>Ga0209298_10000631_pt1 | contig 23394 bp, 11 predicted proteins | sample S_140806_EF_Meta_FD_187325 | JGI IMG/M metagenome (GOLD analysis project Ga0209298, IMG submission 187325) | Freshwater microbial communities from Lake Simoncouche, Canada to study carbon cycling - S_140806_EF_MetaG (SPAdes) (version 2) | ecosystem: Environmental > Aquatic > Freshwater > Lake ...
CCTCTCCCCCTGCCCCGATGACCACCGTGTCGCCCGACACGGCCACGGAGGAGCCGAAGCCATCCTCCGCATCGGTGTTGCTGGCTTTGAGGTAGGCCTGCTGCGTCCAGGTGCTGCCGCTGCGGGTGAACACATAAGCTGCGCCGGCCTGGCTGGCGCTGTTGTCCGCCTGATTGCCGTCTACCCCGGTGGCGTTGCTAGCCTCGAGGTAAGCCCCGATGACCGCCGTGTCGCCTGACACAGCGACGGAGTAGCCGAACCAGTCCTCCGCCCCGGGGTTGCTGGCTTTTAGGTAGGCCTGCTGCGTCCAGGTACTGCCGCTGCGGGTGAACACATAGGCGGCACCGGAATTGTTTGCGCTTTCGTTCGCCTGATTGCCGTTCACTCCGGTAGCGTTGCTGTCCTCGCCGGAGGCTCCGATGACCAACGTGTCACCCGACACGGCCAAGGAGAAGCCGAAGCGGTCAGACACCCCGGGGTTGCTGGCTTTCAGGTAGGCCTGCTGGGTCCAGGCGCCGCCGCTGCGGGTGAAGATGTAAACTGCGCCGGAACTGATGGCGCTGTTGTTCGCCTGATTGCCGTTCACCCCGCTGGCGTTGCTGGACTCGCCGGAAGCCCCGATGATCACCGTATCGCCCGACACGGCCACCGAGCTGCCAAAGTTATCAAATACATCCGTGTTGCTCGCTTTCAGGTAGGCCTGCTGGGCGATGGGGTCGATGGTGATGGGATATTGGGCGGCGCTGTCGTCGTAGCGGACGGCGAAACCTTCCGCCGTGGCCTCGAAGTGGGTGGGGATAGTCTTGCCTGTGGCGTCCCAGGCTTTGAGGCCGGAGTAGGTGAGCTGGCCGCCGAACCGGATGCTCTGGGGAGAGACGCTCGGCTTGAGATTGCCCCGGACGCGGAGGCGGATCTCCGCTGGAGCGCTGAGCGTCCAGCCTTGCTCCAAGCCGCGCTGGTCATTGACGAACCATTCGGTGATCGCCGGGGTGAGCTGGCGGCTGAGGCGGTTGGCCGTAGCTTCGAGTGGCATTCGAAGTCGCACGTCGCCAGAACTTCGAGTGCCACTCGAAGCTACTTCCAAACCCCAGGTCCATGCACCGTCCTCCGGCTGGGCGGTGAAGCCTTTGTCGTCGAAGGTCATTTGCCAGCCTTGGCCGGGATTCCGCGCCACATGGCTGCCATCCTCTTGTTTGAAGAACTGATGGCGGCCCGCCTCATACGCGGCGCGGATGCTGCTCCAGTCGGACTTGGCGAGCCCCTCGGGAACCTGGTCTGGGGAAGTAAGCTGCTGAGGCTTCGAAGCGGGCAGCGTCGCAGCGCGGGCAGAAAGCGTGCAGGCGAAGGAAACGAGAATGAGACCGAGAATGGCTTTCATTGCGGCATCTTAAGCATCGCCACATAATGACAACCTACGATTTAGTTTGATAACCCTTCAGATCGGTGGCCGAAACATGAGAGGACTCAGAGATTCAAGCTGGCTTTGAGAAGGCGCCACAATCCAAATAGTGGTAGGGTTTCACCCCATGGCGGGAAATGGGACGATGTGCTCCAGTGCGGCACATGCACACACACATCGGTCTCTGGATTGATCATCGCCGCGCGGTGATCGTTTTTCCCTCCAAACTCAGCGAGGAAGCCACCATCATCCTCTCCCAGGCGGAGCGGCATCAGCGACGTGCGGAAGGCGCCCTGCCCACCGAGGCCTTCGAGGCCCAACGCGTGCAGGCAGATGATGTGCAGGACCGCAAATTCGAGCATCAGATCCAGGGCTTTTATGATGAAGTCATCGCTGCGGTCAATGGCGCGGCGGCGTTGTTTGTGTTTGGACCCGGTGAAGCGAAAGGCGAGCTGGTGAAGCGTCTCGCCCATGAAAAGCCCACCACACGCAGCGTGAACGTGGAAACGGCCGATAAGATGACCGACCGGCAGATCGCCGCGAAGGTGCGTGAGCATTTCCAAAGCGACACGCCGGTGATCGTGCTGCGCTGATTGGGGTGATGACCCCATGGCGTCCAAGTGCGACCAGCGCCTATCGCTCGGGCGATGAAAAACAAACTCACCCACACGCGAAACAGTCTGCCGGAAAAAATACGCCTCGAAATGGCCTCTCTGCTTCAGGACCGGCTGGCGGACTCCATCGACCTGATGATGCAGGCCAAACAGGCCCATTGGAATGTGAAGGGGCCGAACTTCATCGCCCTGCACGAGCTTTTCGACAAGGTGTACACCGAGACCGGCGAGCACGTGGACCTCATGGCGGAGCGCATCGTGCAGCTTGGTGGTGTGGCGCGAGGCACGGTGCGCGTCGCGGCGGAAAAATCCACGCTGCCGGAATACCCCGTGGATATCTCCAGCGGTCGAAAACACGTCGCGGAGCTAGCCCACGCGATCGCCTTTTATGGCGAGCAAGTGCGCAAAGCCATCGAAACGGCCAACCAGCTCAAGGATGCCGACACGGCGGACATTTTCACCGAAGTCTCCCGCAGTGCCGACAGCAGCCTGTGGATCGTCGAGGCGCATGAACAAGCCGAACATTGATCCCAATATGAAAGCACTCGTTTACCACGGCCCCAGCTCGAAAAGCCTCCAGGACATGCCAAAGCCCGCCCTGCAGAATGCGACGGATGCCATCGTGCGCATCACGAAGACCACCATCTGCGGCACGGATCTGCACATCCTCAAAGGAGACGTGCCCAGCGTCACCGAAGGTCGCATCCTCGGCCACGAGGGCACCGGCGTCGTCGAAGAGATTGGCAGCAGCGTCACCCGCTTTCATGTGGGTGACCGCGTGATCATCTCCTGCATCACCGCCTGCGGAAAATGCGAATTTTGCCGCCGTGGCATGTGCTCTCACTGCGAGCATGGCGGCTGGATTCTCGGCAACACCATTGACGGCACGCAGGCAGAGCATGTGCGCATCCCGTGGGCAGATACGAGCCTACACCCCATCCCGGCGGACGCTGATGAGGAGGCCATGGTCATGCTCAGTGACATCCTGCCCACCGGCTATGAATGCGGCGTGCTGAATGGCTGCGTGAAGCCCGGCGACACCGTCGCCATCATCGGCGCGGGTCCCATCGGCCTCGCGGCGCTGCTCACGGCCCGTTTTTATGCACCGGCGGACATCATCATGATCGACCAGGATGAAAGCCGACTCGACATCGCCAAAAAACTCGGTGCCACCATGCTCATCGACACCCGCGATGGCCGTGCGGTGGAGAAGGCCATGGCCATGACACTCGGCAAAGGCGTGGACGTCGCCATTGAGGCCGTCGGCGTGCCGGAGACCTTTGAGCTGTGCCAGTCCATCATCGCCGCCGGAGGCCACATCGCCAATGTCGGCGTGCATGGCGAAAGCGTGCCGCTGCATTTAGAGACGCTGTGGTCGCGGAACATCACCATCACGACCCGCCTCGTGGATGCCGTAACGACGCCGCTGCTGCTCAAAACCGTGATCGCTGGCAAGCTGGAGCCGAAGCAGCTCATCACCCATCGTTTTGCCCTGCACGACGTGCTGGCAGCCTACGAGACCTTTGGCAACGCGGCCCGCGAGCATGCGCTGAAGGTGATCCTCACTTGCTAGATCGCGAGGTAGAGCCCAGCGGCAACGAGTTGGCGAAGCAAAGTTATCCTCTCGCTCCGCGAGAGGACCATGACGCATGGCAGGCTCGCAAGCTTTAGAACTCCCGGAACCGCGTGATTCGCGAGAGCCTAATGCTCATCTTGCGGAGCGAGATGGCCACTGTGCTGGCGCACGTCCGCTGCCTTCATGTGATTGGAAGGCTTTTCAACCTAGCTCGAATGAGTCTGGGGCATGCACCCCATGGTGAGGCATTCGTGGCTGGGCGAGACTCACGACCATGAAATCTCACTCACCCCCTCCTTTCTTGCTCTTGGTCACCGCTTTCGCCGCTCTCGGCCTCGCCTCATGCGTCGTGCCGGGGAGTTACGACGATGGCAGTTACGGGAGCCGCGGTCGCTCCTCCTACAGCAGCGGCGTCGGTATTTTCACCACCCTGCCTGTCGGCTACGCCGGAAACGCCTACTACCACGGCAACCGCTACTACTCCGGCGGTCGTTATGAAACCGGAGCCTTCAATTACCAGGGTCGTCGCTATGACAACCGCTACCAGCAAGGCAATGGCTCCTACCTCTACGGCGGTCAGCACCAGCACTACCCCGGCCATTCATCCTCCCACGGTCGCGGCTCACACGCCTCCTTGATGCCCGGCGCAGGTTTCCAACCCAGTTACTCCCCCTTCCGGCGGCCATGAATCTGCTCACGCTGCTAAGGCGATTACCCCGCTTTGTTCCGCTCCGATCTCCGGTGTGCATGACGCCGGAGATCAAGCGCCCAGATTTCATCCCCCGCCCGGCCTCGAACTGTGATCGCTATGGTCATGTGATCGTGGCCGGTCCGCCGTGAGCCGGAAAAAACAAGGAAGGCGCAGTCTTGACCCACTTTTGCCGCAAAAATTGGAAGTGCATGGCCGTTGGCACAAACGTATCGCCCGCTGACACTTTCATACTATGCTCAAAATGCTCTCCCTCGCACTTCTGACACCCGCAGCCGCCTTCGCGGGTGTCGAGTTCAACAAGGACATCCGCCCCATCCTCGCGGACGCGTGCTTTCACTGCCACGGGCCTGATCCAGGCACGCGGAAGGCTGGGTTGAGGCTGGATACCGAAGCGGGCTTTTTCACGGCCAGGAAGGGCGAGGAGCCCACCGTGATCAAAGGCCAACCCGAGAAGAGCAGCCTCTACCAGCGCCTGCTTTCGACGGATGAAGACGAGATCATGCCGCCGCCGGAGTCGCACAAGGAGCTGAAGCCTGCGCAGATCGCCATGATCAAAACATGGATCGAGCAAGGCGCTCCCTGGCAGCCGCATTGGAGCCTGATCCCTCCGCAAAAGCCCGCCGAGCCGACGGTGAAGGACAAAACCTGGGGGAAGAGTCCGGTGGATCGTTTTGTCTTATCAAAGCTCGAAGAAAAAGGCCTCAAACCCGCCCCTGAAGCAGATGCGCACGCTCTCATTCGTCGTGTGAGCCTTGATCTCACTGGTCTGCCGCCTTCGCCGGAGTTGGTGAATCGTTACGCCACCGCTGACAAGCTCACCGACGCGCAACTCAATGCGCTCGCCGATGAACTCATGAAGTCGCCGGCCTACGGCGAGCACCGCGCACGCTACTGGCTGGATGCCGCGCGTTACGGTGACTCCCACGGCCTGCATTTCGACAAACCACGCGAGATGTGGCCCTACCGCGATTGGGTGGTGAATGCTTTCAATCGCAATCTGCCTTTCGATCAGTTCACCATCGAGCAGATCGCCGGTGATTTGCTGCCAAAGCCGACGGAGGACCAGCTCGTGGCCACCGGCTTCCAACGTTGCAACATCACCACCAATGAAGGTGGAACCATTGATGAAGAAAACCTCGCCAACTATGCCGCAGATCGCGTGCAAACCATGGGCTGGGTTTACATGGGGCTCACCACGAACTGCTCGCAGTGCCACGATCATAAGTTCGATCCCATCACGCAGCGTGACTACTACTCGATGGCTGCTTTCTTTCGCAATACGACGCAGAAGGCCAAAGACGGCAATGTGAAGGACGGCCTCGGCCCTGTCCTTGTGTTACCAGCGGAGAAAGACCGCCCGCGGTGGACGGCATTGCCCGCTGAGATCGCTGCTTCACAAAAGCTGCAAAATGAAGCACGCACCGCCGCAGCGAAGCCTTTTGAGACATGGTTTGCCACCGCCAAGCCTGCGGACCTAGCCGCTGACATTCCGACGAAGGGCATCATCGCCCACATCCCGCTGAATGAAGGCAAAGGCCAGGAAGTCGCGGCCACCTGTGGCGAGACAAAGACCGCGAAGACCTTCAAATCTGCGGGTGTCATCACCTGGAAACCGGATGGCAAACTCGGCCCGGCACCTGAGATCAAACCCGGCAGCAATTTTGACCTTGGCGATGTGGGGAATTTCGAGAAGGACAAGCCCTTCAGTTATGGCCTCTGGTTCCGCTCAGGCAATGTGACACAGAGCGGCAGCATCCTCGCCCGCATGGACGAGAAGAACGGCTTCCGTGGCTGGGACATCATGCAGTCGGCGAACAAAGTGAGTGTCCACATCATCAGCAAGTGGCCCAGCGACGCCTTGAAAGTGACCACCGCCAAACCGGCGCTTCGTGCCGGCGTCTGGCAACACCTCTTTGTGACCTATGACGGCAAAGGCAAAGTCGGCGGACTCCGCATCTATGTGGATGGTGTGGACACGCCGGTGAAGACCGATGCAGCCTCGCTGAAGGGAAGCATTGTCACCAGCACACCGACCAAAATCGGCCAGCGCAGTTCCACCCCCCTTCGTGAAGGCGGCGTTCAAGACATCCGGCTTTATGACCGCCAGCTCACTGCCACGGAAGTTCAGACGCTTGCCAAGGTGGTGCCGCTTCAGCAGTTCGTCGGAGCCAAAAAGATCCATCCCAAAAACCGCGAGGCACTTTTCGATCATTATCTCGCCACACGCGACAAGGCTTATCAGACCGCTTCAACTCAAACCAACAAGCTCACCGCTGAGAAGGAAGCCATCAAGGCACGCAGCCCCATCACCCACATCCAGGAAGAGAAGATGGACGCCAAACCCATGGCGAACATCCTCATGCGTGGAGCCTATGACAAAGTCGGCGAGCAGGTCGATGCTGCGGTGCCCGCCGCGCTCGGCAAACTCGCACCCGACGCTCCGAAGAACCGTCTTGGTCTCGCGCAGTGGCTTGTCGATGCCAAGAATCCGCTCACCGCACGCGTCACCGTGAACCGCTTCTGGCAGGAACTCTTCGGTGCCGGCATCGTGAAGACCAGCGACGACTTCGGCATCATGGGCAGTGCTCCCACGCATCCTGAATTGCTCGACTGGCTCGCCGTCGAGTTCCGCGAAAGCGGCTGGGATGTGAAGCGCTTCCTCAAGATGCTCCTCACCTCTGCCACTTACCGTCAGGCCGCGCTCATCACGCCGGAGAAGATCGAAAAAGACCGCGACAACTCCCTCCTCAGCCGTGGCCCGCGTTTCCGCATGGATGCCGAGATGATCCGCGACTACGCCCTCGCCGCCAGCGACACGCTCTCACCTCGCATGGGAGGCCCTGGCACCATGCCGTATCAGCCCGAAAACATCTGGGAAGTCGTCGGCCTCGGCACCGAGAAGTACAAGCAAGACAACGGCGAAAACCTCTACCGCCGCACGCTCTACAACTTCTGGAAGCGCATGTCCCCTTCCCCCAACATGGACATCTTCAACGCGCCCTCGCGTGAAGTCAGTTGCGTCCGCCGCGACCGCACCAACACCCCGTTGCAAGCGCTCGTCACCATGAACGACCCGCAGTTCATCGAAGCCGCCCGTAACCTCGCGCAGAAGGCCATCGCCTGCGGCTGCAACGATGACGCCAAAGCGCTCGCCTACCTCGCCGAACGCGTGCTTTGCCGTCCGCTGAAAGCCAAAGAGCAGCCCATCCTCACCACTAGCCTCGCCGACCTCCGCAAGCACTACACCACCAGTGCCGCCGACACCGAAGCCCTCCTCAAAGTCGGCGAATCCACAGTCGATGGGAAGCTCCCCAAAGCCGAACTCGCGGCGTGGACGATGCTCACGAATCAGATGCTGAACCTGGATGAGGTGCTGAATAAGTAATCCAACACTCATGCCCTCCGACGCTCCATATCCCTTTCCGGGACTCAACCCCTACTTCGAGGCGGAGTGGTTTCAGGTACATCCTTTGATGATCGCGTACGCGCTAGGCCAGATTCAAAGGCAGCTCCCCAAAGATCTCAGGGTGGTTATCGAGCAGGGCATGTCGATCTCAGCCAGACCACCCGAAGAAGACAAGCGAGCACGTCCAGATGTCTCCGTGTGGAAACTGCGTGAGGATACGCTGCTCGCCACCGCACCTCCAAACTTTGTGCCGCCTTTGACTCGGACGGTCACCTCGCCCAAGCCCAGGCATCTCGCCATCAGGCAAAGCAATGGCGATTTGATCACCGCTATCGAATTCCTCAGTCCCACTAATAAACATTCCGGCGGTGCCATCGCCTACCTGCAAAAGAGGCAGAGCATCATCGGCATGGGGGTGAACCTCGTCGAGGTTGATCTGATCAGGAAATGGGGACTCGCGCTGGCCCAGTTCGAGACGGATGAGATGGCAGCATCCATCCGCCTGCCGGGTGCACTCATCCCCGCTCACTCGGTGAACGTTTTCCGAGCCGAAAACCCGCTTGAGCGTGAGATCTATCCCCTCACCTACCAGCTTCCTCTTCCTGCCTGCAAGGTTCCACTTCGCCCAGATGATTCCGACATCTGGCTCGACCTCCAAAAGCTTGCTGAGCAATGCCACACAGACTGCGCCTTCGATAAAACAACCGATTACACACGCCCACCCGAACCACCGCTCTCACCCGAAGATACCACCTGGCTCGATGCCCACCTCAAAGCCAAAGGCTTCCACTAAGTCATCTCACTTGAAACCTTGAAACCTTAAACTTTAAACCTTCCCCGCCCCCCATGAACATCCTCCAAGAATGGAACACCTATCAAACTCGTCGTCAGCTCTTCGCTCGCGGTAAAAATGTGCTCGGTGGGGCGGCGCTGGCTTCGCTGTTTGGTGAGGCCTTGGCAAATGCATCGAATGCACATGCTCAAGGGCCGCAGTTCCCGCCGAAGGCCAAGCGGGTGATCTACCTGCACATGGTCGGTGGACCGGCGCAGATGGATTTGTTCGACTACAAGCCGCAGATGCAGGCCTATTATGACAAAGACCTGCCGGAGAGCATTCGCAATGGCCAGCGACTCACCACGATGACCAGTGGGCAGGCGCGTTTCCCCATCGCTCCGTCGAAATTTGCTTTCAGTGCTGCGGGTCAGTGCGGCATGATGATGAACACGCAATTGCTGCCAAACCTCGCCAAGAATGCCGATGAGATCTGCTGGATGCGTTCGCTGCATACGGAGGCCATCAATCACGAGCCGGCCATCTGCGCCATGCAGACGGGCAACCAGATCGGCGGGCGCCCCTGCCTCGGTTCCTGGGCTTCTTACGGCCTCGGCTCAATGAACTCGAACCTGCCCACCTTCGTCGTGCTCATCGCCACGCCGAGCAATCGCGAGCAGGAGCAGGCGATCTCCTCGCGCTTGTGGTCCAGTGGTTATTTGCCCGGCGAGCACGCGGGCGTGAGCTTCCGCAGCAAAGGCGACCCCATTCTCTACATCAACAACCCGCCCGGCGTGCCCGATAGCGTGCGCAAGCGCACCATCGAAGGCCTGAACGCCCTCAACGAGATCAACTACCAAGAAGTTGGCGACCCCGAAACGCACACGCGCATCCAGCAATACGAAATGGCCTTCCGCATGCAGGCCAGCGTGCCGGAACTCACCGACATCACCAAGGAGCCCGATCACATCTACAAACTCTACGGCGAGGAAGCGAAAAAGCCCGGCAGCTTTGCCAACAGCGTGCTCATGGCCCGCCGACTCGCCGAACGCGGCGTGCGCTTCATCCAGATCTACCACAACAACTGGGACCATCACTCCAACGTCGGCGGTCGCATGCCCAGCCAGTGCAAGGACGTCGATCAGCCCTGCCATGCCCTCATTCAGGATCTCAAACAACGCGGCATGTTTGATGACACCCTCATCATCTGGGGCGGCGAATTTGGCCGCACCATCTACAGCCAAGGCGGTCTCACCAAAGAGAACTATGGCCGCGACCACCACCCACGTTGCTTCAGCATGTGGATGGCCGGAGGTGGCACCCGCGGCGGCCAGATCTACGGCGAGACGGATGACTTCAGCTACAACATCGTCAAAGACCCGCTACACATCAGCGACTTCCACGCCACCGTGCTCCACCAACTCGGCTTCCACGCAGACCGCTTCAGCTTCAAGACGCAGGGCCTTGACGGCAAGCTCATCGGCGTAAACCCCGCGAAGGTGGTGAAGGCGCTGCTGGCATGATCTGACTCGCTGGCTAGTTTTTGAATTCCCTGTTTTGAAAAGCTTGGCGTAGGGTAGGGGCAACCACCCTTCCCTGCCCGCTGTTTATGCCGCCGAAGCTCCATCTCCGCGCCAACTGGCACACGCTCGCGATGATCGCGATGCTGGCGGCGATGTGGTATGCGGCGGAGGCGCAGTCGAATGGGGCGGCGTATCTGCTGGCCTTGCTGGCGGGGCTTTTGACGCTGGTCTCGATGCTGCATGCGAGGGCGAATCTGCGTGGGCTGCGGCTGCGGGTGAGATCGGTGGGCACGGCAAAGGAGGGCGGGAGTGCTCGGGTGAGGCTGGAGGTGCGCCATGAGGGGCCGAAGGAAGCGTGCGGGGTGGAAATCCAGGTGGTGGATGGCGGGAGCAGTGTGTTTGTGGACCGACTGGAGGCGGGGCAATCCCGCGTGGTGGAGTTGCAGGCACCGTCGCTAGGCACGCTGCGATTTTTGGCGCGGAGTGTGTATCCGCTGGGCCTCTACAAGGTGGAGATGGTGGTGGAGACGAGAACCCCACGCCGGGTGCATGCGAGGGCGGCGGGCAGCCTGCCCTTGCCCGCTGCGCAGCCACTGGGGGCGGAGACGCGGCAGCAGGCGGCCTCCCGCATTGGCACGGTGGGCGCGGGACGCGGTGGGGATGATTTCGCGGGGACTCGGGAGTTTCAGCCGGGGGACTCTCCCCGGCATATCGACTGGCGGGCGGTGGCACGGGGCAGGCCTCTGGTGGTGAAGACCTGGGCGAATGAAGCGAGTGAAGCGGTCGTGCTGGATTGGACGGCACTAGAGCTGCCGAGCGAGGCGAAAGCGGGTCAATTGGCCCGCTGGATGGAAATCTGCGAGCGGGAGGAGCGGCTGTATGAGCTGCGTTTGCCCTTGAAGACGATCCCGGCAGGTCGCGGGGAGACTCATCACCGGCAGTGCCTGGATGCGTTGGCGGATTGGACCTCATCGCTGGACGCGGAGGCGGCAGGCAAAGGCCGAGCGGCGCTGCGGCAAGGCAGCGGAAAGGTGAGATCGAGTTTCGAGAGTTCCTCGCACCTTCCGAGAGGTCCGCTGGTGGCGCTGAGTGTGGCGCTGGTGGCGAGTTTTTTGCCATTGATCGAGGTGATCACTGTCCCGTGCCTCGTGCTGGCGTTGCTGTGTTTTGCCTGGCGGCTGGTGCTGAGGCGGGAGGCTCCGCCACTGGTGGTGCGGCTGCTGATGCTGGCGGCGGGGGTGGCGGCGGCCTGGATCGGCTATGGCGGCCAGGCGAGCATGGAGGCGGGGATCGCCCTGCTGGCGGCCCTGGCGGGAGTCAAACTGCTGGAAAGCCGTGCTCCTCGTGAATTTCAGGTGCTGGCGCTGATCGGGTGGTTTCTGTGCCTGTGCGGCATTGTGATGGATAATTCCCTGCCACGGATGCTGTGGTGCCTGGGGGTATTTTTGCTGATTGCAGGATGCATGACACGCTTCCGCCTGAGCGTGCCGGGTGTCTGGCGTCCGGCCAAAACCACAGGCCTGATGTTTGCCCAGGCGCTGCCGCTGGTGGTGGTACTATTCCTGGTGATGCCACGCGGGCTGCTGAATTTGCAGGCGACGTTTGGAGGTCGCTTCATGGAGAGCGGGATCGCCTCGGAACTGGCCCCCGGTAGCATCACGAAGGTGGCGCTGCGGATGGAGCGTGCCTTCCGAGCGGAGTTTCCCGAGGGTGGCGTGCCGCCGAACGACCTGCGCTACTGGCGCTGCCTGACTTTGGCGGAATGTGATGGCCTGAGCTGGCGGCGCGGGGAGCGATTCGGCCTGAAGCAGAATCCAGTAAGGCCTGCCGCGGGCGAGGCGGTGCGGCAGGAGCTTCAAATCGAGCCCCATGGTCAGCGATGGCTGCCGGCGCTGGATGTGCCGCTTCTGGTGCTGAGCGGCGGGGCGGCACTGACGCCGGAGTTTGATGACACGCTCGTTTCTCCCTTCCCGATTCGAGGTGTGGCGAAGGTGGCGATGTTTTCGAGGCTCCAGCAGCGGCCTGCGGAGCCGCTGCCACCGCATCACCGCAGCATTTACCTCGATCACCCGGAGAATCTGCCGTCGGAGGTTTTCAATCTGGCCGCCAGCTGGGAGGCCGTGGCGGAGCATGACCTGCAAATCGTGCAGCTCGGCATCCGGCACCTGCAAACGCATGGTTTTCAATACACGCTGACACCGGACGAGTATGGCTCCGGACCTGCAGGACTGAAGGATTTCCTGTTCCGAGGCAAAAACGGCTTTTGCGAGCATTTCGCGGCCAGTTTTGCCACGCTGATGCGCCTCGCGGGTGTGCCCTCGCGAGTGGTGATCGGCTTTCTCGGGGGTGAGTATAGCAACCGCACCGGGCAGATGATCGTCCGCCAGAGTGATGCGCATGCCTGGGTGGAGGTGTGGCTCCATGGCACGGGCTGGACTCGCGTGGACCCCACGGCGGCGCTGGCACCCGGCCGAGTGGGGACGGATATGCGGCAGTATCTTTCCAGTAGCGGGGCGGCGCTGGATCGCGAGCGGCTGGGCTGGTGGGGGCTGGTGACGTATGAAACGCGGCTTTTTTGGGACCAGGTGAATTACGCCTGGCAGGACGCGGTGGTAGAATACAACGAGGAATTCCAACGCTCCTGGCTTGCCAGCCTGGGCTTGGAATCGGGCACCTGGTGGCATCTTTTGCTCCTCAGCCTAGGCGTTCTCATTTGGGGGCTCGTAGTGATCACTCTCTTTTTGAGGCGTCACGGCAGGGAGCGTGATCCATGGCGGTATGCCTGGACGCAGCTCTGCCAAAAACTCGCCCGTGCAGGTCACCCGCCCTGCCGCCCTGCGGAAGGGCCGCTGGGCTATGTGAGCCGTATTTCGCCAGAAAGCGGTCCGCTCATGGAGATGGCTCAAATGTACGCCAAGGGCCGTTACGGAGCTGCGAATAGCTCGGGTGACTCGCTGAATGCTTTTCGCTCACTGGCCAAAAAGTGGCGGCGAGATTCCCATTGACGCTGAACAACCTTTTCTGGTAAGTTTAGGGTGATTTTTTTCGCCAAGCCACCAACCCCATGCCTGGCTGAAACGAAGAGCTTTCCAGGTTTCTTACTCTCACCACCATGAAAAATCGTTTCGCCTCGCGTCACGTCTCCGGTTTCCTTGCTGCGGCCATCCTCGGCATGACCTCCCTACATGCCTCGACGGATAATTATTCCGCAGGCCCTGGCCAGACGCCCGGTGATGGCATGTGTGACATCTGGCAGGCCATTTATAATGCTTGGGGACTCTCGCCGACCGCTGACACGGACAGCGATGGCTGCAACAACCTCGTCGAATCCATTGCCGGCACCGATCCTCGCAAGCCGGGTGACTGCCTGAAAGTGGGCAACACCATCGTTTCTGCCTCCACGGTGACCTTCTACTTCGATTCCGAGGGTTGGAAAAAGTATCGCGTGAAGAGTGACACCTCTCTCAATGGCTCCTTCAGCACACTGGTCACGCTCACGGGCATCAATGGCATCGCTCCCTCACCCGGCACCACGGAATATGTGCCTCCCGCTGACAGCCTGCCCGGCACACCGCATTATATGACGGTGACTCGCAGCCCTGGAAGCATGCGTTTTTACAAGCTCGAAGTCTCCGATGTGGATGGTGATACCGATGGCGTCTCAAGCTGGGCAGAAAACCGCACCGGACTGGACCCCGTGCTGGCGGACAGCGATGGCGATGGCACGAATGACGGCGTCGAGCTGAACGCCGAAGTGGCCGTGCCGGATGTGGTGAGCATCGTGAGCACCGCCACGCAGGCTTCAGAAGACGGCCCGCTGCCGGGCAGCTTCACCGTAAGCCGGACCCGCACACTGATCCCCTCCAGCGTGAACTTCACCCTCTCCGGCACGGCCTCGAATCCGGGAGATTTTGCCGCCTCCCCCTCCACCGGAGTGACCTTTGCCCCTGGGCAAAACAGCCGCCAGATCATGGTGAACCCCTCCCCAGATGGCAGCGTCGAGGGCAGTGAGTCCGTCACCGCCACCCTGGCCACCAGCAGCACGGGTGGTTACAGCCTCGATCCAGCAAAAACCTCCGCCACCGTCATCATCGCCAATTCCACCACGGCCACCGGCACAGGCCTGACGGCGCGGTATTATGACCACAGCAACGCGACCTATGCCCACGCGGCGAATTTCGGCGACGCAGCGAATTACCAAAACACACGGGCCGGCACGACACCAAACTTCACGGGCACGGCGGTTATCACGCCGACGGGCGTGTCCCCCGCCCGACTGACGACGCTGCTGGCAGCGCTGACGCCGAACACCACGCAGGTAAGGCTCTCCTTCAACGGCGGAAACCTCAACACGCCTGTATACAACAACGTGAACTTCCTCGTGACGGCGAAAAACGCAGCCACCTTCACCATCGCTCTGCCGCCGGGAGCTGGGCTGCCAGGGAGCAGCACGAGCACCTGCAATTTCAGCATCCAGCCCATCCATCCGGGCCTGATCGAGCGTGTGGACCCAGTGGTGAACAATGACTGGATCTACGGCACGCCGAACTCCACGACGATTTCCCACATGAACTCGCCGGATAACTACTCCGAAACGTTCGAGACCTTTCTGCATCCAACGACAGCGGGGAATTATCGCTTCCAGCTCGATGCGGATGACAAGGCTCGCGTGCTCATCGACCTCAATTTGAACGGCACCTTTGAGCTGCCTGGGGAGCAGGTGGTGGAGCACGGTTGGGATACAGCGGCCACGGGTTCGCCAGAGGATGGCACGGCAGATGATGAGGTCGTGGGCACCTTCAAAACCACTCCCGCAGGCACACCTTATGTGCTGGCGATACCTAGCAGGCCGGAGGAGCGCTATAGGATGCGTGTGGAGCATGTGGATGCGACGGGTGATGCCCGCTGCCGCCTCCAGTGGAATATTGATGGTGGAACCTTCGCCAACATCCCGCAGGCGAACCAGTTCACGCATACTCAGGCGATGAGCTGGAGCTACACCGCTGGAAACTTGGTGGTCACTCCAACAGGAGGGCATACCCGTCTGGTGGATGAAAATGTGAACCTCTCCTACTCTTCAGGGCCTCTTTTCCGCCCTGGTGCCACCTCAACCCATAATGGCACGCTGCGGATCACCGCGGTGAATGCCACGACCTTCACCGTGGCCATCCCACCGACGACGGTGACGCTGACTGGCGCGACGACGACCGCCGGTAGCGCCACGGTGGGCGTCTCCTCGGTCGCCGGATTGTATGTAGGGATGTCTGTCACGGGCACCGGGATTCCCGCCAATGCGCTTATCAACGCCATCGGCACGAACACGGTCACCCTAAGCGCAAATGCCACCTCCGCCGGCACCGCCAACCTGACCTGCCGCCTCGGTGGCATCCCTGTCTCCATCCCTGGAGCATCCACCACGGCGGGCAGTCAGACGGTGCTGGTGCCCTCTATCGTCGGTCTAGCAACGGGCATGTCGATCACGGGTTCGGGTTTGCCGACGAATGCCACCATTTCCGCCATCGGGCCAGGCATGATCCTGCTGAGTACGGCCACAGGCGTCACCACGCAGGCCAGCACCACGCTGACGGCCTTCCTGCACCCGACAAACAATGTAACGGGAAATGGTTTCGTGTTGAACAACACCGCCAGCACTACAACCGGAGTATACAACCTCATTTATCCCAACACGACCTTCACCGGTTCTCCGGGACGCGTCGGCACCTTTGGTCACGTGACAGAGCAGAACAACGGCGTGTGGGGCCGCGGCACGCCGGATGAGGCGCTGATCAACCCGGATACCTTCTCTGTTCGCTGGAGCGGGCAGGTGCAGCCGCAGTTCACTGAGGAGTACACCTTCATCGTGCAGGCGGATGATGGCTGCACCTTGAAGCTCAACGGTCAGGTGCAGGAAATGAAAACACTGCCCGGCACGAGCAACGACGGCAGCACCTACCACTACGACAGCACCACCGGCACCATTTTGGTAAACTATGTGAACGCCCGCATCAAGCCCGGCAGCTTTGTGGCTGGCGAGACGATCCGAATCGACCCCACCAGTGGCAATCTCAACTTCCCCAGCGGCTGTACCTACACCTACGATGCGGCCACTGGCGTGACGATAGTGACCTACACCAATCAGCCTACCGTCACGGCCAGCGGCTATGCAGCGGGACAAATCGTCGAGCTCGATCCCACCAGCGGCACGGCCAATACGCTGGCAAACCTGCGCTACACCATCCTCGCCAGCCCCGCGCCGACGGCGAACACCTTCGCGGTGGACTTTGGCATCAATGCCTTCGCCTCAGAGACCGCCGGGACGGCCACCATCAGTGTGACGGATAACCGTGACATCGTTGTCGCCTCCGTCTTCCCAGCAGGAAACGCTACCTACACTTATAACAGCACCGATGGGGTGACGGTGGTGGATTATGCGGCTGCGGGCCTTCCTGCGAACACGCTCACCACCGGCATGCAGGTGGTGCTTGATCCGACCGGAGGCAATTTGACGAATGAAATCTACACCTACAAATCTATCATAGCCTATACGGCCACCACCTTCACCGTGAGTTATGCCACGGGACTCGGCAATTCCACGAGCACCATGCTCTTCATGGCACCTTTTGTAACGAGCATCCCCGCCTCCCAAACGACCGCCATGGCGCTGACGCACTACGCTGGCCGCCATGCCGCGAATAGTGTCGGCAACATCAACCTCGAGATCGTCAACAAACCGCTCAAAGAGTGGTCCTCCATGGGCAACGAGCGCTATGTACGCCTCCCGGTCGTCGGCGGCACCCGATACGACATCCAGCTCGACTATTATGAAAACACAGGCACTGCACGCGCCCAACTCTACTGGATGAGTGCCAGCCAGCCGAAGCAGATCATTCCTACCGAGCGCCTCTACCCCAACAGCGTGCCACAGGCACCTCCGGTGCACATCGCCGATATGACGGCGACAGCCCTCGTCGGCGGTCCGTTTAGCTACGCGGTACTCGGCAGCAATGCTGGCGCTGTCAGCGTCAGCGGCCTGCCTGCGGGTCTCAGCTATCTTAACGGTTTCATTACCGGCACGGCAACAGCTGCGGGAGACTACCAAATCCTCATCAGCATCACCAATGCCACTGGCACCAGCACCTCTGTGCTGAACCTGCATGTCGAAGCCGCTGGCGGAAATGTGCTGCGTGAAGTGTGGACCGGCATCGCTGGCACCAGCATCTCCAGCATTCCGCTGAGTACGGCTCCCAGCAGCAGCAGCAATCTGAGCAGCCTCCAGGCCCCAATGGACGCTTCGGATGATTTTGGTGCCCGCGTGCGTGGCTACATCACCGCGCCGACGACGGGCAATTACTACTTCTGGCTCAATGCCAGCGATTCGGCTGAATTCTGGCTCTCCAACGACGACGAGACGATCAACAGCTTCAAGCGTGCGACCGTCACCAGCGGCGTTTCGGCCAAATCCCCTTGGATGGCCCTTGAGCAGGGCAAACGCTACTATTTCGAGATCCTGCACAAGGCCGGAGTCGGCAGCGACAACCTATCTCTCGGCTGGTCGAAGCCCGGTGAATCCACCGCCGCCGCCAGCGAAGTCGTTCCAGGTTATGTGATCACGAGTTATGCGCCACCAGCCCCTGGCAGCACTCCTGGCACGCTCTACATCGCCACCATGCTCTCCCAGGGCGGTGCCATCACCAACGGTGTCGGCACGGCCACCATGCGCCTTTCGGAGGATGAAACCGTCGCTTATGTCACCTTTAACCACAACGGCCTCACCGGTCCGCTCACCGATTGGCACGTCCACAATGACCCCTTCCTCAACGCTCCCTCCGGCATCATTTTCGATGGCGTGGAGCCCGTCACCCCTGGGGACGGCTTAGTGACCAGTGGTCCGAATGCTGGTTCACATAAATGGACGATCCTTGGTGTCGGCGCTCTGACTGCTGCTGACATCCGCGAACTCATCAAACAGGGCAAATCCTACATCAACCTGCACACGACGGCCTACCCCAACGGCGAAATTCGCGGTAACTACACCCTCGCCAACGGTTCCCGCACCTTCTCGCCTCCTCCTGCTCCGCCGACCTGGGCTGATGATAGCAACACGGATGCGGGCGCGGCACGCTTCCTCACCCAGGCCAGCTTTGGCCCCAACATCGCCGACATCGCCGCGCTGAAGGCTCTCACGCCCTCCAGCAGCTCCGGCCAGTATCCCGCCAGCCGTTACGAAGCTTGGATCGACGCCCAATTCACCCAGATCGCCTCGCAGACCCTGCCCGAGGTCCTCCGCACCCGCCGTGCGGATGCTCAGGGTGGTTCGCAGCTCGATGAATCGCTCTTCTTCAATGCCTGGTGGAGAAACTCCATCTCCAACACCGACCAGCTCCGCCAGCGCATCGCCTTTGCCCTGAGCGAAATCCACGTCATTTCCGGCCAAGGGCCTCTCGACAATCGCGGTGAGGCCATCGCCTTCTTCTACGATAAGCTCAATGAGGCCTCCTTTGGCAACTTCCGCGACATCCTCGAGACCACCACGCTCACGCCAGCGATGGGCCGCTACCTCGACATGAAGAACAATGACAAGCCGGACATCACCGTCGGCCGCATCCCCAACGAAAACTACGCTCGTGAGATCAAGCAGCTCTTCTCCGTCGGCCTCTACCGTCATTGGCCGGACGGCACGCTCATGCTGACCTCCAAGGACACACCTATCGACACCTACACCCAGCGTGAAATCGTCGGCTTTGCCCATGTCTTCACCGGTTGGACGGACGGCTACACCGGTGCATACCGCACTGGTTTGAATGCCCCTGCCAACTGGATGGGCCTCATGCGTGAAGTCCCCGCCCGCCACTACACCGGAGCCAAACGCGTGCTCAACAACGAGGTCTTCCCCGGCCTACCCACCCTCGGCGGCCAGTTGCTCGATCCACTCGCCACGCACAACACCACCCACTTCAACCAGCCCGCCTACGAGCAACTCGCCGGTCAAGAACTCGAACTCTCCCACCAGCAGCTTTTTGACCACCCGAATACCGGCCCCTTCATCTGCCGCCAGCTCATCCAGCGCCTCGTCACCAGCCATCCGTCTCGTGATTACCTCTACCGCGTGGTGCAGAAGTTCAACAACCGTGGCGATGGCGTTCGTGGAGACATGCAGGCCGTCATCAAGGCCGTCCTGCTTGACTACGAGGCTCGCCATGCAGGCGAAATCACCAAACCCGCCTTTGGCAAACAACGTGAGCCTTTGATGCGTGTGGCCGCCGCAGGCCGTGCCTTCCGCCCTGACACGTTTGCGGGCACCTACAGTCAGACCGGCACCCGCACCATCACCATCGACCTCACGCCCGCTGGCAGGGCCCATAAGCTGGCTAGTGGAAACAACGTCCTGCTCGAATTCACGCCCACCACCGGCATCGCCCCATGGACCGGCACCTACGGCATCACCAGCGTGGACACGGATACCTTCACCATCCAGGCCACGAACCACGCCGCCGGCACCTACAGCATCCCGGCGAACTCCACCGTATGCACGGTCTCCATGGGCAATCACTGGCTCCAGAGCGGCAATCAGGTGTTCATGGACTTCACCAGCGGTCCGGCAGATGGCACCGCGATTGACAGCCTCGTCTATACCATCACCCACTCGGAAACGGCCAGCAATGGAGACAATGGTAACGCCTTCACCATTCCTGTCGTCGGCACCTCGGCCACGGCCCGCACGGGGAACTGCATGATCCCACGCTTCAGGCCTGGTAGCATGACCATCGCCGCCTCTGGCCTCGCCGCGCCGAATGACCGCCGTGTCACCATGCGAACGGAAGAGGATCACCATCTCGTCGTAAGCAACCAGGTGCAGCTCAATGTTTATGGCACCCAAGCTACACCAGCTCCCATCGACGTCATCGCCACCGTGGACACCGTCGTCGATCTCAAGACCTACACCTTCCTCATTTCGAGTGCGACGACCGGCTGGAGCAACACCCAGGGCAACAACAGCGTCTATCAGTTCCCGCTGCTCTCTCAGCCCCTCACTCGCAGCGGCACCATCCAGTCTCGTTCCAGCACCTACCAACTCGGCAATACCGATGGCACACTCGAGCAGTCCCCCGTCAATCCAGACACCGTGTTCAACTACTTCTTGCCAGACTACAAATTCCCCGGCTCTCTCGCCTCCCAGGGAATCACCACCCCCGAGTTCCAACTCACGGCGGAAACCACCACCGTCCGCCAGGCCAACTTCCTCTACGACGGCATCTTTAATCCCGGCACCACCAATGGCTGGAGCAGCTTTTCCAGCGGAAACAACTCCGTCAGCATGGACTACTCAAATTGGATCACGGGCAATGCCACCGCCAGCCTCGGCCTCGGTGCCGCCACGAACAACACCGTGCCTTGGACGCACAATCAGAACCTCACCACGCTCATCAATCACATGAGTGTGCTCCTTACCTCCGATCAGCTCTCCACCAGCACCAAGAGCCGCATTCGGAACTTCGTCAGCCAGCCCATCGCCTCCATCACCACTGGCAATCCCTGCACGGTCAATACCAATGGCCCACACGGCTATACCACTGGACAAAGCGTCTGCATCAGCGGCGTCGCTGGGGGCACCTTCTCTCCTTCGGTCAATAGCAACTCCACCGCCCGCGTTATCACCGTGGTAGACGCAGACACCTTCACGATGACCGGCGTAAACTGCACCGCTGCCCCAAGTGCCGCGAATCTCACCAACGCCCATGCCTCTCAGGTCATCTATGACCAAGGCAATGCCAATCCTAGCGCCTCCGAGCGCCGAGATCGCTTCCGCGCCATCCTGCACCTCATCCTCACCAGCCCAGACTTCACCATCCAGCGCTAATTCATCCCATGAATACTCCCAACATCCTCACCCGTCGTAGTTTTCTCCGCCGAGCCGCCGTGCTCGGCAGCGCGGGTGCCTGCGCTGGCACCATTCGCGACTTCCGGCTCATGAATTCCCTCATGGCCGCGCAGAATCCAAATCCCAGCGGCCCCTACAAAGCCCTCGTCTGCGTCTTCCTCGGTGGTGGTAACGATTCCAACAACTGGATCGTCCCCACCGATAACACCACCTACGGCGAATACGCCGCCGCCCGTGGGAACCTCGTTCTCCCGCAGAGTTCTCTCCTGCCCTTGCGGACCGGCCCTCTCGGCACCGATCCCGCTTACTCTTACCAAGGCCGCACCTACGGCTTCCACCCGGCTTGCCCTCAACTCCAAACCCTCTTTGGAGAAAAGAAGCTCGCCATCGTGCAGAACGTCGGAACCCTCGTCCGCCCCACCACCAAGGCGAACTACAACTCCGGCCTCGCCGCCTACCGTCCACCTCAACTTTTCTCCCACAGTGATCAGGTTACCCAGTGGCAGACCTCCATCCCCGATCAACCTCCGACCACCGGCTGGGGCGGTCGCGTCGCAGACATCTACAACTCGGTCGCCAATCCCTCCGGCAAGATTTCCATGAACGTCTCCATCGCAGGAGCCAACACCCTCGAAATCGGCAATCTCGTCTCCCAATACCACGTCGCCACCACCGGAGCCGTCACCCTCAGTGGCGGAGCCATGATGAGCGGCAGCGGAGCACGCGTCAAAGCCATGAAAGACATCATGGCCCTCAGCAACTCCAACCTCCAGCGCCAAGCCTACGCCAGCGTACTCGACAGTGCGATCAAAGTCGGCGATCTCCTCAACAGCAACATCACCGCCAAGGCCGATCCTACCGACAGCCCCCTAGGAGGTTACACCAATCCTCTTCAGGTCACTGCCTTCAATGGCGGTCAAACCTTCAAATGGCAGACCGGACTTACCGGCCTCTACAACCCAGCTTTGACCGGCTTCACCGACGGCCTCGGCGGCTTCCCTAACACCTCGCTGGGCACTCAGCTCAAGATGGTCGCCCGCCTCATCGCCGCCAACGGCCCGACCGGTTTCGACATGAAACGCCAGATTTTCTACGTCACCGCTGGCGGCTGGGACACGCACACCGCTCAGGTGGATGGTCCAAACTTCACCAATCAGCCCACCAACACCGCCGGCACCCACTACGGCCTTCTCCGCCAGGTCAGCGAAGCCATGTTCGCCTTTCAACGAGCCATGGAGCAGCTCGATGGAGGCAACCCCGCCAAGCCCTACTCCACGGGCGTCACCGCCTTCACCGCCTCGGACTTCTCCCGCACCTTCCCCTCCAACAGCCAGGGCAGCGACCACGGCTGGGGTAGTCACCACATCATCGTTGGCGGCTCCGTCGATGGCGGCAAAATGTTCGGCAAGCTCCCTACCTTCGCCATCAACGGCCCCGACGACACCGGCACCGGCCGCTGGATCCCCGGCCTCTCCGTGGACGAACACACTGCCACCCTCGCCCAGTGGTATGGCCTCGACTCCAACGAAGTCACCGGCCTTCTCCCCAATCTCAGCCGCTTCAACACCTCCTTCGCCACCAAGTTTATCGGCTTCATGAAACCCGCGTGACCTGCGGCGGCCTAGCTTGGGGTTCAAAAACCTCAACCATCAACCATCGGCTGCTCAACAATCGAGTGATCCATCCTCGCGTCTCACGTCACCACGACACACATCGCTTGATGGACGATGCGCAAACATGCGAATGCCGAGTTCGAGTTTGAATCCAAGCCTCCACCATGAAAACCTCCCTCTGGAAGCTGCTCCTGCTCTTCGGCCTCACCGCAGCCATCTACTGGTTCGCCCGCCCGTCAGCACCTGGCACCCCCGAAACGCCCGAAGCACCTCCCAGTGCCCCGCAGGCCGCTAAAACACCGCAAAAAGCCGCCACAGTCACCGCCCCCGCAGCGCCAGCACCCATCACCAGCCCCGCGCAGGTCCAGGCCGCCCTCACGCCTACCCAAGCCGGCACTTTCAAGCGAATCGAAGCCCCCCAGCCACCTCCAGTGAAAATCCCCGGTGGCTACCAAGACCCGCCCACCGAAGCCGCACCCGCACGCCTAGAGGGAGAAGAAGTCGCGCTCAACCTCCGCAACTTCAGCCAGCGCTTCGGTGGAAATCCCGTCGGCACCAACGCCGAAATCACCAAGGCCCTCAACGGTGGCAACAACGCCGCTGCCAACTACCTCCCCTCTTCCCGCCGCATGAACGACGCTGGCGAACTCCTCGACACCTGGGGCACCCCCTACTTCTTCCACGCCAACTCCGCCACCGAGATGGAAATCCGCTCCGCCGGCCCCGACAAGATCCTCCACAACGCCGACGACATCGTCACGAAGTGACATTCGCCATTCGTCATTCGTCATTCGTCATTCTCTTCGCCAGCCCCTCATCCGTCAGCGTCTTCAAAAACGCCACCACACATCGTTTCTCCTCCGCCGTGAGCTTTAGGCCGCCATCCGGGTGCTTCGCGAG
>Ga0209298_10000632_pt1 | contig 23372 bp, 26 predicted proteins | sample S_140806_EF_Meta_FD_187325 | JGI IMG/M metagenome (GOLD analysis project Ga0209298, IMG submission 187325) | Freshwater microbial communities from Lake Simoncouche, Canada to study carbon cycling - S_140806_EF_MetaG (SPAdes) (version 2) | ecosystem: Environmental > Aquatic > Freshwater > Lake ...
TTGGCCGAGGCACCCATGCCGCCCATCCCGCCGACGCCGCCGGCACCGATGGTGGCATCACCACCGGCACCACCGTTACCCGCGGTCGCCGCGCCGAACGTGCTGAACACCGAGCCTGCGAACGCGCCGCCACCGGCACCGCCGGCGCCCACCAGCAGACCACCGCGACCGCCGCTGCCACCATTGCCGCCCGTGGCCGAACCCGTCGCGCCCGTCGCGGTGCCCTCCCAGTTCTGGGTGGCCGAACCGCCGCCGCCGCCGGCACCGCCGTCGCCGAACAAGCCCGCACTGCCGGCGTTCCCGCCGTTGCCACCCACCGCATTGCCATTGACCGCGAACGACACATAGCCACCCACACCGCCGTCACCACCCCGGCCGAAGATCAGGCCAGCGCTGCCGCCGTCGCCACCATTACCGGCCGTCGCGCCTGAGACCGTCGCACTGCCGTTGTCGGCACCGCCGTACCCGCCCGCACCGCCGATACCCCAGAACAACCCGCCATTGCCGCCACGACCACCGGAGGTCGCCGCCGACACCAACAATCCGTTGCTGTCGTACACGGCAGCGGCACCATTGCCGCCGGACCCACCCGGGCCAATCAGCAGGGCGTTGCCGCCGTGGCCGGTGGTGCAGGCTGAGCCGCTGCATCCCTCGGCGCCCGCGGCACCGTTGCCGGGAAGGAAAACAGTGCCGAAGAACAAACCGGCGTTGCCACCATTGCCGCCGTTGTACCCATTACCGCCGGCCCCGAGCAACAGGCCACCGCGGCCGCCGTTGCACACCGTCGAGCCCACGCACTGCGTATCCGCCGCGGTGTAGGTGTAGCCGTTACCGACCAACAACCCTGCGTTGGGACTGCCGGTGGTGCCGTTCGACACAAAGATCGAGTACACGGCCTTCACGATCTGGCCCGGCTGCCATGCAGCGTTGGGATCGATGCCGAGGATGTCTTGGATGAGGGCAGAAGCGTGGACCGTCGTGGCCGTGGCCGATGGCGCACCCACCGCGCTCGCCTGAGCGACGACACTCGCCACAACCGTTGGGGCACTGGGTTTTTCGCGACCTGCGGCAGAGCGCGCCGACGCCGCCGACGCCGGTCGGGCGGACGCGGCCCTCTGCGCCGAGCGGACTGCAGACGCTGCTCTCGGCACAACAGTCTGCGCGTCCGCAGTGCTGATGACGTCTCGTGCGCCAGCAGGGGCCGCGGGTGTCCGCCGTGAACCCGACGCAGCCGCCGTACGATGCGACGGGGTTGAGCGCCCGCCCTCGCGTGCCGGTGCAGGACTCGAGACGTGGGTATCGGTACCAGTATCCGCAGCGGCGACACCCGACCCACCGGTCAAGGCCGCGCCGGCCAATGCTGCACCCACCCCTAGTCCGACGGCGCCCGCCCCGAGCCAGGAGTACGGGGCAATCCGTCGGGACTTTGCCCGGCCCCGAGTCTTCCGGGGCCCGGCCGCGGTCGACCGCGGTGACGCGATCAACGTCTCCGACGTGATGATGCTTGATTGATCCATGGGTGCAGCCCTCCTGGCGACCACGACACGGGATTGATCACCCGTTCAGCTAACAGTGGGAACGCTGTGTTCACTTTTTGTACTTACTGTGCGACAAATTACCCCGCCAGCCACCGAAGACCGCAACGACACACCGTAAATCGTGTCGCGCAAATTGCCCGCGGAGCGAATCATTCGGCACGGGCCCGAAGCCACGGATCCGTCGGCTCCCAGCTAGCCGAGAACCCCCAACTGCGCCGGATTCATCGTCGGTGGGCGCTCACGCGAGTCGCGGTGCGTCGACGACAGCGACCAGTGGTGTGGCGCGGCGGCCTTCGGGTGCGGCGGTCAGCCGGGTGGCCCGTCAGACTGCGGTTCCGTCGTTGGGTGTGTCGGGTTCCCGCCCGGCAGCGGCTGCGTCGCGGTCCGGTGCGCGTCTGGCTGCCCGCGTGGCGGTCGGTGATGTGCGCTCGTCGGCGAGTGCGATCCGAGTGGGCGGTTCGGGGTCGTCCACTGTGGGTGCGCCCGTGGCTGCCGCGGCAAAGGCCGGCCCGTCTGCCTCGGCGACGTGGCAGCCGGGCAGCATCCTGCGGGCCCTTTTCCATAATGGAACCGCTGACAATCCCGCCATGACCCACTACGTGCGCGGGTTCGCCATCCAACTCAGCGCCCATTCAGATAACCAGCAACCTCAGGCGGCCACGCCCGTCACCCTCGCCGGCGCCGACCCAGTCCGCTTCCCCGCCACCGCAAAGACCTTCGCCACCGGCGCACTGCCGATGACACTGGCCGAGGAATTCACCTACGGCCTCGACCTGATCCTGGGGATCGACCGACTCGAGGACCATCGCCGCTGACCGCGACACACCTCAACGCGCACCGCCGCATCGGCGATGCAAAATTGCGCTGCATCGCAATACGGTGGGGTAAGGGGTCAAGCCACACCGCCGCCGCCGAATACCCTGCGCTGCAACGCAATACGGTGGCTTATCGGGTCAACAAGTCAGTCGAACGGCGATGGTGCACCCGACGTAACTCTAACTCTTGTTTTCCGACAAGCTCTACTCGCGCTTTTCGACAGAAAATGCCGCGTTCATCGCGAGTTCGTCGTCAAAACGGTCGTAAAATCCGAATCAAGCGGCGGGGTGATCACCCTGGTCGAGTTTCTCAGCGATCCAGACCTTGATCAGCGACTGACGGGTCACCCCGAGTCGGGTCGCCTCACGATCAAGCTCGGCGATCATCCATGCCGGAAAGTCGACATTAACTCGTCGAGGTTCTTCACCGGGGCGCCTAGCCCGCGCCGTATCCAAAGCAGTAGCCATGTCTTCACCGGCGTCGAACCGCTCGTCAAATTCCTTAGCCTTCATAAAGGGCCACCTCGCCTTCTCTCGATGTTCGTCTCATCCGTCGTCCTCGCGGTGACCTCAATGCGGTGAACATCCCGCCATAGCGCCTGTGCGTCGATGAAGTCGATTCCATGCTTCTCGCGATTGGCCACGCTTTTGGCGGGGTCAAACTCGAAATCGAGCACGGTATAAGAACTATACCAAAATCACGCGCCGTGACCGTCCATCCCTCACACCTCTGTGTGGGGACACCACGGGAGAGCAAGAGTGGCGTAAACGTCGTCAAACTGTAGTCAAACAGCCACCACAACCCCCACCCAGCAAAAACCCGAGACCGTGTGGTCTCGGGTTTTTGCCTGTGGAGCTAAGGGGATTCGAACCCCTGACCCCCACACTGCCAGTGTGGTGCGCTACCAACTGCGCCATAGCCCCAGGTCTGTCGAAACTACACCACCGGCACACCCGCCTCAAAAAGCGATCAGTGCAGGTCCTCTACCGACTCGGGCGCCAAAGCCCCCATCGGTGTGTGTTCCAGGGGCGACTCGTCGCGGGTTTCCGGGGCGAACATCCATCCCACTGCCGCCGCCAACAAGACAGCCCCGCTGATGGCGAACGCCCACGCGAATGAGAATCGCTGGGCGATCAGACCCAATCCGAACGAGCCGACAATGGATCCGAGGTCCGACATCATCTGAAAGGCCGCGACCGCCGTGCCCCCGCGGGCCCGACCGATGATGTCGGCTATCGAGGCCTGCTGCGGTGAGCCGTAGATGCCCGAGGCCGCCCCTGCGATAACCGCCTCGGCGAGGAACACCGGCAGCGACGGCGCCAGGCCGAGGCAGGCCGTGGAGACCCCGGATAGCGCGAGTCCGGTGATGAGCAGCGGCTTGCGCCCGATGCGGTCCGAAAGCCGGCCGCTCGGGATCACCACGGCGACATTGCCGACGGCGAATGCCGCCAGCGCCAATCCCGCCACGCTCGCGCTGTGTCCGAGCACCTCGGCGGCGAACAGTGGCACCAGCGCGAAACGAAGTCCGAAAAAGGACCATCCGGTGGCGAAGTTGGACAGCAACGCCGCGCGATAGGCGCGGTGGCGCAACGCAACCCGCACCGTGACGGTCAGCTCGTCGTTGTCAGCCGGCGCAGCCAGCGTAGAACCTCGCAGGCTCACCAATACGACGACAGCGGCGACCAGGAGCATCACGCCGTAGACGAGGAAGGGCGCACTCAGGCCCAGCCCGACGGTCAGACTGCCGAGCACCGGGCCGATGACCGAGCCGACCAGGAAGCCACCGGAGAACATGCCCGCCACCCGGCCGCGGGCATCATGCGGACTCATCCGGATCATCAGCGCCAACGCGGAGACGAAAAACATGGTCGAGCCGATTCCGCCGATCGCCCGGAACACCAGCAACTGCCAATAGGTGTGGGCGAAGGCGCATGCCGCCGTGGAGATTGCGACAATCACCAGGCCGACGACGTAGATCCGGCGCTCCCCCAGACGCTGCACCAGCAGGCCGGCGGGGGGCGCCGCGCACAACCGCATCGCCGCGAATGCAGTGATGACGAACGTCGCCGCACTGATGCTCACCCCGAAGTGCCGAGCCAGCTCCGGTAGCACTGGCGCCACCACGCCGTATCCCAGCGCGATCACGACGTTGGCCCCGATCAGCACCCACACTTCGCGGGGCAGCCGCGCCTGTGTCGTCGACACATTGGCGCCCTGCGCGACGGAACTCACGAGATGACTGTATTCACCAGCTCTCGGGCGGCTTGCTGCACCTGTGCCAGATGCTCCGGGCCCAGGAAGGACTCGGCGTAGATCTTGTAGACATCCTCGGTGCCGGACGGGCGGGCGGCGAACCAGCCATTTGCGGTGGTGACCTTCAACCCACCCAGCGGCGCGCCATTGCCCGGTGCGGCGGTGAGCTTGGCGGTGATCGGCTCACCGGCGAGTTCGGTTGCGCTCACCTGTTCGGCGGAGAGCTTGGACAGCCGGGCCTTCTGATCGCGATCGGCGGGCGCGTCAACGCGGGCGTACACCGGGGCGCCGTACTTGGCGGCGAGTTCGGCGTAGCGCTGCGAGGGGGTCTGTCCGGTGACAGCCAGGACCTCCGAAGCCAGCAGGCACATGATGATGCCGTCCTTATCGGTGGTCCACACCGAGCCGTCCGTACGCAGGAATGACGCCCCGGCAGATTCCTCGCCGCCGAATCCGATTGTGCCGCTGATCAATCCGTCGACGAACCACTTGAATCCGACGGGAACCTCGACCAGGGTACGACCCAGGCCGGCGACTACCCGGTCGATGATCGAGGAGCTGACCGCGGTCTTGCCCACGGCGACGCCGGCCGGCCAGTCCGGGCGGTGGGTGTAGAGGTAGTCAATCGCAACGGCGAGGTAGTGGTTGGGGTTGAGCAGCCCGCCGTCGGGGGTGACGATGCCGTGGCGGTCGGCGTCGGCATCATTGCCGGTGGCGATCTGATAGGACTCCCGGTTGGCGATCAGTGACGCCATCGCGTTGGGTGAACTGCAGTCCATCCGGATCTTGCCGTCGGTGTCCAGTGTCATGAACCGCCAGGTGGCGTCGACAAGCGGGTTAACGACCGTGAGGTCGAGGTTGTGCCGTTCGGCGATCGCGCCCCAGTAGTCGACGGCTGCCCCGCCCAGGGGGTCGGCCCCGATCCGGATGCCCTCGGCCCGGATGGCGTGGATGTCGACGACATTGGGGAGATCGTCGACGTAGGCGTCCATGTAGTCGTGACGCTGGGCGGCGGCCAGGGCGCGCGCCAATGGCACCCTTTTCACGTCCTTGCATCCGCCGCGCAGGATCTCGTTGGCCCGCTTGGCGATTGCCCCGGTGGCATCGGTGTCCGCCGGGCCGCCGTTGGTCGGGTTGTACTTGAACCCGCCGTCGCGAGGCGGGTTGTGCGACGGGGTGACCACGATCCCATCCGCCAGGTCTGCGCTGCGCCCTCGGTTGTAGGCCAGGATGGCGTGGCTCACCGCTGGCGTCGGGGTGTAGCGATCGGCCGAATCAATCAGCACCACAACATCATTGGCGGCGAGGACCTCCAGCGCGGAGGCCCAGGCCGGCTCGGACAGGCCGTGGGTGTCGCGGCCGATGAACAGCGGTCCGGTGGTGCCCTGAGCGGCGCGGTACTCGGCGATCGCCTGCGTGGTGGCCAGGATGTGCGCCTCGTTGAACGCGCCGTCGAGGCTCGATCCGCGGTGCCCGGAGGTGCCGAACGCGACCTGCTGGGCGACGTCGTCGGGGTCGGGCTGCACCGTGTAGTACGCGGTGACGAGGTGGGGCAGGTCGATCAGGTCTTCGGGTTGCGCCGGCTGCCCGGCGCGGGGATTAGCCGCCATGATGCTGATTGTGCCCCGCGGGGGCGATACTTGCTCCGGTTGTCACTCGCCGTTAAGGAGGTAGTCGGTGTTCGGCCATGACAATCGTGAACTGGCGGCAGTGTTCGTCGGTGGCGCGGTGGGCACGTTTGCCCGCGCAGCGCTGGGCACGCTCGGGGTGGCCGATCCGGGTCGCTGGCCGTGGCCGACGTTCACGGTCAACATCGTCGGTGCCTTCCTGCTGGGCTACCTCGTCACGCGACTGCTGGAGCGGCTGCCGCTGTCCCGTTACCGCCGCCCGATCCTGGGCACCGGGTTGTGCGGCGGCCTGACGACGTTTTCCACTATGCAGGTCGAGACACTGAAGATGATCGAGGCCCATCACTACGGCCTGGCCGCCGGCTACACCGCGGCCAGTATCGTCGCGGGCTTGCTCGCGGTCTATGTGGCGACCGTGCTGGTGCGCCGGGTGCGGATCAGACGGTGAATGTCCTGCTGTGGGCCGGCATGCTAGGGGTCGGCGGATTCGGAGCGGTGAGCCGATTCATGGTGGACCGTGCGGTGTCCCGTCGCACGAAGGGCCCATTTCCGTTCGGCACACTGGTGGTCAATATCAGCGGCGCCATGCTGTTGGGTTTCCTCACCGGTCTGGTGCTTCGGCACGAGGTCGCGATGTTGGCCGGCACCGCTTTTCTGGGCGCTTACACCACATTCTCGACGTGGATGCTGGAGACCCAGCGACTGACCGAGGAGCGCCAGATCTGGCCTGCCGCAACCAATATTGTCGTCAGCGTCATTCTCGGTCTTGCGGCGGCGGCGGTCGGCCAATGGGTCGCGGGTCTGTTATGAGCGACGGCTACCTGAAGCTGACGTCTTATTTCGCGGAACGCGAGCGTGCGGGTTCACGGTTCCTCGCCGAGTCGATGCTCGACCTGTTCGTCGAACGTGGTGTTGCCGGCAGCGTAATGCTGCGCGGTATCGCGGGATTCGGTCACCGCGGGTTCATTCGCACCGACGAGAAGCTGACGCTGTCCGAGGATCCGTCGGTAACCATCGAGGCCATCGACACGGCCAAGACCATGGGCGCGCTAGTCCGCGATGTCGCCGATCTGACCACACGCGGACTGATCACCCTGCAGCGCGCCACGCTACTCGGCGATGACCCCGCCGCGTCGCTGCCTGGCGGTGACGACGCGGTCAAGCTCACGATGTACCTCGGGAGAAGCCTTCGCATTGACGGCAACCCCGCGTTCTATGCGATCTGTGACCTGCTGCATCGACACCACTTCGCCGGTGCCACCGTGTTACTCGGGGTCGACGGCACCTCGCGCGGGATGCGTCGTCGCGCACACTTCTTCGGCCGCAATCTCGATGTGCCGCTGGCGATCATTGCCGTCGGAAGCGTCGCCGATGTCCGAGAAGTGATGTCGGCGCTGGCCGCCCTGCCGCACCGGCCGCTGATCACATTCGAGCGGATACAGGTGTGCAAACACGACGGTCAGGTGCTGGCACGTCCGGCCACGCTGCCCGCGCACGACACCCAGGGCCGCCCGCTGTGGCAGAAGCTCACGGTGCACACCTCCGAGTCCACCCGCCACGACGGCGTGCCGATCCATCGCGCCCTCGTGCGGCGGTTATGGGAGTCTCAGGCCACCAGTGGAGCTACCGTGCTGCGTGGCATCTGGGGATTCCACGGCGACCATAAACCGCACGGCGACAAGCTGATTCAGTTTGGCCGCCAAGTTCCGGTGACGACCATCATTGTCGACACGCCCCGAGGGATCGCCCGCAGCTTCGAGATCGTCGATGAACTCACCGGCACCCACGGGTTGGTGACCTGTGAGACGGTGCCGGCGCTGATCGCGCTCAGTGCCGACGGCCGTGATGGCAGGACTGAATTGGCCGACGCCCGCTACTGAGTAGGAGCGGCGAAGGCTCGAGCGGTACCCTGCCCAGCGGATATGCCTGGACGAGGAGGTCACCATGGGAATCCACCGGATCGGCCCATTCGCCGTGCTGCTGGCCGCGACCGTCTGTGTGGCCGGGTGCGGCGCGAAGCAGTCCGGCACATCGGCGACCACTGCGTCGACTGCCGCCAGCACGCCCAGCACCGCTGTAGCTTCGGCCACCCCGACTCCTGCCGCACCCACTCCTCCCGCACCGACCCTGGCGCCGCGCACGGAGAAGTGGATCGACCTCAAGCCCGGTGATTGTCTGGCCGCGCCGCCGTCCGACGATCCGGCGGAGGTCATTGTGACCGTCGTCGACTGCGCCACAACGCATTTGGCCGAGGCATACCTGCGGGCGGACATTCCGGTGGACGCGGCCGTCACCACCACCGCCAACCAGCAGTGCGGGGCCGGCTTCACCCAGTACACCGGACTGACGGTGAACGGCAGCCAGTACACGATCTCGTATCTGATTGACTCCGAACAGGACCGGACGTCCAACAATCCGCTGCCCAGCACGGTCATCTGCCTCTTGCAGGGCGCCCAGGGTCAGTCGTTCACCGGATCAGCGCGACGCTGAGGCTGAAACTAGCGCGCGGCGAAGAACTGCGCGCTGGCCTGTGATGCACTGATCCCCTGACTGGTCGGGCCGACCATCGCTTCCGGAAGCGCGAATCGTCCTGCAGGCCAAGTGTGTCCACCGCCGTCGATACTGACCAAAGACACCTCGGTACCGCCCGCGCATCCGGCGGCCACCGATCTCCTGATCTCACCCGGCGCGGGCGGTTCGACAACCAGCGGACCGGGACAGCCGTCGAGGGCGGCCCACCGCGCCGCCGTCGCCGGGGCCGAGATGATGTCACTGGCTCCCCCGCGTCCGACCATGCCGCCGCCGTTGTAGGGCACGACCGGGTCGGCAGTTCCGTGGATCGCCAGCACCGAGACCGGCCGCGAGGGCGCGCAGGGCACGCCGGATCCCAATGTTCCGGCGACGGGCGCGATCGCGGCGACGAGGTCAGCACGATCACAGGCCAACCGGTTGGCCATGAACGCACCGGCGGACATCCCGGTAACGAAGACCCGCCCCTGCGGGATCGCGTATTCGGCCGACAACCGGTCGATGAGTGCGGCCAGGAAGCCCACATCGTCGACGCCCTGGCGGTCGGGCACCGAGGCGCCGCGACCGTCGGCCCAACTGAGGTCGATGCCGTCGGGATAGGCCACGACGAAGCCGTACTGGTCGGCCACGGCGTTGTAGCCGGTCAACCCGGCCTGGTCCCCACCGTTCATTCCGGAACCGTGCAGATTGAGCACCAGTCCGGTCGGGGCGCCACCGGCCGGGGCGTGCACAAAATAGATGCGTTGCAGTCCGCCGACCGTCAGCACGCCGGGCGGATCACCGGGGTTGGCCGATGCGGGTGCGACGGTGACGGAGCCGACGAACAGGGCGGCGACGACCGCCGTCATGCGCGCAATCACGCCTGACAGTCTGCCCCAGCGGATCAGATGTGCAGAATCGCCTTCGCGATCAGGAAGTAGACGATGAGACCGGAGGCGTCGACGAAGGTGGTGATGAACGGGTTGGAGAACACTGCCGGGTCGGCGTGCACCGCCTTGGCGATGATGGGCATCGCCCCGCCGACAGTGGCGGCCATCGTGCACACGCTCAGCAACGTCAGGCCGATGACCAGTCCCAGGGATCGATCAAAAATCACGCTGGTCAAAACGAACCCCACCGTTCCCAGAATCGCACCGAGGGAAATGCCCACCAGGAATTCGCGAGACACCACCTTGCCGACGTCACGCGGGGTGACGTCGCGTAACGCCAGGGCGCGGGTGACGGTGGTCGCAGCCTGATTGCCGGTGTTCCCGCCGGTGCCGATCAGCAGCGGCACGAACAACGCCAACGTCACCACCTTCTCGAGGGTGGCTTCGAAAGTATCCAGCACCTGGACGGTGAGCGCCGCGCCGATGGCCAGCACCAGCAGCCACACCACCCGCGAGCGCACCAGGCTGCCGACGCTGGTCGTCAGGTACGGCTGGCGCAGACCCTCCGAACCACCGATGCGGGCCTGGTCCTGGCTGTCGGCGTCTTCCAGAATCGCCAACGCATCGTCGACGGTGAGGATGCCGACCAGCCGAGTGTCGTTGTCCACCACGGGAAGTGCCAGATACTTGCCGTCGGCGCAGCGTCGCGCGGCGTCCTCGGCGGAGTCGGTGGCGCGGGCCGAATCGGCGGGCCGCATGATGGCGGCGACCAACGTGTCCGGCGGCGATCCCATCAGAGCGCGCAGGCTCACCACACCGAGCAGAACCCGATCGGCGTCGATCACCGGCAGGGTGTAGATCGTCTCCGGGTAGTCGAGCGTCCGCAGGATTTCGCGCAACGCCGCCGACGCCGGAAGGGTCGGGTCGAGTCCGATGACTTCCGGACTCATGCGCCGGCCGATCGACTTCTTCGGGTAGCCGAGGATGTCGGCGGTCAGATCACGCTGCTCGGGCGAGAGCCCCTGCATCAACCTGCTCGCCACCGAGGCGGGCAATTCGTCGATCAGCGCCACCCGATCGTCGGGTTCGAGGTCGGCGAAGGCCGCGGTGACCTCCTCGTCGCGCAGGGAACTGATCAGGTCCTTCTGCAGCACCGGATCGAGTTCCTCGAATACCTCCGAGGCCTGCTCCTTGGGCAACAGCCGGTAGAGCACCGCGCGCTGGGTGGCCGGCAGTCGTTCCAGAACGTCGACGGTCTGCGATGAGGTGAGTCGCGTCACCTGCGCATCGGCAGTCGCCAGATCACCCTCGGCCAGGGCGCGCTTGATGGTGCGCAGCGGGTCGGCCGTCTGCAGCACGTCGATAGGAAGAACCATCGGGGCACCTCAATCGCTCGGCGTGCGGTTCGGGCGAATTCTTACAGAGTGCGCCGCGGGCGATCAACCCGGGGACCGGTCGCGACCCGTCCCTCATTCGAGATCGAAGGCGTTCCGGATCGCCTCGGCAAGGGCAGGCTCCTGATCGGGAAAAAGGAATCCGATCTGGTGTCCAAGTGCGGTGGCGAGGATCGTGACGACATTGTCGATACTGACGACCGACTCTTTATCCAGTCCGTTGCGCGGCCCCACCGGCACTTCGCTCGACAGTCCGCGGATCGTCGCGGTGATGGGTGCGACGGTGACGCGCGTGAGATGAGGCCTGACCAGTTCCCTCGTCAGAACGAGAACCGGTCGCGTCTTATCCAGTTTGGCGAGATGGATTGGTCTCATTCCACGCCGGTGTCCAGCCCTGCGGCGTACGCCGCCAAGCCGTCGAAGCCATCCGGATCGCCGGGGAGTTGAGCCAGCACTGCGGCATCCCGAGCCGCGATGAGGCGCCGGCGCTCACGCTCGAGTGCCTTCTGCACGAAAGCGGCCCGACTGGGAACGTCGTGATCACGTACCTGCTGGTCGATGAACTCGACCACCTCATCGGGAAGTCGAACGGCGATCTGCTTGCTCACCCACACGATGGTACCGGTTCGGGATGCAAGACGATACCGACCGTTCCCTACCGGGTGCGGCGCCGAAGGAAGATGAAGCCGACCAACAACAACGTGCTCGCGGCCGCAGGAGCGGGAATCACGGTGTATCCCAGGTCCTTGAGGATGCCCAGTTCGATCGCGCTGATGGTTCGGATGCCCTTGCCGGTATCCGCCATGGCGTTCATCAGTTGGGATTTCGCACCGGTGAACGTCGAATCATCCAGATGCGTCACCGAACTGCCCGACTCCCATGGATTGGGCGTGTAAAGCGGAACCAACAGCCCGCCGTTGGCCGCGATGGCGTTGACGCCGTTGAAGTAGAGGCCACCACTGCTTCCGGTGAGGTTCTTGTTGTAGGCCGTATTCCATCGGTTCCGGTTCAGAACGGTGCCGATCACCTTCGTCTTGTTGTTGGTCACAATGAAGCTGTCGAACGTCGTCCAGTTTGTGCCGCGGGCGTTCCAGCTGCTGCCCGGAGCGTCGACATAGGACAGGAAACCGAGTGCGTGCAGCATCTCGTGCATCGCCGTCGAGGTGAAGTCGTATTGAGTGTTGGTGACGGAATCGCCGTAGGCCCAGGGCGTTCCGAAGTTCACATCGACATATCCGTCAGCCGCTGTGCCGTTGGAGTCCACCCCGGTCAGAATCTTGTTCTGCACAACGGTATTGAAGAAGCCGGCACTGGTACTGGTGAGGTCGCTACCCGTCGACGCCAGTGTCGCAGATGTCGGCGAATTCACTGCGGTGACGTCGAAGGTCAGGGTGACGGGCTTGCTGACCACAATGTAGGACGCCACCTTGTTCGCCGCAGACTGCAAAGCGTTCTTCGCCTCGGGCGTCCAGTACTGCGAACCAGTTGTGTAGTTGAAGACGAACGTCATCTTCGCCTTCTGCGACGTCCCCGCGATGGGCACCGACACCGTCACCGGAGTGGACCCACCGTAGCCGTCGACGACTGTCACGGTGAAGGTATCCGTACCGGGCACCGCGCGGGAGGGTTCACTCGGGGTGAAGGTGAACGCCCCGGTGGTCGTGTTGAGGCTCACCGTGCCCTTCGTCGTGGTGGCCGGCGTGCTGTAGGTGAGGGCGTCACTTTCGGCGTCAGTCGCGCTCACGCTGCCGGTGACGACACTTGTCGAGGCATTCGGCGTGCCCACCGTGGTGGTGCCGGCGACGGGCGCGGTGTTCTTCGGACTGATCGCCACCGTCACAGCCACCGGAACCGTTGCGCCGTATCCGTCGGTGACGGTAACGGTGAACGTGTCTGCGGTTGCGGCGGTGGCCCCGATCTTGGCCGCGGCATGCCGCGCGGTCGCGGTCGGGGTGTAGGTGAACGCGCCCGTGCTCGCGTTGACAGTCACCGCGCCCTTGGTCGTGGTCGCGCTGCCACTGTAGGTCAGCGGGTCGTTATTGGCGTCCGTCGCCGTGACAGAACCAGTGACGACGCCGGTGCTGATGTTCGGGGTGCCCACTGTGGTCTTCGGCACCGGCGCACTGTTGGCCGGCAAGATCGTCACCGTAACCGCTCTGGTGGCCGTCGCACCCTTGGAATCGGTAACCGTAACGGTCACCGTGTCGGTGGTGACGGCAGTGCTCGCACCGGTCTTGGCCGCGGCGTGCCGACTCGGAGTGGTCGGGGTGTAGATGAAAACCCCGGCCGAGGTGATCGTCACGGCGCCCTTCGATGACGTCGCAGCCCGGTAGGTCAGCGTGTCGCCGAAATTGGCGTCGGTTGCCCGCACCGTTCCGGTGACGGCACCGGTACTGGAGTTCGGCACGCTTACCGCCACATTCGAGATGACCGGAGCGGAATTGGCTACGGCGGCCGCCCTGGGAGTGGCCAACTGGCCGGTCGATACTGTAACCGCTGGAGCCACAACAGTTTTCGGTACTCCGAGCTGACGACGCGCCGTCGCAAGCACTATCCAAGAGATCGGCGACTCAGCCGGAACGCCGGTGCCTGATCCCAGCAGCGGGGACGGTAACGAGTTCACCGCGGCGGTCGCGGGGGTTTGGACCATGGCAGGCGCGGCCGGCGTCAGCGGTGTGGCAACCGCCTGCACGGCGACCGGAATACTCGTTGCCGGTTGAGTCACGGATGGGGTGGACTCAGCAGGAATCCTGAGCGCAGCGGGAAGGTGCACCCGGGCCGACTGTGGCGACTGTCGCGCCGAGGCGATCCCGAACGCGGACAGCGACCTGGCGGCAGCAGTGGGGCCGACGTTCAGATGGGGGTTCGAGTGGGACGGCTGGCCGGATGGCCCCGAATCGCGGCCAGTGCCGTTAGGCGCCACCGCGGCGGTACGCCCGATCGCGCGACTGCCGCGAGTACGTGGCGCCACTGGTGACGGGTCCGCGTGAACGGCTGAATCGGCAGTGGCCTGGGAGTCCGTCGCGTCGGCCGGCGCGGCCCAGGCGGACCCCGCGCCGCCCGCGACCACCGCGGCTCCGATTCCGAGCGCGACAGCCAGACCACCAACCCGTCCGACGTGGGCCGACGCTCGCATCACGTTAATTCTCCCGACCGATTCGCACGCTTCTAGCCTGCAGACCCAGATTGAGCTGAGAGTACCTGAGAAATTCCTGAGCGGCCAGTCTTGTGGTGACTTATCGGCGAGTGCGAAATGGACGTAACTCGCGGGACTACGCCCGAATGTCCACACGCGGACGCGGGAAAACCGGCGGGGTTTCGCCAGATTGTGCTACGGTGTCGCACATGGAGGTCGGTGTACGAGATCTGCGGAATCGGACAAGCCACGTGATTGATGCAGTCAAGGCCGGGGAGCGGGTCACTCTCACGGTTCACGGCGAGCCGGTCGCCGATATCGTGCCGCATCGGCGCCGCGCCCGCTGGCTGTCCGGAGAGCGTTTACGCAATGAGCTCGCCGAACGCTCGGCCGATGCGCGTCTGACCGAAGAACTCGATGACCTCGCCGGTCAGACCCTCGACGACCTGTGACCGAGGTCGAAGTAGGCCTACTGGACACGTCGGTTTTCATCGCGCGCGAAAGCGGCCGCGCTATCGCAAGTCTGCCGCAGCGCGTGGCACTTTCTGTCATCACGATCGGCGAACTGCAACTCGGTGTTCTTAATGCGGACGATGCGGTAACCCGATCACGACGTGCCGACACGCTCGCGCTGGCGCGCGCGGCCGATCCGATCCCGGTGAGTGAAGCGGTGATGGTCTCGTGGGCGCGACTCGTCGCGGATTGCCGAGCCGCTGGCGTGCATCGCGCAGTGAAGCTGACCGACGCTCTTATTGCGGCAACCGCGATCGAACACGGGCTTCCCGTCGTCACGCAGGACGCCGATTTCGACCAGATTGCTCGTGTGTGTCCCGCTCTGTCCGTGATCAGGGTGTGAACACTCAGACCCTCAAGGTCGCGGTCAACGCGGCACTCAAAATGTCGGCGTCGCGGGTGGCGATGGTCAGGCCGCGGCGGGCGGCTTGGGCCACGATCATCCGGTCGAACGGGTCACGGTGATTCCACGCAAGCCGGCCGGCCAGGATCGCGTCGGCGGCCTCGATCGCCAACTCGGTGACCGCCATCGCGGCCATGATGTCGGGCCACGCCGACAGCAGTGGTTCCCCGTCGAGCCGACCCAGCCTGGTCTTGATCGCGATTTCCCATGCCGAGACGGCGGAGACCATCACCTCACGCGTGGAGTCGGCGATCTGCTCGCGCGCGGCGGCCGACACCTGCTCCGGTGTGCTGACCAGCCAAAGCACAGTGTGGGTGTCGAGCAGGATGGCATTCGCGCGGGGTTCAGCCACCGGCACCCCCGCCCCCTTCCCATGCGGCGATCTCCGATTCCGGAAGCGGTTCTTCGAAGTCGGCTCCGACCACCAGTGTCGGCAGTTGCCCGAAGGTGCGCGGACGCGCGTGCACAGGCGCCAGGACGGCGACGGGCCGACCATGCGTGGTGATCGTGACGGGTGAACCCGTGCGCTGCACCTCCGCAAGGAGGGCATTGAGTCGCGCCTTCGCCTCGGTGCTCGTGACACTCTTCATCGGCCCAGCATAGCGATTTCTGACCAATAGGACTAGTCTGATTAGTGCGATTCGTGGTCGCGCACGGGTCTATAAATGACGGAGTGAACAGGATCGCGATGGGCCGCCTCGCTGCCGCGGTGATCGCCGTCGTGACACTCAGCGCTCCGACCGGGGTCGCGTCGGCCGAGTCGGACGGTCTCAGCGGCGATCCTGATGCCGCCGCCCAGTACTGGGGCCGGCAACACTACGACGACTGCGCACTGATGGCCGTGGCCGACGTCGTCGGCGAAGTCACCGGCACCAAACCGTCCGAAGACGAGATCATCGCACTGGCCGGATCCATCCCGAACGGCCGCGGTTCGGGACCGATCTACATCGTGGCCTCCGACCCGGCAGCCGTATCGGGAGCGGTCCCCCGCAGAAACCAACTACCGGTCATCTCGGATCTGCCTGTCCTGCTTGGTCATTACGGCGTCGGCTCCGTGCACACCAACGATTCGATCGCGGCCAACGGAGGCATGCAGACAGGCATACCCGGTTTGGCGTTGCTACTGGCCGACGGCAAGAAGGTGATCGCCTCGATCAACGGCGAAACCATCTGGGATCAGGCGGGTGACCGCACCGTCCACGATCACGACGTCGTCGTCACCGGCATCGACACCGGAGCCGGCATCGTGCACCTCAACGACAGCGCCATTCCCAGCCCCGGCCCCGACTCACAGGTCAGCATCGACACCTTCGAATCCGCTTGGCGGACAAGCAATCACGCGATGGTGGTTGCCGGGTAGAGGTGTTGTACGCCGGGTGGTGTCAGGCAGACATGTCAGGCCGGTGTCCCTCCGATCACCGCACTCGGCTATCCGGGCCTCAGACGATCCGCAACCCAGCGGGGATGCGAGACGGATCGCGCCAGAAGGCGTCGTTGGTGAACCGCTTGAAAAGGTCTGGTGGCAACAGGGTTTCGCGAGGTTCGGCTTTGACGATTCCGCGCACCGTGTGCAGTCCGGGAGTGCCTGCGCGTTCGTCGAACTCGGTCACGTCATAGTCCACGTGGCCGAAGTCGTGCTCGAAGTACGGTTCGCCAATGAAGTCATAGATGGCGCGCATCGTTGCACCCGGATCGACGGTCAGGGTCTCGTACTGCACCAGCAGCAGCCGGTCGCGCTGAGCGCCGTAGCAGGCCTGCTTGAGTGCGTCGTAGGGTCCGCCGACCATGCCGTCTGGAGCCACCACGCCATTGGCGCGGGTGTAGACCGTGCCGCCGGGGCTGTAGTTGAAGATCGACGACGGGCTGAAGACGTTGCGCTGCACCAGTCGCTCGATGCTGTCCAACACCCAGGGCATCTCACGCACGCAGGCGATCACCTTCGCCTCGGGGAACAGCCGTGCGACCGCCGGCATCCACCCGCACCACCCGCGGCTGGTGTCGAAGATGACCTCGGCGGGGCTGTCAGCGTAGAAATTGTCGAACAGCCCGTGCACGATGCGCTCACGCTGGTTGTCGTCGATGAACACCGAGTACTCGTTGCGTGCACTCATCTGACCGAGCAGCGCACCGAATAACCCGGCCAGCGGACCGGACATCCCCGCCTGAAAGCGCGGGTTCTGCCGCAGCAACGCCGACAGCAAGGTCGACCCGGAGCGCGGCAGACCAGAGATGAAGTGCATTGTTGCCATTAGCGCTGCTCCCTTGGCCCCGGCGTCCGCGTCAAGTTATCATTCCGGCGCGCTGACGACCGAGCCGGATCATCGCGAAACGGCTCGCCGAGTGGGAGCACAATATGCAGATCAACCTCGACTACCTGCGGCGTGGTCCGTTCCGTCCGCGATGCCGTCGCCAACTGCGACTGCCAACACTGAGGAGACACCGATGGCCTACGAGGTGGGCCGCGAAGTCGTCGCCCTGGGTGATGACCGGCAGCCCTCGCGACACCGCGATCGCCGCGATCCACGACGGTGCTGTGCCTTGGCCTGATGACGAATCGCGTTTGGTTACAGCAGGGCGTCCGGCGTCTGCCACGTGACTCCCCCGAAGCGACCGAAGTCATTGTCGTAGCTGACGACGGTGCCGCGATGCTCGACGGCCAGTGCGGCCAGGTGTCCATCGTTGACGAGATTTCCCCCGGCGCCGACGGTGCCGAGCAGTCCGGCAAGGACGTCGACGTGACGCGGCGTCGGGCTGACCATGACCGCCCCGGGCGCGCCCAGCCACGCGGCCACCTGACCAAGCGCCTCCGACGGACGTAGCGGCGACGGGAAGAGCCCCTCTTTGGTGGTCAACCGCACGAAGGCGAGCAGTGGCACCCACGCCAATCCGACGGTGTCCGCCCCCGAGAGAGCCGCGTCGAGCCAACGCCGGCTTGACCCGTGGTGTTCGCTGGCCGAATTGACCGCGTACAGAAGGACGTTGGCGTCAACGATCTTCATGCGCCGCGGCGCTGACGCCGGATCAGTTCCTCGTCCTCGAGTTCGGCCGCGATCTGAAGTGCGCGATCCAGATTGACTGTTGGAACGCCAAGATCGGCGGTCCGGGTAGTGAACGGGGTGGGCGCCGGTCGCCCCACGGCGCCGTCACGGATCGCCTCATTGAGGGCAGTCTTGAACGACACGCCTCGCTCGCGCATCCGCCGATGGATCAACGCGACGGTGTCGTCGTCCAAAGTGACCGTCGTCCGCATAGTTGACAGCATAGCATCAGCGAACTTGATGCATCAGCATCATTCTAGCGCAGGGTAGCGTCTCGCCTCGGTTTCCACTCACCACTACCTCGGAGCGTTCATGGCGGATTCAGCCCAATCGAAATCAACACAGCATCGGGTCATCCCGTGGGGCACCGGCGCCATCGGAACCGAGTTACTGACCGCGATCCTGGACCACCGCCGCGACCTCACGATCGTCGGCGCCCGGGTGTACTCGCCGGACAAGAACGGCGCCGACATCGCCACCCTCATTGACCGCTCCCCCATCGGCGTCACCGCCACCACCGACGTCGACGAAATCCTCGCACTCGATGCCGATTGCGTTCTCTACACCCCACGCAACACCAGCATCGACGAGGTCTGCAAGATCCTCGCGAGCGGCAAGAACGTTGTCACGACAGCGTTTCTGTTCCATCCGCGCCGCATCGACCCAGCCGACCGCGACCGACTGTTGCAAGCGTGCCAGGCAGGGCGCAGCAGCGTGCACGGAAGCGGCCTGAACCCGGGCAACCTGTCCGGGGTGCTGCCGTTGGCGCTGTCCGGTATGAGCCGGCGCATCGACCGGATCACCCTGCAGGAGCGCGCCGACTGGTCGTTCTACGACAGCACCGCGATCACCTTCGACAACATGGCGTTCGGCCAACCCGTCGAGGACATCAACCCCACCGCCAACGACTTCCTGGCCTTCAACAGCAGCATCTTCAGCGACGAGGTGTGGCTGATGGCCGATGCGCTCAATGCCGGCATCGACGAGGTGACCGCGACGGTCGAGGCAGTACCGGCCACCCAGGATCATCAGATCTTCGACCACGTGCTGCGGGCCGGAACAACGGCCGGTCAGCGCTGGAGTTGGGCTGGCCGCCGTGGCGGGGAAACCCTCGTCGAGATCGAGGCGCTGTGGACCGTGGGCGGTGAGTACCCGTCGCACTGGCCCAAACCACAGCACGGCTGGACACTGACCATCGACGGCGACCCGAAGATGCGAACCCATTTCCTGGTGATGGCAGGGTCTCCTAGTGCGACGATGCTCGAGCACGTCACCGCGTCCAACGTCGCCACCGCCATGCAGATCCTCAACGCCGTCCCCGCGGTGTGCGCAGCGCCGCCGGGATTCGCGACCATGGCGGACCTGCCGTTGATTCGCAGCGGCACAGGGTTCGGCAACACCTAGCGGGCGCAGGCACGTCGCTTGCACCCGGAGACCTCACGACCCCGGAATCTTCTCTCCCAACTTGTACGTCCAGTTCGCATCGGTAGGCGATGTGACTGAGGTGATGGTGATGGTCAGCCGGAACGCATTGCCGAAGCGCCGCAGCACGCAATCCTCGGACGCGCCAACCTTGGCCGGCAGGTCATCGGGACAGGTGATCCGAACGGGTGGCCCGGGAAATTTCTGCAGCAGCAGTTGTCCGGTGATCTGCTCAAGGTCGGCGCGGGGCACCCCGGTGGAAGCCTTCTCCTCGGGCGGAGGTTGCTCGATGTGACGGGGTTTCAGCCACAGCGTCACGGCAGCAATCACGGCGGCCACAGCGATTACGGACACCGCCGCCAACGCCCAGCGCAGACCTGTGGTGGGGTCTGGGTAGCTGGACTTGAACTCGTCACGCGGCCCCATTGCCATCGCCACGATCCTAGACGCGGGAGGCGGCTACAGCGGCACTCTCGAATCGAATCCGCTGTGTGGTCAGGCTTGCCCGGCGGGCGCATCCTTCACGTAGGTCGTGAATAGGCTCGCTGAGATGCCATTGTCGAGCGGGATCTGGCGGATGATCGCCAGGCTTGGCTTAGCAGTGCGCTCCAGCGTCACGGGGTCGAACGAATACAGTCCGAACTTTGGCGCGTAGCCCTTTGCCCACTCCAGGTTGTCGATGAGTGACCAATGGATATAGCCCTTGACGTCGATTCCATCGGCGATGGCTTGCTGCAGCACGGCGAGTTGACGCACCGTGTAGGCGGCCCGGTTGGCGTCGCTGGCATCGGCGATTCCGTTCTCGGTGATCCATAGCGGCTTGCCGTAGGACGCGGCGACGTCCAGTCCGTCACGCAGGCCGCTTGGCTGGATGACCCAACCGATATCGGTGCAACCCTGCACCGCCGGGCAGGCTCCGGTGTGCTCGGGCGTCGGCAGTCCTTTCAGCACCGGTATGCCGGAGATCAGTGCCAACAGACCTCCGGCGCCGCCCAAGGAGTCGACGGTGGCGACCGAGTAGTAGTTGACGCCGACGAAATCGGCAGTGTTCGCCAGATCTGGCCGCGCCGAGTCGTTGGTGAGGATGTTGTCGAAATTGGCATCCAGTTGTCCATGGACCACCGCATTGGGAAACCAGCGGTTGTAGAAGTTGTTGAATTCGGCGGCCGCTTTCTGATCGGTCGCACTGGCCGGATTGGCCGGCTCCCACGGAAGAAAGTTGAGCACCACCCCGACCTGGGTGTCAGGTCCGCGGTCGAACTCGTGAATTGCGCGGTACGCCGCCGCGTTCGCCTCAGCTTCATTGATGAGGGACTTTTTCAAAAGGTCACCCCGTAAGACTCCGGGTGGGAACCCGCCTAGACCCGGAAGAACGAGGTAGGACGCCGCCATGGTGTTGACCGGCTCGTTGATCGTCACCCAGGTATCCACCTGATCACCAAACTCGTACGCGGCGTAGGCGGCGTACTTCTCGAACTCGACCTCGGTGTTCTCGGAGGCCCACCCGCCGCCGGTCGGCGGGGTGTAACCGAAGAGGCCACCAAGAGTCTCGGTGATGCGTGCCTTTTGCGGGTCATGCAGCCAGCTGGGCAAGGTGAAGTGCACAAGCGTCACCATCGGCTCGAGGCCGTTGTCGTGCAGGTTGGCGAAGACGTCGCGGTAGTGCGTCACCGCGTCGTGGTCGGCGAGTGTGTCGAGGATCTGCATCTCCGAGTCGCTCACCCCGTCTGACACATCGACGTCTGCCATCGAGTACGTCGCGCCCTCGACGACCCTGGTGTCGCTGGGGAAGATTCGGCTCCATTCCAAGCCGATCCGGAATGTGTCTGCGCCGACACCCTGGCTGGCCAGTTGAGCATCCGTCGCATACTTCAGGTAGGAACCCGGTCCATTCTCCGGTATCCCTTTGGTCCAGCCGAGCAGCTGGTTGAGCGGGTCGTGAGTCCACGCGTACCAGTCGGTGTTGGGATCGATGGGCGCCGCGCCGCCCATCTCGGTCTGGAAGGCGGCGGTGGCCACGCCCCAGTGGAAACCGTCCGGGAACCCAAGAGCCGCACCAGGATTGGTTCCTGTCACCGCCACAGCAATGTTCGCGGCGGCGGTATGTGCGTTGGGATCAAGGAACCCCAGTAGATGGAAGCCGGTGTCCTCGACTTTGAGCTCGAAGGAATCGGTGAATGCATTGGCCGGACTCACCACCGGCGTGTAGGTGAACTGACCGGTGCCCTGGTCGATCACCACACGGCCGTACTGCGGGTTTTGGGTGACGACGTAGCTCAGCGCATCACCGGTCGCCGCGATGTTGCCGGTGATCACGCCGCCCGAGGACTGGCTGTTGAGCGCCGAGTCGTACGCGATGGTCGGCTTGTCGCCAAACAATTCTCGCCGCGCGAACGCCAGCAGATCCAACGGCGTCGGGCGGCCTGCAGGATGAACCGGGGCCGCCTGACGGCGCGCGGCGGTCAACGTGGCCGACGCCCGTGGTGTGTCCACCGGCGCCGCCAGCCTGGCCACTGTCGGGGTCGTTGCACTCCGTGTGCCGCTGAGGGTCTTGCGTGCCGAGGGCTTGTGGGCCGAGCGCACTGTTGATCTGGCTGCCTGAGAGCTAGTTGCGGCGCCGGGGTTATCGCTGGGGCTGCTGGTATCGGCCCAGGCCATCCCGGCGCCCGAGCTCACCGCCGCCCCGATGCCTAGGGCAATGGCCAGCCCGCCGACGCGTCCGATATTGGCCGAAGCCTTCATGTCAACTCCCTGATGAGACTGTTTCCTCTGGCCGTTGTGGTGCGGATCGGCGGCACATCAGGGTATCGCTGTACATACGTAAAACACTGAGTTGTGACCAGATTGGCGCGTGCACGGCTGACCGACATCCAGACAACTCGACGAAATGCGTTGACGTCCTTGGCGATAGCTCGCCTCAGTTGCCCTTCGGCCGCAGCGCCGCACCCCAACGCAAGGGATTGAGATTGCGGAACGGATCGCCGCGCCGCAGTTCCTGAAGATCCGCCAGGATTGTCTCCAACCCGGTCTGGGTGCGTTGCTTGATGGTGGCCTCCCACTTTTCCGCTTTCACCCGGGCAGGCCGTGTTGTTGAGATCGGTTGCCCGAAGCGCAGATACATCCGTTGCGGACGAGGTACAAGCGTCGGCCCCACGCCGCGCATCAGGGGCACGCCGACACCGGACATACCGTGCATGCGCTCTCCGAAGGTCCGCGTCATCCGCTCCCACGTGCCACCTCGCTCGACGAGGCTGTGGAAGACGTCGTCACCGCCGACCAGCCCGACCGGGATGATCGGGTAGGCATGGGCGATGGCCAGTCGAGCGAAGCCTGAGCGGCCTTCCCAATTCAATTGGTATTCCTCGCCTTTGAACTTCAGCATGTCGCGGCCACCGCCGGGGAACACCAGGATGGTCTCGTCGAGTCGCATCATCTCGGCGCCGACGTCCGGCTGACCGGGTACGGCGCCGGCCGCCTCGATGAGATCCCTCTGCAAGCCCTTCAACTTAGTGGCGCGCTGGTCGGCAAGCCCTCTGACGCGCACACCGAGATGGCGGTGTACGAAGTACGGAGTCAGAACGATCTCCGGCCAGCCGGCTGACGTGTGATTGCCGACGAGCAGGAAGCGACCATCATCGGGCAGATTGTCCAACCCGTCGACGTAGATGCGGGAGAGGTCCACAGCCGTGGTCAATCCACCGGCGATGGTGAAGATCGCTTTCCGTAGCGCCTCCACCCGTGGAGGTTGGTTGGTCAGCCGGTCAATGTCCTCGGCGGGCAAGGGAGTGTGAGCCATAAAACCACTTTAGCGCACGAATGACCAACTGACGTTT
>Ga0209298_10000633_pt1 | contig 23349 bp, 24 predicted proteins | sample S_140806_EF_Meta_FD_187325 | JGI IMG/M metagenome (GOLD analysis project Ga0209298, IMG submission 187325) | Freshwater microbial communities from Lake Simoncouche, Canada to study carbon cycling - S_140806_EF_MetaG (SPAdes) (version 2) | ecosystem: Environmental > Aquatic > Freshwater > Lake ...
TGTATATGTCAAGCCTTGGTAAGGTTCTTCGCGTTGCGTCGAATTAAGCCGCATGCTCCGCTGCTTGTGCGGGGCCCCGTCAATTCCTTTGAGTTTTAATCTTGCGATCGTACTCCCCAGGCGGGGCGCTTAATGCGTTAGCTGCGTCGCAGAAACCGTGGAAGGTTCCCACAACTAGCGCCCACCGTTTACGGCGTGGACTACCAGGGTATCTAATCCTGTTCGCTCCCCACGCTTTCGCTCCTCAGTGTCAGTATTGGCCCAGAGACCTGCCTTCGCCATTGGTGTTCCTCCTGATATCTGCGCATTCCACCGCTACACCAGGAATTCCAGTCTCCCCTACCAAACTCTAGCTCGACCGTATCGGATGCAGGTCTGGGGTTGAGCCCCAGATTTTCACATCCGACGTAACGAACCACCTACGAGCTCTTTACGCCCAATAATTCCGGACAACGCTTGCACCCTATGTATTACCGCGGCTGCTGGCACATAGTTAGCCGGTGCTTCTTCTGTAGGTACCGTCACTTTCGCTTCTTCCCTACTGAAAGCGGTTTACAACCCGAAGGCCTTCATCCCGCACGCGGCGTCGCTGGGTCAGAGTTTCCTCCATTGCCCAATATTCCCCACTGCTGCCTCCCGTAGGAGTCTGGGCCGTGTCTCAGTCCCAGTGTGGCCGGTCGCCCTCTCAGGCCGGCTACCCGTCGTCGCCTTGGTGAGCCATTACCTCACCAACAAGCTGATAGGCCGCGAAGTCATCTTCAACCGAAAAACTTTCCAGCCCCGATCATGCGATCAAGGCTCATATCCGGTATTAGCCCCGGTTTCCCGGAGTTATCCCAGAGTTGAAGGCAGATTCTTCACGTGTTCCTCACCCGTTCGCCGCTAATTCACACCCGAAGGTGTTTCATCGCTCGACTTGCATGTGTTAAGCACGCCGCCAGCGTTCGTCCTGAGCCAGGATCAAACTCTCCATAGAAAGTTTTCTTCATGGCTTACGAGACAAACAAACTGTCGTTTATTTTGTCTTTACCAAAGGAAATCAACGAGTATTTCCAGACGCTATAAATAGTGTCTGGTACATACTTCATTGAAGTATTTATTTAGAGAATGGCGAATTAACACCATTCTCTGGCATTGACTTATGGCACGCTGTTGAGTTCTCAAGGTACGGATGCGCACTGATTCGCCGGATTTCTCCGGCTTTTCAGGGCAGACCGCCAAATCTAGTCCATGGCTACGCGCGCGTCAAAACGGCGGTAATGGCCTTAATTTAGGAGGTAATGCTGTACGACCACCAAAGTGTGCGTTCCACAGCAAGGAGCGTAACTATAGGTGCCCACCCCATACAGGTCAAATCGGACTATTCAGAGCCCCCACCTAGGTCATGAAATAGGGCTAAATGTGAAAAATCCCCACTTTTATGCGTAAAAAGTGAGGTTTTTCGGGAAAAGATACAAAGCTAAATCAGCTCTACGGCAGCCAAGTCTCTCTTTCCTTTTCTCAAAACTGCATATTTACCGCATAAAAAGTGCGATTTTTCGAGGCGGAAATCTTCGCCCTCGATCTTCTCATTATTGAGATATGCGCCACCTTCTTTAACGATGCGGCGGGCGGCGGATTTCGACTCCACGACACCAGTGGCTGCTAGGAGATCTACCCATGTAGGAATCTCTTCACCACTTTTTACTTGAGTACGTGGAAGTTCTGCAAGTGCTGATGCAAGTGTTGCTTCATCAAGTTCAGTGATATCTCCTTGGCCAAAGAGTGCACGTGCTGCAGCTTCAACGCGCACAGCAATCTCAGGTGAATGAACAAGGGCCGTCAACTCACGAGCAAGTTCACGATGTGCTTCACGTGCTCCAGGGTTTTCATTATGTGATTTCTCCAGAGCTTCAATCTCATCGCGAGATTTGAATGAGAAAACCTTAATGAACTTGATGACATCTTTATCATCAGAGTTAAGCCAGTATTGGAAGAAGGCATATGGTGTTGTCATCTCAGGATCAACCCACACAGATCCACCTGCTGTTTTACCAAACTTTGTTCCATCAGCCTTTGTCAGCAATGGCACGGTGAGGGCATGTGCACTTCCACCTTCTGCGCGACGAATGAGATCTAGACCTGCAGTGATATTTCCCCACTGATCTGATCCACCAATCTGCAATGTGCAGTTATAGCGACGATAGAGTTCAAGATAATCCATTGATTGCAAGACTTGATAAGAAAACTCAGTGTAGGAGATTCCATCTTTTTCAAGACGCGTTGAAACGGAATCCTTATTGAGCATTTGATTGACACTAAAGTGCTTTCCAATATCGCGTAAGAATTCAATGGCAGTCATAGGAGCAGTCCAGTCAAGGTTATTGACCATCTTGGCTGGATTCTGTTTTGTTTCAAAGTCCATAAACTTTGATAGTTGGCCCTTAATGCGATTAACCCACTGCTCAACAACCTCAGTTGTATTCAAGGTTCTCTCATCATTTCTACCGCTTGGGTCTCCCACAAGTCCGGTCGCTCCCCCAACCAAAGGAAGGGTGTGGTGGCCTGCTAGTTGAAAGCGGCGTAGGACAAGGAGAACAACGAGGTTACCTACATGGATGCTGGGCGCTGTTGGATCAGTACCTAAGTAGAGAGTGATGGGCTTTTTCAGAGCTTCACGTAGCTCTTTCTCATCAGTGGTCTGTGAGATCAATCCGCGCCATTTCAGGTCATCAATTAGGTCAGTCATATCGCTCTTCACGCACCCATCATCTCTGAAAAAGCCTTTGCCTTGTCGGTGAATTCTTTTGTGTATGCAGAAGTAGTAGCTTCGGCTTCCTTGATCTGCGCCTTGAAGGATGAAGGTGAAGTTCCGCCCACAGTGGTGCGCGATTCGAGCGCTCCGTGAACGGTGAGCACATCGCGCACATCACTCTTAAGTGATGGGTGAATCGATGAAAATTCTGCATCGGTCAGTTGATGTAGTTGGCGACCCGATGACTCACAGAGTGCGACACATTTACCAGCTGCCTCATGTGCATGACCAAAGGGAACCTTGGCGCGCACTAAGTAATCGGCAATCTCAGTTGCAAGTGAGAAACCAAGAGGTGCAGCAAGTGCCAACTTCTCGCGATCGAAATCTGTTGTGGCAACCATTCCGGTCACAGCTGGCAGAACAAGGAGCACAGTGTCGATGGAATCAAAGAGTGGCTCTTTATCTTCTTGCAGATCGCGGTTATATGCGAAAGGCAAACCTTTCAGCATTGTGAGAACTCCCGTGAGATTTCCAACCAAACGTCCTGCTTTACCGCGAGCAAGTTCTGCCATATCTGGATTCTTCTTCTGCGGCATGATCGATGATCCTGTTGAGTATGCATCTGCAACCTTTGCCCAACCAAACTCAGTTGTTGCCCATATGCACCACTCTTCACCGATTCGTGAAAGGTGAATTCCCACCATCGAGAGAATAAAGAGAGCTTCTGCAACAAAGTCACGATCAGATACTGCATCAATTGAGTTTGCAGCACTGGATGTAAATCCCAGGTTTTTGGCTGTGACCTCAGGTGATAAAGGAAGTGACGACCCAGCCAGTGCACCAGAGCCCAGTGGGCTCACTAGTGCGCGATCGAGCCAGTCATGAATACGATCGAGATCTCGTGAGAATCCGTGAACGTGCTTTGCGATTTCATGGCCAAAGAGAACAGGTTGTGCATGTTGTAGATGGGTAAAGCCTGGAGCTGGCGCATCGCCATATTCAGACGCCTTTGCTATCAAAGCGTTCTGGAGTGCAAGTACCTGCTGGGCAACTTCCAACATGTGATCGATTGCGTAGAGGCGAAGGTCGGTTGCGACCTGATCATTACGTGAGCGACCAGCGCGAAGTGATCCACCAATATCGCCAAGCTTTTCCGTTAATCCGCGCTCTAGAGCGCTGTGAACATCTTCATCAGTGTCATTGGCTACAAACTTTTCTGAAGCAACTTCTGCAATCAATTCCTTTAGTGCTTCACGAATGGGCTTGGCAACAGAGTCTTCGAGTAAGCCACTGGATTGCAAAACATCTAGATGAGCCAGGGATGAGCGAAGATCGTATGGAGCAAGTCTCCAATCGAAGTGCACACTGCGAGAGAGTGCGAAGACAGCATCAGCTGGTGACTGCGAGAAACGTCCACCCCAGAGCGCCATTATTTGCTACCTCTTCCACTTCTCTTGATTCCACCGTAAGCAAGCAATTCTTTCGCGAGTTGGGCTCCACCGCTGGCTTTTCTCGATACAACTAAGACCGTGTCGTCACCTGCGATAGTTCCGATAATGTCGGAAATCCCTGAATGGTCTAAAGAACTAGCCAATAACTGGGCTCCTCCAGGAGGAGTGCGCACAACAGCGAGATTTCCACTGGCCTCAACCGAGATGATCAGATCTGATGGGACAGGCATTGTGCGCGAAATCGATTCATCATCACTATCGGAGATTTTATAGACCGATTCTCCCGATGTAGAGCGACCTCTGACGGCGCCGATCTCCTCCAAGTCGCGACTTGCAGTCGCTTGCGTGACTGCAAATCCAGCTTTCTTTAATTGCTTCACCAAATCTGATTGTGAGTGAATGAGGCCGGCCTTAATCAGCGCAATCGCCTTTGCTCTGCGAGCTGTGACACTAGACATGAGTGACCTCCTTGAGCGCTTGTGAAAATATTGCGACAAATTTCTGTGCCTGCTTCATGGAAACATTCAGTGCCGGGGCTATTCGAATAGTTGATTCACCTGGCGCGTTAATGAGTGCGCCTAACTCTTGGCACTTCTTGGTAACTGCTTTTGCGACAGGCTTTTCCAGAGTCAATCCGATAAGCAGACCGGCGCCGCGAACTTCAGTAACTCCCGGAATCAGTGCTAATTCAGCAAGAAGGAACTCACCGACTTCATCAACATGATTAAGAATCTTCTCTTTCTCAATCGATCCAATCACAGCAAGACCAGCCGCAGTAGCCACAGGATTTCCGCCAAAGGTGGATCCGTGATCTCCTGCCGCAAAGAGTTTCGATGCAGGGCCCAAGGCAATCATTGCTCCCAGCGGTAATCCCCCACCAAGTCCCTTTGCCAAAGTAATCACATCAGGTTTGATTCCAGAGTATTCATACCCAAACCAATCCCCTGTGCGACCCATACCGGTCTGCACGCAATCGAATACCAACAATGCACCGTTATCGTCGCAATATTTACGTAAATTCTTCAGGTAGTCACTTGGCGGAACAATGACGCCAGCTTCTCCCATAATCGGTTCAACTATGACCATCGCAGTCTTCTTTGTGATTGCTCTCTTCATCGCTGACGAATCACCAAATGGCACATGCTTAATTCCTTTAAGCAACGGCTTAAAGGGATTTCGCTTTGAAGGCTGACCAGTCAGAGAAAGTGCTCCCATTGTGCGGCCATGAAATGACTCATTTGTTGCAACAATCTTGTATTTGCCTGTCTTGCGAGAGAGCTTCAAAGCAGCCTCATTAGCCTCTGCACCCGAATTACAGAAGAAGACTCGTGCGCTCTTATCCCCTGTCATCTTCTGCAATTTTTCAGCAAGTTCAAGAACGTTCGGATGGGCATAGAAATTACTCACATGGCCCAAGGTGGCGATCTGCTTTGTCACAGCTTTGACCACAGCGGGATGTGCATGGCCTAATACATTGGTTGCGATGCCTGCCAAGAAATCAAGGTAGGTATTGCCGTTTGAATCCTTGACCACAGATCCTTTACCGGAAACCAGCTCAATAGTCGGTGTTCCATAGTTATCTTGGAGCGCTCTCTGCCAACGTTTCATGCAACCACCAACGTTCCGCCCTCGCCTATGAGAGCTCTCTTGAGTGCTGATGGATTTGTTCCATCGATAATGCGCACTGCTTTTGCCCCTGCTCCAATTGCATCCAAACAAGCCTGCACCTTAGGAGCCATACCTTGTGCAAACGTTGCCTTAAGTGACTCCAGCTCACTCGCTGAGATAGATGTAATCAGTGAATCCTTATCCGGCCAATACCTGTAAATGCCTTCAACATCAGTCATGACGATCAACCACTCGGCATCCAGTGCGCCTGCAATGGCTGCGGCAGCCAAATCTGCATTGACGTTATAGCCAATCAATCCTTGGCTATCTGCCGCTATTGGCGAAATCACGGGAACTTTTCCTGCACTCACGAGTTCTTCAATGGACGAAGTGTTCACATCTGTGACAACTCCTACCAACCCGAGATTTGCAGCAGTTCCATCAACTAGTGATGTCAAAGCCTTCGCAATCAGAGTTCCAGAAGTTCTGCCTGAAATCGCTACTGCCGCAACGCCATGAGTGACTAGCGATTTGGCAACTGCCGGCCCGACTTCGTTGGCCAACACCTGTTCGACAACATCAAAGATTTGAGGCGTTGTGACTCTAAAGCCACCAACGAATTCAGATTCAATTCCGGCAGCTTCCAGCGCTTTGCCAATCTGAGGTCCGCCACCATGAACAATGACAGGAGTAACTCCTGTGGAAATGGCGTCAGCGATTGCTTTGGCGAACGAGCCATGCTCATCAGTCATCGCGTGTCCTCCGAATTTGATCACAATCATGTCGAGTAGGCCGAATTCTCTTCGACGTAGTCATGCGACAAATCATTGGTCATCACAGTCGCAAAAGCGCTACCCACATTGAGGCTGACCTCGAGGCTCACCAAACGTTCTGCAAATGAGACAAGGTGCTTATCTTCAAAAGGTGCAGATTCCTTCGCCACATGAACACCGTTAAGAATCACATCGATATTGAGAGGATCCATATGTGCATCGGCTGTGCCAACTGCAGCTAAGACGCGACCCCAATTCGGATCCGCCCCAAAGATTGCGCACTTTAAGAGATTGTTGCGAGCACATGCACGAGCAACTTCAACGGCGTCACTTTCAGATGCCGCCCCTGTCACAGTTATTGCGACTGTCTTTGTAGATCCTTCTGCATCAGCAATCAGCTGAGCAGCAAGTGAACCACACACATCCATCAGCGCAGCTTCAAGTTCTGCCTCTGAGAGTGCAACACCTGATGCACCACTTCCCATCAGCAGCACTGTGTCATTAGTAGATGTACATCCATCAGAATCAATGCGGTTATAGGTTCTATCGGTTACTCGAGCGAAAATCTCTTGAGCATTCTTTGGTAGAACTGCATCCGTCATCACGACAGAGAGCATTGTTGCTAAGGCCGGTGCAAGCATTCCTGCACCCTTTGCAATTCCTGCAAATTCAGCGCCCTTGATACTAGCTGTTGCAACCTTGGGAACGCTATCGGTGGTCATGATTGCTCGCGAAACATCATCTAATGAATCCGTTTTCATCGCTGCTGAAATAGCTTCAAGCCCTGCAAATATCTTTGGCATGGGTAGGAGCTCACCGATAAGGCCAGTAGAGCAGACCACGACTTCACCAGATGAAATTCCTAGAAGCTCCTCAACTTTTTCGGCTGTGTGATGAGTATCGGCAAATCCTTGAGGACCTGTGCAGGCATTTGCCCCACCAGAGTTGAGAACAGCAGCACGCACAAGCTTTCCTTTAGTGACTTCACGTGACCAGATAACAGGTGCTGCGACAACTTTGTTCGATGTGTAAACAGCTGCTGCATCAAAAAGTGGACCCGTATTCTCAATCAGAGTCAGATCCAGCGCACCGGTTGACTTCAGCCCAGCCGCAATAGCTGCGCCACGAAAGCCTTTGGGTAAAGACTTCATACGCCAAGTCCATCAAAGTTAAGCCCTGCAGCCTCATCCAAGCCACACATCAAATTAGCGTTTTGAATTGCTTGCGCAGCCGCTCCCTTACCGAGGTTATCGATAGCAACAGAGACAACCAAACGCGATGTGTGTTCATCGACTGCAACCTGAATCTGAACATGATTAGACCCGGTGAGCGCTGAAGTCTTTGGCATAACTCCAAAAGGCAAGACTGTGACAAATTGAGAGCTTGCAAAGTATGAAGAATAGAGAGCGTGCGCTTGTTCTGTTGAAATCTTCTTCGTCAGTTTCGCCGTGATGGTAGAAAGAATTCCTCGAGGCATCGGGGCAAGAATGGGTGTGAATGAAATCTTCGCATCAACTCCTGATACTTTAGTCAGAGCTTGCTCTATCTCTGGAGTGTGCTGATGTAATCCCCCAAATTTATATGAGGTCAGAGATCCAGCTACTTCACTGGCAATCAGATTGATTTTGGCACTTCTTCCTGCACCCGTTGTACCCGAAGCTGCAACAACAACGACATCTGTCAGATCTGCTATCTCTGAAGCAGGTGCTGCGCCCAGTGCGATAGAAGTGGCATAGCAACCAGGGTTTGCAACTTTTGTCGACTTAGAAATCAGCGACTTGAAAGGTTCGATATCAGCTAAACCGTATGTCCACGAACCTGCATAATCTCGGCCGTAGTACGTTGCCCAAGCTTCAGCGCTCTCTAATCTGTAGTCCGCGCCTAGATCGACAATCTTTGCAGTCGTTGGCAGTTGAGCAATTACTTTCGCAGACTCACCATGTGGAAGAGCGAGAAAGATGAGCTCACATGTAGCAAAGTCGTTTGGCGCAAATGCGTTGAACTTCTTTCCCGCATAACTCTGCAGCTGAGGGTGAACAGATGCGATCTGCTCCCCCGCATTGGAGTGGGCTGTAATGGCGGTAACTTCGAAATGGGGGTGGCTTGCAAGCAGGCGAAGAAGTTCGCCCCCTGCATATCCACTAGCTCCTACAACACCGATTTTCATGGATGCAGGATAGCATATTTATGCAATAAGATGCATATTTATGCAGTACGCAGTACGGCTCCTGTTGCCTTCACGGCTGCCGCTACTGCAGCCTCACGCATCTCGGTGACCTCAGCCCCGGTCAAGGTTCGATCGGGTGCTCGGAATGCGAGTGAGAATGCCAGTGAAATCTTGCCATCGCCTAACTTGTCATAGCGATCAAAGAGAGTGATGGATTCAAGGAGATCTCCAGCGCCAGCACGAAGAGCTGCCTCAACTTGGGCCGCTGTGACATCTGCTCCAACAATCAGTGCAACATCCTGAAGAGCTGCGGGCATTGTGCCGACCGTTGTTGGACGTACGAGCTCTGAATCAGGAAGAGCGCTGAGACCCACAGCAAAGGCCACAGAGCGCTCAGGTAGACCGTACTTAGCAACGATACGTGGATGAAGTTCACCTGCATGGGCAACAGCTTTTCCATCGACAATAAGTTCAGCGCATCGTCCTGGATGCCATGGAGCAAAGTCAGAGCGCTTTACTGTCCATTGCAGATTACAGAGCTGCAAAATGTCCTGTGCGTAGGCAATTGCATCCTGCCATGTATAGGCGCGAGCTTTACCTTGCCAATCTTCATTTTCAACTTTGCCAACAAGTAAACCGGCAACGTGATACGCCTGCGGTGGAACGCTTGCAAAGATTTCGTCAATAATCTTCTGAGAAGGTCTCTTGGATAAATCAGGCGAAATAAAAGGAACAAGTTTTTGTGAGCTACGGAAAATCGAGCCCATTTCAAAGATTGCAAAATCTTTAGCTCCACGGCTGATGTTGCGCTGCGCTACTTCAATCAATCCCGGAACAAGATGCACGCGCATCAATGGGAATTCCTCCGACATTGGATTTGCAATGCGATAGGTAGCAGCACGCTCTCCAACAAATCCCATCGAATCGATCGTCTCTTGGTTGGTAAATGGGAATGTCTGCACTTCGGCAAGCCCTCTGCCTGCAAGCATTGCAGCTACTGCACGACGTCGCTTCTGAGTCGGAGTTAGCGATGCATGCAACGGGCGAGGTGGCAGAACTGAAGGAATCTTGTCATAGCCAATCATGCGAGCTACTTCTTCTGTGAAATCAGCCGGAGTTAAAAGGTCTGATCGCCAGGCAGGAGGATCGACTTCAAAGGTCTTCTCATTCACATCGCATCCAATAGTGCGCAGAACTTCAGCGATCTTGGCAGGAGGTACTTCAACGCCAAGGATGCGAGAAACATAGGCAGGATCGAGCTTTACGACGGGAGAGAATCGAGGCTCTCCATCGACAACTGTTGCCACATGCTGGGCTGAACTGTTCTCCGTCAAGAGTTGAACAAAGCGTGCAGATGCATATTGAGCAAGGGATGGATCGACACTTCGCTCTAAACGGCGTGATGCCTCTGAGGATAGTTTGTGACGACGTGAATTCTTCGCAACGCAGATCGGATCAAAGCGAACTGCTTCAAGTGCAATCTCTGTAGTGGTTTCACTAATTTCAGATGATGCACCGCCCATGGTTCCAGCCAGAGCTAGAGGTTGGGCATCATCACAGACCATCAGGTCATCAGGATCGAGTTGGCGCACTTGACTATCGAGAGTAGTAAATGGTTGCGCCTTACCTGCGCGCTTAATGGTCAGCCCACCTTTGATCTTTGACTTATCAAATGCGTGTAGTGGTTGACCCAGCTCGAGCATCACGTAGTTGGTGACATCGACAACAAGTGAAATCGAGCGCATCCCCATCTTCTCAATACGTCGGCGCATCCATAGCGGTGTAGTTGCAGAGGGATCGAAATTTGAAAGTGTACGCAAATAGAAGACAGATGCAGTGGACTTATCTGCAATCTTTGCACTGACTCCCTTACCGGTCTCTGCAAATGTCAGAGTGCGCAAAGCATCCACAGGATCTGTGAACTTCAGCCCCAGTGATCCTGCAACTTCTCTTGCGATTCCACGAATGCTGAGGGCATAACCACGATCAGGGTTGACTGCAACATCAAAAATAACATCGTTAATCATCAGACTTGCAATTGCATCTTCACCAATCTTCACAGTGCCATCTGCAAAAGTCATGATGCCGGAATGATCTTCACCGAGGCCGAGTTCGCGAGCAGAACAAATCATTCCATTGGAAGTCTTTCCGTATGTCTCACGTGCTCCGATTGCGAAGTCACCCGGAAGAACCGCGCCAGGAAGAGCGGCAACTATGAGGTCACCCACGACAAAGTTCGTAGCTCCACAGATCACATAACGAGTTTCCTTCTCGCCACAATCAAGGCCTACATACCGCACAGGCTTCTTAAAGTCAGTGAGCTCTTCAATGCTTAGAACCTTCGCAAAGACAAGAGGGCCAGTGAGATCTGCACCCTGCTTGATGATCTCTTCCACTTCAAATCCAACACGGATAAGCCCATCAGAGATTTGCTCAGGAGTAACAGAGGCAGGAATATCTACAAATTCTTTGATCCACGATAGAGGAGCGCGCATTTAAAGGCCCACTCCAAACTGACGAGTGAAGCGTAGATCGCCTTCAACAATGTCATGCATATCCGTGATTCCATGACGCACCATCAACGTGCGCTCTAGACCCATGCCAAATGCAAAGCCTGTGTAAACATCAGTATCAATTCCGCAGGTTGCCAGAACCTTCGGATTAACCATTCCACAACCGCCCCATTCAATCCAGCGATTGTTAAAGAAGATATCGACCTCAGCGCTAGGTTCGGTGAAAGGGAAGAATGATGGTCGAAGTCGAGTTGTGACATCGGGTCCAAACATATGGCGAGCAAAGTTATCGAGCGTTCCTTTGAGGTGAGCCATCGTGATGCCCTTATCAACGACCAAGCCTTCAACCTGGTGGAAGACAGGGCTGTGGGTTGCATCGAGTTCATCTGCGCGGAATGTGCGACCAGGACAGATGACATAAATCGGTGGCTCTTGGGTCAACATGGTGCGAATTTGAACTGGTGACGTGTGCGTACGAAGTACCACGCCAGATTCAACTGGTTCGATAAAGAAAGTATCTTGCATAGTTCGCGCCGGGTGATCTGCTGGAATATTGAGCGCATCAAAGTTAAGCCAACCAGATTCTAGTTCTGGGCCTTCCTCCACTGCATAACCCTGTTCGATAAAAAAGTCTGAGATCTCATTTTTAATGATGGAGATCGGGTGTAATCCGCCTCGATGTGTGCGTTGAACAGGCAGGGTTATATCGACTACTTCTTCAAGTAGAACTTTGGCATCGCGTGCAGTCTCTAACTTCTCAGTTGCAGCTGCAAGAGCTTTTGTAATCTCGGCCTTTGCATCACCAATCAGTTTTCCAGCGGACGCCTTCTCTTCAGGTGAGAGGGAACCGAGTCCACGACTTGCTAGCGAGATAGGTGCCTTATCGCCCGTATGAGCAAGGCGAGCAACTTTGAGAGAATCGAGGTCGGATGCGGCAGAGAATGCTTTCTGAGCATCGCTTATCCACGATGCAATATCTGCCGGATTCATGGAGGTAATTCTAACCTGCCACCTTTGAAGAAAGGGTGAACATAACGATAGATGCGGCCGCAGATAAGTTAAGACTTTCAGCACGGCCAGCCATTGGAATGGTCACTTCCGTAACACTGACCCCGAGAGCTGATGCATCTACTCCCCTGGCTTCATTGCCAAAGATTGCTATGCAATCACCTGGGATGGATATATCAAGAATCGATGTGGATGCATGGGATGAAAGAAGGAATTTCTGGATCCCAGTAAATTGCTTATCAACTCTGTCGAATGAGATTCCTTCAAAGACAGGGATATTCCATAGAGATCCTGCTGTAGCGCGAACTACCTTGGGAGAATACATATCAACGGAATCTGGAGAGGTAACGACTGCAGAGATCCCCATTGCATCTGCTGTGCGCAAGATGGTTCCAGCATTTCCTGGATCTTGGATCTCATGGAGATAGATGAAAGTTGATGATCCAGTTGCTTTAAGATCTGCAAACTTTACTTCCGGTTTATAGCAAAGGGAGATCAGCCCTTGCGGTGAGACTGTGTCAGACATGGCCTTTAAGACCGCATCAGTTACTTCAACAATTTCAACAGAATCTAGATCCAGCTCAGAAATCTTTGAAAGACCGATCTCGGTGGCATAGAGAATCTTTAGTTGCGGGCCGCTCTCTGAAGTCAGAGCCTCTCGTGCGCATTGCACACCTTCTGCAACGAAGAGTCCTTGTTCGCGACGCTCTCGTGCACCCTTAGAACCAATAAGAGCCTTCACTCGCGCAACATGTGGCGAGTGAAGGCTCTCAATCATTGGTATGTATTACTTATGCTGCAGGAAGGTTCTTGCGTGAAACATCCACGAGAACCTTAAATGCAGCTGGATCATTCGTTGCGATATCTGAAAGTACGCGACGATCTACTTCAAGACCAGACGCCTTAAGGCCCTGGATGAAGCGGTTGTAGGTCATTCCGTTTTCGCGAGCTGCAGCGTTAATGCGCTGAATCCATAGCTGACGGAAATCGCCCTTCTTATCTTTACGATCGTTGAAGGCGTAAACCATTGAGTGCGTTACTTGCTCCTTCGCCTTTGTGAAAAGACGTGAACGCTGACCGCGATATCCGGCTGCGCGCTCGAGGGTTGTGCGACGCTTCTTTGCTGCGTGTACTCCGCGCTTTACTCTCATTGGTCGACTCCCTTACTTCAAACCAAGCATGCGCTTGGCTGTCATTGTGACTGTTGACTTTGCTGATGACTCTTGGCTCAAACGACGAGTAACGCGTGATGACTTGTGCTCCAAAAGGTGGCGCTTGCCTGCACGCTCGTGCATGATCTTTCCTGAACCTGTGACGCGGAAGGTCTTCTTCGCACCACTGTGGGTTTTCATCTTTGGCATCTATCTTCTCCTGTTACTTCGTCGTTGTTAAAACTATTGAAAACTAATTTGCAGCTGCTTCTTCTTCAGCAGCCTTCACTTTGGCAGCTCGCGCCGCCTTCTGTTCTGCTACCGCTTCGGTCTTCTTCTTCGTTGGTCCTAGAACCATCGTCATCTGTCGACCTTCTTGCTTAGGAGCGAACTCCACGAATGCAATCTCTTTCACATCTTCTGCAAGACGTTGCAAGAGTTTGTACCCAAGCTCTGGACGTGTTTGTTCACGGCCACGGAACTTCATCGTGATCTTCACCTTGTCGCCACCCTTGAGGAACTTCTCGACTGCCGAGCGCTTTGTCTCGTAGTCGTGATTTTCGATCTTCGGTGTCATGCGCACTTCCTTCACCACAATGTGGGTCTGGTTCTGACGTGCTTCGCGAGCTTTCTGTGCTTCCTGGTACTTGTACTTGCCGAAGTCCATGATCTTGCACACTGGTGGATTAGCTTCGGGCGCAATCTCTACGAGATCGAGACCGATTTCATCTGCCATTGCTAGCGCTGCTTCGATATCTACAACTCCAACTTGTTCACCGGTGTAATTGATGAGACGAATCTGGGGTGTGCGGATACGGTCGTTAATGCGCGGTTCTGTTGTGATTTCTGCTCCTATGTTCGGTACTTGAGTATCCAAGTTGCCGCAAAAAACGCGCACCGCATAGAGAGAGTAAAACCTTTAGAAGGTTTACTACCGACTAACCAATCCGCCGAGGCAGTAGAGGTGGGAGCGGTGAGCTCCTCTTGCAGCAGCCTGAGCTACTGGTCTGGGGGTAAGGCTACCCGAGGGGGCTGGGAATGAAAAATCCGTGCGTGAGGTAGGGGCTATGCGCCCATTCCATGAAGACCACCGTCGACATGGATGATTTCAGCAGTGGTCTTTGGGAACCAATCACTCAAAAGTGCAACGGCAGCTTTGGCTGCAGGAACAGGATCGGTGACGTCCCATTCGAGAGGGCTGCGGTCATTCCACACTTTCTCAAATTCATCAAAACCTGGAATCGACTTCGCCGCCATGGTGCGAATTGGTCCAGCTGCAACGAGGTTGATGCGAACATTTTCTGCGCCAAGATCACGAGCCAGATAGCGTGATGTGGATTCGAGAGCCGCTTTTGCAACACCCATCCAGTCATACTTTGGCCAAGCGACTTGTGCGTCGAAATCAAGTCCCACAACTGAAGCTCCGCCCTTAAAAGTTGGGCGGCATGCCATCGTAAGTGACTTTAAGGAGTAGGCAGAGATATGTACTGCTGTCGAAACATCTTCCCACGCTGTGTTGAGGAAGTTGCCACCCAGTGCGGCCTCCGGCGCAAAGCCAATCGAGTGAACAACGCCATCTAGATGCGGGACATGCTTGCGAACTTCATCAGCCAAAGCATCGAGATGCTCTTGGCTGGTGACGTCGAGTTCAATAATGGGCGCAGCTTTAGGAAGTCGTCCTGCAATTCGTGTAGTGAGGCTAAGTGCACGACCAAAACCAGTGAGCACCACGTTGGCGCCTTCTTCTTGGGCAATCTTTGCAATATGGAAAGCGATCGAGCCATCTGTCAAAACACCAGTAACGAGGATATTTTTTCCTTCAAGGATTCCCATAATTAATGACCCATTCCTAATCCGCCATCGACAGGAATGATGGCACCGGTGATGTAACTAGCTTGTGGTGAAGCGATAAATGCGACAACGTCTGCAATCTCTTCGGCAGAGCAGAATCGACCAAGTGGAACCTGAGCTGCAATATCCAGACGACGTTTTTCATCGAGGTCTGCAGTCATATCAGTCTCAACAAATCCTGGTGCAATTACATTGGCTGTAATCCCGCGGCTACCTAGTTCGCGGGCAAAGGATCGGGCCATTCCGACTAAACCAGATTTAGAAGCAGAGTAATTAACTTGTCCTGCAGCTCCTACTCCCCCAACTACTGATCCGATAAAGATAAGGCGACCACGCTTCAACTTCAGCAGCCCCTTCGTTGCACGTTTTGAAACTCTAAAAGCACCTGTGAGATTTGCGTTGATCACACTCTCGAAATCTTCATCGCTCATGCGCATCACAAGGGTGTCTTTGGTGATTCCAGCATTAGCAACGATGATTTCTGGCTGTCCAATCTCTGTTTCAATCTTCGCAAAGGCAGCATCAACACTTGCACTATCTGTAACATCCATCTGGACTGCATCGAAGCCAGTTGGTGGCGTACCGCTGCGGTATGTAATGACTACTCGATGACCGGCTGCCTTAAGTGCAGTCGCAATAGCTAAACCAATTCCGCGATTTCCGCCGGTTACGAGTGCGATTGAAGTCGAGTCGCTCATGAGAGAAAACTACCCTACTGTTGCGCTATGGCTAAAGAAGATGACGTTTACGACATCACTAGCGCCCCAAAAGGGTTAACTACTGACCAGTCTGCGAGACAACGTCGCTATTTCATTTCCATGATGATTCGTACAGCCTGCTTCATCCTGACTGTGTTACTGCCCAGTCCATTTCGTTGGTTCGCCTTACTCGGCGCTGTCACTCTTCCCTACATTGCAGTCGTAGTCGCAAATGCAGGTCGTGAAACTGTTCTGCCTGGCGCTGCCATCTTGAAGAAGAGGCCGCGAGGAATTGAGTAGTTCAAAGAAAGAAAGTTTTGCCTTCTTCAAGTCTCTCATCGCTCTATTGCTCATCATTCTCTGTTTATGGGCTGCTCAATGGCAATATCACCGCGGCGTTGATCGACATGCTCGTAACGCGATGATTGAATCTAATTCAAATATGAAGCCAGTAGCGCTCTCAGAGGTGCGTACTCAACCAACTGCTCATGAATGGCAGCCAGTTACAGTTCAAGGAACGTTTGATACTTCCTCGCAGATTCTCCTACGTAACCGTTACTCCGAAGGAGTCTACGGTTTTGAACTTCTTACTCGATTCACTGACATTGCTGGAGAATCATTCTGGGTCGATTGCGGTTGGGTAAAAGCGGGTGAAAATGCAACAGAACAACCACAGCTACCCGAACTTCCTAAAGGTACTGTGACAATCGAAGGAAGACTTCGACTCGACTCTTCTCTTCCGCGTGGATCATTCTTTGCAATTCCCGGCAATAAGGCTGATGGTTTGATTTCAAAGGCAAATGCTCAATCTGGAACTAGTACGGAAAATTTCTACATCGATTTATTAAGTGGCAGTGATTCATCACTTACCCCACAAGTTCCTGCACAGCTGCCTGAACTTTCTGATGGTCCACATATGGCATACGCCCTGCAGTGGATTTTCTTTGGCGGATTGGTTATCTACGGACGGTATTTAATTCGCCGTGATGTCTTGTCGAGCAAAGAGCTCTGAGTACAAACCACCTTTAGCAATCAAATCTTCATGTCTTCCGCGTTCAACGATAAGACCCTTTTCTAGGACAAGGATCTGATCGGCTTCCATGACAGTGCTGAGGCGATGGGCAATAACAATCGATGTTCTTCCCTTAAGGGCATGTTTGAGGGCTTCGTGTACGAGTGATTCATTTTCTGAGTCAAGGTGCGCAGTCGCTTCATCAAGAATCACAATTGCGGGTGCCTTAAGAAGTAAACGTGCGATTGCTAAGCGCTGCTTTTCTCCTCCTGATAGACGATGTCCACGCTCTCCCACCATTGTGTCGAAACCGTTAGGCAAAGTTGAGATGAGATCCCAAATTTGGGCTGCTTTGCAGGCTTCAATCATTTCTGCTTCGGTGGCATCTTCCTTTGCATAGCGCAGATTTTCAGCGATAGTTTCGTGGAAGAGATGCGCATCTTGCATAACAACACCGATGGAATCGCGTAGCGATTGAACTGTGAAATCACGGATATCTTCACCATCTATTGTGATAGCACCTCGAGTTACATCATAAAGTCTTGGCAGCAACGCACTCATAGTGGTCTTACCCGCACCTGACGGGCCAACTATTGCTGTCATTGTTCCCGCAGGAGCAGTAAAGGAAATTCCCTTGAGTACTTCTCCACTCTCAACTGTTTCGGGTTTAGCCGCAGATTCCAACGATGCAAGTGAAATCTCGTCGGCCCGTGGGTAGGTGAAAGCAACATCGCTAAATTCGAGGGTGAGGTTTTTCTTGGCAAGAACTTTGGCATCGCTCTTATCAGTAATCATCGGCTGAAGATCGAGGACCTCAAAGACACGTTCGAATGAAACAAGTGCTGTCATGACATCGATACGAACATTCGAGAGCGCAGTCAGAGGGCCATACAGTCGAGCAAGTAGAGCGGTAATGGCAAGAAGAGTTCCGACAGTAATCGATCCGTTGATTGCAAGGTGCCCCCCGATGCCATAAGCAAAAGCGGTTGCAACTGCGGCCACGCTTGTTATTCCAACAAAGAAGACCCGGTTAAGCATCGCCGTTTGAATACCAATATCAGCAACTTTGCGCGCGCGAGTTCTAAAGAAATTTTCTTCCTTCGCTGGCTTTCCATAGAGATTTACAAGTAGAGCTCCGGAGACGTTGAAGCGCTCGGTCATAGTGCTCGACATAGTTGCATTGAGATTGAAGGCATCGCGCGTGAGCGCCTGAATGCGTTTTCCTACCCACTTAGTAGGTAGGAGAAATGCTGGCAATAAGAGAAGCGAGACGAGGGTAATCTGCCAAGAAAGAATCAGCATTGTTGTGACAACAAGTACGAGAGAAACAACATTGCTTACTACGCCGGAAAGAGTTCCGGTGAAAGCTTGTTGGGCTCCCATGACATCGGAATTGATGCGAGATATCAGCGCACCTGTTTGAGTGCGGGTAAAGAATGCGATTGATTGACGTTGAATATGAGCGAAGACTTGTGAGCGAAGATCGTAAATCAAACCTTCGCCAATACGTGCTGAGTACCACCGGCCAAAGATATTAAAGGCTGCGTCTACAACAGCGAGGAAACCCACAGCGAGGGCAAGTTTGGTAACCAACCCTGCATCTTTGGGAATTACTCCTTTATCGATTAATTCGCGAAGAAGAAGCGGTGTTGAAACAACGAGCAAAGCTTCAATGACGACGGTAATGAGAAAGATAATGATCTGAGATTTATACGGTTTTCCATAGGAAATAATCCGCTTGATTGTTCCTGGCTTTAACTTCTGCGATTTAACTGATGGATCTGCAGTCATTGACCGAAAGGTCATCCAGACTGCATGTTGTGACACGAGTAATCAGCTCTATCGAAATCAGACGGTGAAGCCGAGGGCGCGAAGTTGTTCGCGGCCATCATCAGAGATCTTGTCTGGACCCCAGGGTGGCATCCATACCCAGTTAATTTTCACATCATCAGTGAATGGAGCAAGTGCCTGCCGTGTTTGATCTTCAATGACATCTTGAAGAGGACAAGCAGCAGATGTCAGGGTCATATTGAGAACGGCGATGTTGTTATCGTCGACCATCATGTCGTAAATAAGCCCAAGGTCAACGACGTTGATACCGAGTTCTGGGTCGACAACATCCTTCATCGCCTCGTTGATATCTTCGATCTTTGCAACCATGTCCCTATCCTACTTTCTTTTTAGCTTTGTTTCGCCAAAGCTTGAAGGCTTGCATCTTTAAAGGCCATCCAGCCCAAGAGAGCGCATTTGATTCTTGCTGGGTACTGAGACACTCCTGCTAGAGCAACGGCATCTTCGAGAAGCTCTTCATCTCCCTTTTCAGTGCCTTTGCTCTGCATCAGATGCATAAATGAATCTGCAATGAGTTGCGCCTGACTTAACTCCTTGCCAATCAGCAGATCTGTCAGGATGGAGACACTAGCTTGTGAAATTGAGCAGCCAACTCCATCCCAGGAAACATCCTTAACCACTTGGCCATCAAGAGTTACATTGAGAGTGATTTCATCACCGCAACTTGGATTGATGTGGTGAACCTGAGCATCAAAGGAAGGGTTGAGCTTCTTATGCTGTGGGTTCTTGTAGTGATCAAGAATTACTTCTTGGTAAAGATTATCTAATTGCATTAGCGACCAAAGTATTTCTGTGCGCCTTGTACTCCTGCAATGAGAGCATCAAGATCATCAGTTGTGTTGTAAAGATATACAGATGCGCGTGTTGTGGCTGGAACGCCTAATTTGCGAGTCAAAGGCCACGCGCAGTGATGCCCGGTGCGCACTGCAATTCCTTGGCTATCGAGATACTGGCCTAAATCATGTGGATGGATATCTCCGAGAGTAAATGAGATAACTCCCCCACGAAGCTCTGTTGTCTTGGGACCAATGATACGAAGGTCATCAATCTCTGAAAGTCCCTTGAGGAGATAAGAAGTAAGTTCAACTTCGTGGCGATGAATGTTCGCCATTCCAATCTTTGTTAAGTATGTGAGCGCTGCACCTAGCCCCACTGCTTGCGCCATATTGGGAACTCCAGCTTCAAATTTACGTGGAGCAGGTGCCCATGTCGCAGATTCCATGGTGACATTTTCAATCATGGATCCACCCGTTAGAAATGGCGGCAAATCTGCAAGAAGTTCTGCTCGTCCCCAGAAAATTCCAACGCCGGTTGGGCCAACAGCCTTATGTCCAGAGAATGCTAAGAAATCGATATCAAGTGCTTTTACATCTACTGGCATATGTGGAACTGATTGACACGCATCGAGTACAACTACCGCGCCAACTGCATGCGCCTTCTTAGTAATCTGGTCGAGCGGATTAATTGTTCCGAGCACATTTGACTGGTGTGTCAGTGCAACAACTTTGGTTGAAGAGTCAATGAGTGAGTCAATGTTGGAGAGATCTAGACGACCTTCTTCGGTAATTGAGAACCACTTCAGCGTTGCACCTGTTCGCGCAGCTAACTGTTGCCAAGGAATGAGATTGGCATGGTGCTCCATCTCTGAAACAACTATCGAATCAGCCGATGTGAGGTGGAAGCGAGTGCCAGGGCTAGCGTTACCGATTGCATAAGAGACAAGATTGAGTGATTCAGTGGCGCTCTTGGTGAAGATAACTTCGTCTACATGAGCATTGAGGAATTCTGCGACAATCGCACGAGCGCCTTCAAATGCATCTGTGGCCTCTTCAGCTAGCTGATGTGCACCTCGATGAACTGCAGCATTGTGAAAGCGATAGAAATTGCTCTCGGCATCAATTACTACATTGGGTTTCTGGCTGGTTGCTCCGGAGTCAAGGTAGACAAGGCGCTTTCCATCGCGGATTGTCCGATTGAGAATCGGAAAATCCTGCGCGATGGTTGCTGCATCAAAACTCATAGTTAGGCGCTTACGTACTCCGCATAACCGTTAGCTTCGAGCTTATCTGCAAGCTCTGGTCCGCCTTCTTCGACGATGCGGCCATTTGCAAATACGTGTACGAAGTCTGGCTTGATGTAGCGAAGAATGCGTGTGTAGTGAGTGATGAGAAGGATGCCGTGGTTATTGGCTGCCTTCGCACGAACAACACCTTCAGAGACAATGCGAAGAGCGTCAACGTCAAGGCCTGAATCTGTCTCATCGAGAATTGCAAACTTTGGCTTAAGGAGTTCAAGTTGCATGATTTCGTGGCGCTTCTTCTCTCCGCCTGAGAATCCTTCGTTGACATTACGTTGAGCAAAAGATGGATCCATCTTGAGTGATTCCATCGCGTTCTTTACTTCGCCGACCCATTCGCGAAGCTTTGGAGCTTCTCCGCGAAGAGCAGTTGCTGCAGTACGTAGGAAGTTGGAGACAGATACACCAGGAACTTCAACTGGGTACTGCATCGCAAGGAAGAGACCCGCCTTGGCGCGCTCGTCTACAGACATTTCAAGAACATCTGCTCCATCAAGTGTCACTGTGCCACCAGTAATTGTGTACTTAGGGTGTCCAGCGATTGAGTATGCAAGAGTTGATTTACCAGAACCATTGGGTCCCATGATTGCGTGGGTTTCACCTGACTTGATGGTGAGGTCTACGCCCTTGAGGATTTCGATTGATCCTTGTTCTGTGTCGACAGATACTTTCAATCCGCGAATTTCTAGAGTGCTCATATCTATCTCCGTTACATCTCTACCGTGACGGAGTCTCCGTCGACAGTTACTGAATAGGTCTTTACTGGTGCTACTGCTGGAGGCGTTAACGCTTCTCCAGTGCGAAGATCAAATTCAGCTCCGTGGAGCCAGCATTCGATCTTGAAATCTGTGACGTCACCTTCGGAAAGTGATGCGTCTGAATGGCTGCAGACGTCGCCTATTGCGAAGACTTCATCGCCTACGCGAGCTACGCAGATTGACTCGCCGTTCTTCTCGATACGTACAGGCTTTCCAGCTTGAAGAGTTGAAAAATTAAGGTCAGACATTTACTTACCTGCCTTTGCGAGTTCGTCATCGATGCGAGCCATGATGCGCTCTTGAACTTCTTCGATGCCAATTTCAGAGACGATTTCATTGAAGAAGCCACGAACTACTAGGCGACGCGCATCATCCATATTGATTCCACGTGACATCAAGTAGAAGAGTTGTTCATCGTCGAAGCGGCCGGTGGTTGATGCGTGGCCTGCACCAACAATTTCACCAGTTTCGATTTCAAGGTTAGGCACTGAATCCGCACGTGCTCCATCAGAGAGCAACAAGTTACGGTTGAGTTCGTAGGTATCAGTACCTTCCGCAGCGGCGCGGATAAAGACATCGCCAATCCACACTGTGTGTGCCTTTTCGCCAGCAAGAGCTCCCTTGTAATTAACGCGGGATTTTGCATTAGGGACTTTGTGATCTACAAACATGCGATGTTCAAAGAACTGACCTGCTGTTGCAAAGTAGACACCTGAAAGATCGCAAGAAGCTCCTGGTGCGATGAAGTCAACGGTAGGAAGTAGTCGAACTACATCTCCCCCAACAGTGACAACGATTGATTTGAGCGTTGCATCGCGATCAACGATTGCGTGGTGGCGCGCTGCGTGAATCGTCTTTGTTCCCCACTCTTGAAGAGCGATGAGGGTCAGATGAGCACCTGGTTCGACGACGATCTCGAGGTCTTCAGCAAGGTGCGTGTCACCAGAGTTTTCGATAACGACAACAGACTTGGAATGGTTACCCGCCTTGATGCGTACGCGTGAAAATTCCGCTGAATCTGTTCCGAATGATGAACGATTAAGGAAGATTGGTTCAGCAATTTCAGCGTTAGCGGCAATCGTGAGGACTGCCGCTTTGCTGGTGAATTGACGGATGCGATTGACAATTGCATCATCAGTTTCAGTCACTGCCTCGATATCTTGGTGAGCAAAAGTTGCTCCCGTTGGAAGGGAGCCTTTTACCGCAAGAGAATTACGCTCGACAGGAGTCGCTGTTCCATCGTGCATTCCACCCAGACGCTTAAGCGGAGTAAAGCGCCATGCTTCCTCGCGCCCTGTAGGCGTATGGTTTTCTAGAAGATTTGATTGCAATGAAGACATTATCCGACTGCACCTTCCATCTGGAGTTCGATGAGTCGGTTGAGTTCAAGTGCGTACTCCATAGGAAGCTCACGTGCAATTGGTTCGATAAATCCGCGAACGATCATGGCCATTGCTTCATCTTCATTGAGGCCACGAGACATCAAGTAGAAGAGCTGGTCATCTGAGATTTTTGAAACTGTAGCTTCGTGGCCCATCGACACATCATCTTCGCGGATATCAACATATGGGTATGTATCTGAACGAGAAATAGTGTCAACCAAGAGAGCATCGCACTTCACAGTGCTTGCTGAGTGATGCGCACCTTCTTGAACCTGTACAAGGCCGCGGTATGAAGTACGTCCGCCACCGCGAGCT
>Ga0209298_10000635_pt1 | contig 23317 bp, 22 predicted proteins | sample S_140806_EF_Meta_FD_187325 | JGI IMG/M metagenome (GOLD analysis project Ga0209298, IMG submission 187325) | Freshwater microbial communities from Lake Simoncouche, Canada to study carbon cycling - S_140806_EF_MetaG (SPAdes) (version 2) | ecosystem: Environmental > Aquatic > Freshwater > Lake ...
CGCTTACTTGCAGCAACCCGGTTTGCCGGCGACGAGGTCGGCAGAGCGGGCGAGGAGGTCCTTCTTCGTGGCTTCGTCGGTCGCGGCAGCGGCGAGGAGCTCGAGGGCCTTGAGGTTGTTCGACTTCACCTGGGCGTGGTGGGCGGCGGAGAGACGACGGCGAGCGAGACAGAAGACAGTGAGGAGCAGGGCAAGCTGGGCGACGAAGGAAGTCAGGTGGCCGACGATGCGCTCGGCGCCGCCGACGTTACCGGCGGAGGAGTTGCGGATGAACTCGGTGCTGCCACTGACAAGGATCAACGTTAGGAAGATGGCGAAAGCGAAGAGCACTCGGCCCATTAGGCGGTTGCACTTGGCAGCGCGGCAGAAGACTTCGGAAGCAGAGGCAGGAGGGGTGCAGGCCATAGTAGGAGTGATTAGTATCTTACCCTGCCAATGTGGCAAGCGCATCATGCACCGCAAAGGCGGCCTGTCCGACAATGGGGGAACTGCTGGCATGGTGAACGGCTGCGAAACCAACTCAGGGTTTAGAGGGAAACTGCTTCGCAGCCGTTCACCATGCCAGCAGAACCCCAAGGGCTCCGCCCTTTCTTGACCTTATCGACGGCGCCCTTTGTAGTCCGGCGTGGCCACGAAGCTCCTGCTCCTCGATTGTGATTCGACCCTCTCGTCCATCGAGGGTATCGACGAGCTTGGCCGTCTGCGCGGACCGGAGACCTTCAAAGCCGTCGAGGATATGACCAACGCGGCCATGGACGGCGGTACGCCAATGGAAGCGATCTTCGCCAAGCGCCTCGACATCATCAAGCCGACCAAGGCCGAACTGGAAGCGATTGGCGCGAAGTATATCGCGACGGTCGAGCCCACCGCCAAGGCCACGCTGGATCAACTGCGCGCCGCCGGCTGGAAGATCGCCATCGTCAGCGGCGGCTTCACCCAGGCCATCAAACCGCTCGCCCAATTCCTCGGCATCGACCGTGTCGAAGCGGTCATCCTCCGTTTCAACGCCGACGGCTCGTACGCCGGCTTCGACGAAACCTGCCCCACTGCGCGCTCGAAGGGGAAGAACGTCGTCGCCCGCCGCCTGCGCGCCGAACATCAGGCCACGCACGTCGTCATGGTCGGCGATGGCGCCAGCGATCTAGAAGTCAAAGGCGACGCGGATAAAGTCATCGGCTTCGGCCGTTACGCCGTCCGCCCTAAAGTCAAAGCGGGCGCGGATGCGTTTATTATGTCACTGGATCAGTTGCCTGGAGTCCTGTAAGACCCACGAGAGAGTTCGTTACGGGTGGCAGGTGGCGGCCTCAGGTGGCTGGTGCCGGGAAGGCGGAACTCAAAGGGAGACCGGAGACCGGATGATTGGCTGCGGGTATTTCTTTCAGGTCTCAGGTCTCGGCCGTCGGATATCGGGTTCGGGTGTTCAGGTTCGGGTACGGGTACAGGAATGATTACCTGCAACCCGCCACCCGGGGCCGCCACCCTCCACCTGGATATATTGCGGCATTTCCTACCCCTGCCCCTTCCCCTTTCCCCACCTTTGCACCTTTGCACTTTTGCACCTTTGCACTCAATCTTCCCCCATGCGCTGCCTCCTTCCTCTGCTCGCCCTCGTTTCCGCTTTCGCGGCCGATGCCCCTGCCCCGCTCCGCGTCTTCATCCGCTGCGGCCCCAAGACCCACGGTCCCGGCGACCATGATCATCCCGCCTTCGCCCGTGACTGGCAGCCGTTGCTCACCGCGGCGCGCATGAAGGTCTCCGTCGGCGACGCCGACGCCAAGGGCGTGCAGACCTTCCCGTCCGACGAACAGCTCGCGGAGACCGACGTGCTGATCATCCACCGTCAGGGCGGCGGCGATTTCAAGCCCGACGAAAAAGCCCGCGTCGAGAAATTCGCGGCCCGCGGCGGTAGCTTCGTCGTGATCCATGCCGGTTCCGTCGCCGGCAACGACGCCTCGGCCAACTTCTACAAGGACCTCATCGGTGGCTCCTGGCGCCAGAAGGTCACCAAGTGGCGCGAAGGCCCGATGGAACTCAATATCTCGGATAAAACCCACGCCATCTCCACCGGCATCGCCGACTTCGCCATGAAGGATGAGATCTATTACGACATGGATATGCGACCCGACGTCCATGCGCTCGCGAGCGCGGTCACACCGAAGAAAGGCGATAAGCCCGATATCCAGACGCAGCTGTGGACCTACGAGAAGCCCAGTGCTCAGCGAGCGTTCGTCTTCATCCCCGGACACACCTACCTAAACTTCAGCCGCACCGACGTGAAGCTCCTGCTCCTGCGAGGCATCGCGTGGGCCGGCCGTCGCGCCAACGTCAACGAATACGACACTTGGGCGCGCGTGTCGCTCTCGCCGTCCTTCCCTTCGGATTCGCAGCCGAAGAAGTAAGTCGGAAGGGCTAGGGCCAGGGCTTGGGCTAGAGCTAGCCCTCTCTTACTTAGCAGCCGAGGATCTCGCGGATCTTCGTGCGTCGATAGCGGAAGATACGCTGAACCTTGGACTTCACGAACGGATAGGCGACCTCGCCGAAAGGCCAGAGCGGAAGTTTGTAGAGAACTTCGTCATCCATGCGCGTCTTGCCGCATTCGTCGGCGAACGTGTGCGTATGGAACCAGACGGCGTAAGGACCCTTGAGCTGCTCGTCGGCGAACGCATAGGGTGGATCCCAATGGGTGATGCGCGTACGCCAGCCAAACGGAATGCCGCTCATCTTCAGATCATAATCAATCAGCGCCCCCTGCTTCATCGCGATCGGTAGAGGGGTCTTGATACGGAAACTCAGCTCCGGCGGGGTGATTGCTTGGAGATTCTCGGCCTTGGAGAAGAATTCGAAGACCTGCTCGATGGGCAGCGGCAGGAGCGTGCTCTCGAAGTAGCGGTGGACGCCGGTGGGTAACGAATTCGGCTTCGCGAGATGGTCGCGGCGGTGGGCGCGGATGACGTCGCTGTAGTCGGACACGGTGGATGGCGTTAAAGGGAGGCTGGCCTGCCCGGGGCGGGGTGTCAAGGGACGCCCAAGGGGAAAGGGCTTGCCGAGGTCACCGGTCGGGCTTCCCTTGGGGGACATCCTTTCCAATGGCCTCCCCCCATTCTCGCGGCAAGACCACCGGCGCCTTCGGCAACAACAAGCCCCGCGACATCAAGCGCGACTTCACCCGGCCCGAGCCGACCCCGGTCGACACGACCCCGCGCGAGCCCAGCTTCGCGGACAAGCTCATCACCTTCGCCCAGCCGATTCTCGAGCAGGCCGGCGGCAACCACACCGCCGCCAAGGGCGCCATGAACGTCGCCATCCTCATCTGGAACGCGGCGATCGAAGGCGGCCCCAAGATCCAGGATGCCAAGGCCACCCTCGCCAAGCTACCTGGCGCCACCGGCGAACAGGTCGAAGAACTTGTCACCACCATGGTCGCCCGCAAGACCGAGCTGTACCCCGAGGAAAAGATGATCGTCACCAATTTCATCCTGAAGTTCAACCACAAGCGCGGCGCCCAGTTCCGCGTCTCCGCCGTGAACATCAACCCGGAAGGCGTCAAGAAGGCCGACCTTTCGGATATGGTGAAGGTCACGGCCTGATTCGAAGTTTCCCGTTTGCGGTAGGCGGGGTTTCGGGCTGAATAAGCCTGCCCATGTCCACCGTCGTCCTCCGCAACGCCGAGATCATCAACGAAGGCCGACGCCTCCGCGCCGACGTCCTTATCCGCGCCGGTCGTATCGAGCGCATCGGAACGATCCCTTCCAGCACAATCGCCGACCAGGAATACGACCTGACCGGCAAACTCCTGCTCCCTGGCCTGATCGACGATCAGGTGCACTTCCGTGAGCCCGGCCTGACCCACAAGGCGTGCATCGCCAGCGAAGCCCGCGCGGCCGTGGCCGGGGGCGTGACGTCGTTCATGGAGATGCCGAACACGAACCCTCCTGCGACCACGCAGGAGGAGCTCGAAAAGAAATACTCCATCGGCGCGGCCACGTCGGTCGCCAACTACTCCTTCTTCTTCGGTGCGACCAACACCAACCTCGACGCCGTCAAGGCGACCGACCCGCGCAAGGTCTGCGGCGTGAAGGTCTTCATGGGTTCCTCGACCGGCGACATGCTCGTCGACGCCGCCACCACACTCGAAGGCATCTTCCGCCACTCCCCCACCCTGATCGCGACGCACTGCGAGGACACCCCACGTATCAAGATTGCCGAAGCCGCCGCCAAGGCTAAGTGGGGCGACGACGTCCCGGCGGGCGAACACCCCCGCATCCGCGACGCCGAAGCCTGCTACGCTTCTTCGTCGATGGCTGCCGAACTGGCCAAGCGCCACGACGCGCGCCTGCACATCCTGCACATCACCACCGCCAAGGAGCTCTCGCTCTTCAGCGCCGCGCCGCTCAAGGGCAAGCGCCTGACCGCCGAAGCCTGCGTGCACCATCTCTGGTTCGCCGAAGAGGACTACGCCCGCCTCGGCCACCAAATCAAATGTAACCCCGCGATCAAGACGTCCGCCGACCGTGCCGCGGTCCGCGCCGCCGTGGCCGCCGGCGTCATCGACGTCATCGCGACCGACCACGCCCCGCACACTTGGGAAGAGAAATCGCAAACGTACTTCAAAGCCCCGTCCGGACTGCCCCTCGTCCAGCATTCCCTTCAGGTACTTCTCGATCTGGTCGCGCAAGGCGTCTTCACGCTCGAGACCGCCATCGAGCGCGCCTGCCACGCTCCCGCCGTGCTCTTCGGCGTCGAGCACCGCGGCTTCATCCGCGAAGGCTACTGGGCCGACCTCGTCGTCGTGGATCTCAAGAAGCCGCAGACCGTGACCAAGGCTGGCCTCCTCTACCAGTGCGGCTGGTCGCCGCTCGAAGGGCACACCTTCGGCAGCACCATCGAGCGCACCTTCGTCAACGGCGTCTGCGTCTTCGAAGACGGCAAGATTCGCGCGGACGCGCCGAAGGGAATGAGGCTGACGTTTGACGGGAACGCGCGGTGACGCGAAGAATGGATGGCTGAGTCGATGGCAGATGACAGATGACAGAGAAAAGAGCGGAGCGGAGTGAAAAGCGCGCTTAGAAAACGCCTGTCTCCTTAACCCATCCGCCTCCCGGCCCTTGAATCTCCGTCATCTGTCATCGATTCAGTCATCTGGCATCTGTCCTCTTCTTGTCCCCTTGCCACCCCGCCAACCTGCCCCCTAGTTTCCGCCCGTGTTCACCCTCCTGAAGACCGATACAACGACGGCGGCGCGCCTCGGCGTCCTGAAGACCCCCCACGGGGAAATCCGCATGCCGGTCTTCATGCCCGTCGGCACCCAGGCCACGGTCAAGGGTCTCTCGCCCCAGCAGGTCGCCGAGACGGGCGCCCAGATCCTGCTCAGCAACACCTACCACCTGAACCTCCGCCCGGGTCGCGAAATTGTCCGCGCTGCGGGTGGTCTCCATAAGTTCATGCACTGGGACAAGCCAATCCTCACCGACAGCGGAGGCTTCCAGGTCTTCTCGCTCGCGAAGCTCCGCACGATCACCGACGAGGGTATCCATTTCAGTTCCCATCTCGACGGCAACAAGCTGTTCCTCGACGTGAAGGACTGCTTCGACATCCAGGATGCGCTGGGCTCGGACATCGCCATGGTGCTCGACGAGTGCCCGCCCTACCCCTGCGAGCGCGCCGCCTGCGAAGTCGCGGTCACCCGCTCCATCCGCTGGGCCAAGGAGATGCTCCAGCTGGCCAAGGACAGCGGCTTCCTAGCCTCGGGCCGTCACCTCTTCTGCATTAATCAGGGCTCGGTCTACGACGACCTCCGTATCCGCTGCGCCGAGGAGCTCGGCGGGCTCGATTTCCCTGGCCATGCCATCGGCGGCGTCAGCGTCGGCGAGCCCGAAGAGCACATGCTCCATCAGGTCGGACTGGTCGCGCCGCTGCTGCCCAAGAACAAGCCCCGCTACGTCATGGGCGTCGGCACGCCGCCCCAGCTTCTCCGCATGGTCGCGCTCGGCGCCGACATGTTCGACTGCACGATGCCGACGCGTATCGGACGCCACGGCGGCGCGTTCACGCCCGATGGCCCAATCAGCGTGAAGCACCTCCGCTACCGCGATGACCACCGCCCACTCGTGGAAGGCATGGACAACTACACCTGCCGCCATTTTTCGCGCGCTTACCTGCGTCACCTGCACCACGCCGGCGAACAGCTCGGCGGCACGTTGCTCGCGCTGCATAACATCCACTTCCTGCAAGACCTCATGGCCCAAGCCCACGTGCATATCGCCGCAGGCGACTACGCCTCTTGGTCCAAGTCCTGGTGCGAACGTTACGAAACTGGCGCGAAGGACGAGATTCCCGCGGATTAAGGCAGGCCGCGTTCGCCGCATGGTGAACGCCATGGTAGGGGCGAGACTACGTCGCGCCCGAGGGCACGGCGTAGCCGTGCCCCTACCTCCGGCCACCGTTCGGCGGCCGAATTAGCAAACTAGGGCAGCACGCGGTGCTGCCCCTACCTCGAGACAAACACACCAGCCCTGTCCCAAGCCCTAGCCCTGCCCCTCTCTTTAGTCGCAGACTAAAGAGAAAAACTCTCCCCGCAGGAACAGCTGGCCTTGGCGTTGGGATTGGAGAACTTGAAGCCGCCCCCGATCATCTTATCGGAATAATCCAGCTGCGTGCCGCGGAGATAGAGGGCTGATTTCGGATCGACCAGGACCTCGACGCCTTCGGAGCGAACCAGGATATCGGCCGGCTTGGCCTCGCCCACAAAACGCATCTTGTAGGACAGGCCGTTACAACCACCGCCGGAGATCGCGACACGCAGGAAGCCGCCTTGGGCCTCGCGTGATGCCAAAGAGCGCACCTTACCCCCAGCTGGAGCCGTCAGGCGGATCAGGCGCTCGTCGGCGACGCGCGGGCTGGCGACTGGGGCGGTGGTATCCATCTACCCACAGGATTGTGACTAACCTGACCAAAGACAAGCCACCACGCCGACAAGGGCGTTCCACTCCATAAAACAGGCTTGCCCGGCACCCTCCCCGAGGGGATATGATGGTTTCTCGGGTAACGGTCGCGTAGCTCAGTTGGTTAGAGCGCAGCATTCACATTGCTGAAGTCACAGGTTCAAGTCCTGTCGCGACCACCACCCGGGATCTCACGACGGCGACCCACCGCAGGGTCGTTTCTAGTAGTTTATAATATTAGAGGTCAGATTGTAATTAGGTGTTCCCAGCAAACTGTCGCTTAATTATCCCTAAGGCTCATCGATATCGCTTCCCTGCGGGGCCAGCCAACCGATTCCCCTTCCTTTTCCAGAACACCTTCCGCCTCAGATGTCCGAATCCTCCAAGCTTCCTGACAACCTCCCCGAACTTCTCGCCCACCTCCACGACCGTCAGGAGAAACGCGGCAACTGCACCATGAGGGACCGGGCCGAGCTCTGGCTCCGCTTCGGTGGCGAGAATCTGGACATCAGCCCGCCCAACTTCCACCATGCGCTCGCGACCTGGCTCGCGAACGCCGGCCTCGTGCACAAGGATAAGGCCCAAGATGTGGCCGCGGTACTCTACTGCCTCGGGGTGACCAACTCGAACAACCTCTTCCAGAAGGTGAACCAAGGGAAATTGGTATCGTTAGGCATCGGCAAGAACGGTCGCCGTAACGCCAAGGGGCAGCGAAAAGCCTGACCCGGGGTCGAAATGTGACGGAGCGGTGACGGACCTGCCGTACCCGTTGACATAGGCCCCGGGCTTCGGATGATGACGGGCATGAGCCGGCATCAGCAAAGGCGTCAACAGGAGGTCGCTCGCGCCCGTTCCTTCTTGGAACGACGCATGAACGACCTGCGCGCTCGCCTGAACCTTAAGGCCGACGCCGCCCCCCTACCAGGCGAAGCCGCCTACGAGGATACCGAGATCGGCCGCGCCCCCGGCCAGCTCCCCGCCGCCTCCCCTTTCGAATCCACCGCGCCGACCAAGTTCCGCGTCATCTCCTACGACGAGAATAGCTGCAAGGTGGACGAGTTCTCCGACCTCGATTCGGTCGGCCGTTACGCCGGTAAGCCAGGCATGGTCTGGATTCAAGTCCTCGGCATCACCGACCCCCAAATTGTCCACATCGTCGGCGCCTTCTTCGATATCCCGATGCTGGCCCAGGAAGACATCCTGACGGCCACCTCCCGCCCGAAGTTCGAAGAACACGGGGACAAGCTCCTCGCCATCGCCCGTGCGGTGCGCATCGGCGTCGAAGAAGACACCCCCCGCGGCCAGCAGATCTCCATCGTGGCCGCCCAGAACTGGGTCATCTCCTTCCACGAAAACGACGAAAAGGTCTTCGAAGCCGTCGAGAAACGCATCGCCGACAACAAAGGTAACATCCGTAAGTGGCACGCCGGCTACCTCGTCTACTCGCTCCTCGACACGCTGGTCGACCGACTGCTCTACCAGACCGAAGAGATCGAGGACGCCACGACTGAGCTCGAAGACTCGATTCTCAAGGGCACCGACGACTGGGACCTCAACGAGGTCTACCGCCTCAAGCGCATCGTCGTGCGTCTCAGCCGCCTTGCCCAGCCGCTCAAGGACATGGTCAGCGTGCTCGAGCACTACGAGCACGCCTTACTGCCGACGACCTTGGACATGTACCTGCGCGACCTGTACGACCACGCGATCCGCGCAGCCGACCGCATCGAGCACGCCCGCATGATCTTGCAGGACCTCCAGGAATACCATCACACCCAGCAGGAACGGAAGACCAACGAAGTCATCCGCGTGCTGACGGTGATGAGCTCGGTGTTCATCCCGTTGACGTTCTTGGTAGGTCTCTGGGGCATGAATTTCCAGTTCATGCCGGAGATCCACACGGAGTGGGGTCACAAATACGGCTACTTCCTCGCGCTCGGCACAATGGCCGTGCTCACCATCGGCATCATCCTCTGGATGAAGCGCAAGCGGTGGTTTTGATTTCGCCGCAGGGCGAAACGAGGTAGGGGCGCGATTTATCGCGCACTCCAGCATAGGAGGGCGCGGCGAAGCCACGCCCCTACCCTCCGCCGCCCTTCGGCGGCGTCACGCACAGTCCTGGGCGTCGACGTCGATGACGTCGATGACCTCGTCGTCACCAAGGATCTTGGCACGCAGAGGCAGAATCGCCGCGAGGAGCGACTTAACGCCAGTGACGAGATACCAGATGTGCACGCGATGCTGGTCCTGGACCTTCTCGAACGGACACGGGGCCGGGCCGCGGATCTCACAAAGGCCGGGGTGCAGGCGCTCGAGCTCCTTGACCCAGGCGTCGGCGACGAAGTTCACCTTCTCGGCATTACGGCCGCGGAAGACGTGACGGATGAGGTGCCGGTCCGGCGGGTAGCCGAATTCGGCGCGCTTCTCGAGTTCGGCGGCGGCGAAGCCATGGAAATCCAATCGCTTGGCGAACTGGATTGGATCCGAGGCTGGCTGGAAACTTTGCACTACGACCACGCCCTCGAGGTCGCCACGGCCCGCGCGGCCAGCGACCTGGGTGAGCAGCTGGAACGTGCGTTCGGCGGCACGGAAGTCCGGCAGCTGCAGTGAAAGGTCAGCATCAATAATGCCGACCAGCGTCACCCGCGGGAAGTCGAGGCCCTTGGCGATCATCTGCGTGCCGAGGAGCATGTCATATTTGCCCGCGCGGAAGTCTGAGAGGACTTTTCGGAAGAGGTCCTTCTTGCCCATCGTATCGGCGTCGATGCGGGCCACGCGGGCACGAGGGAAGAGCTGGGCGATGGTCTCTTCGACCTTCTGGGTGCCGTAGCCCTTCCAGCGGACCTTCGGCGAGCGGCAACTCGGGCAGAGCACCGGGGCACGCTCCTGGTGGTTGCACAGGTGGCAGCGGGCGGTGTCGTCGGTCCGGTGCAACGTCAGCGAGACACTGCAACGCTTGCACTGGACGGCTTCGCCGCAGTCAGGGCAGACCAGCGAACGCGAATGCCCGCGTCGGTTCAGGAAAAGGATCGTCTGCTCGCGACGCTCGAGACGGGCGCGGATACCGTCGGTCAGTTCGCGCGATAAGATATGCTGACCCTTTGAGTGCAAGACCTCGCGACGCATGTCCACGATGCGGAAAGCCGGCATCGGGCGGTCGTCGACGCGCTTGGCCATGACGTCCAGGGCATAGCGGCCGGCCGTCGCGTTCTTCCACGTCTCCAAGGAAGGCGTCGCCGAACCCAGCACGCAGGCCGCCCCAAGAATCGAGGCGCGCATCACCGCGACGTCGCGGCCATGGTACATCGGGGTTTCGCCCTGCTTGAAGGAAGGCTCGTGCTCTTCGTCGACGACGATGAGGCGGAGATTCGGGAGCGGGGCAAAGACCGCCGAACGCGCGCCGACCACTACCCTCGCCTGCCCGAGGGACATCGCCATCCACGCATCGAAACGCTCGCCGGCGGAAAGATGGCTATGCCAGACGACCACCTTGGCACCGAGGTCGGCGAGGCGGGAACGAAGGCGGCCGACGGTCTGGGGCGTGAGCGCAACCTCAGGAACGAGGAAGATCGCCGAGCCACCTTCGGCCACGACCTTACGGATCAGGGCGACATAGACCTCGGTCTTGCCCGAACCCGTGACACCGTGCAGCAAGTGGGCGCGGAAGGCCTTCGAGTCGAGCGTCTGCGTGACCGAGGCGACGGCCGCGACCTGCTCAGGATTCAAAGTATGCCCAGCCGAGGCCATGGTCTCCCCTTCGGCATAGGGGTCGTTATAGGCCACCCGCCAAAGCACGCTGGCGTCTTCCTTGACCGTGCCCGCCTTGATGAGCGCATCGACGGCCTGCTGGGCAATGCCCAAGCCTTCGACCATCTTGGACCGATCAGCAGGCTCTTTCTGGCCAGCGAGGAAATCAATCACTTGGGCTTGGCGCGGAGCCTTCTTACGGAGCTTCGCCAGTGTCTCGGCGTCGGGTGCTGCAATGAGCGTCAGCAAGCGGCGCAGGACCGGGCGGACGCCTTTACGCACCGCGGCGGGCAGGACGGTCTCGAGGACCGAATTCAGACCGCAGCCGTAGTAGCCCGCCATCCATTCGGCCAGTTTACAGCAGTCCGGCGTCATCACCGGCTGCTCATGCTCGAGCGACATCACACTACGGAGTTTCGCGGAAGGTGGCGGTTCGGCTGGGTATTTCCAGACCACCCCGATGCTCGTGCGACCACCGAGCGGCACCCGGACTAGCTGGCCGACCTGCAGGACATCCTTCAGGGCCGCTGGGACAGAGTACGAGTAGGCCCGGGCCCCGCCGTCAAACGGGACCACCTCGGCGACGCCGGGTTCTATTTCTCCGAAGAGATCGGGCACAAGGGGAGGTTCGCCGAAGCGAAGCGGGGATTCAAGCGAGGGTTGCCGACACCGCCTGATTTAAGCTCAGACGTGGCTATCGGTCGTCGGGACACCGGAATGGGCCGCGATCCGGGCACACATCAGGGCCCAGAAGCAGCCGATGCAATTGGCCACGACCAACTGAAGGTCGGTGGGCATACTGTAGAAGATCAGCGTACCGGGGAACCAGACGAAGTAGTTGGTCAGCAGGTTCGGGAGCACCAGGCGGCGATACCAGCCCGGGCCCATCGCCGCTCGCAAGCGGGCGGTGTCCCAGCCGCAATCCTTCCAGAGGTGCGAGATGGCGTTGAACGGCGCCCCGATGAAGATCGTGAAGCCCGCCATGTCCACGAACACCTTGAGCAGGACGGTCCGCAGGTTAGCTTCGCTGCCGAACCAGACGGCCTGCATGGTATAGAAGTAACTTACCAGCATCCCCATCAACGCCCACCAGACCATGCTATGAAGGAGGTCGCGGAAGGGATGCGCCGGACGCAACCCAGGGAAGACCATACGGAAACACCAAGGGATCAGGCCAGAGGTAATGGCCGTGCAGATCGCGGCAAAGGCCATCGGATTGGCTGCGTTGATGGCACCGATACGATTGAGAGCCGTGGCGACATCCGGGACATTGTAATAGGCGACAGCCAAGCCGGCGGCCGCCAACATGATGACGACCAGTGGGAGGGCGATGTCGCGGAGGGCCTTGATGCCGGCGGTCAGCGGCGAAGCGGAAGAATCGCTCATGCGAGGAACTTGCGGAGCAGCTGATCGATGAGGACCGGGTTGGCCTTACCCTGCGTGCGCTTCATGATCGGCCCCTTGAGCGCGTTGATGGCCTTCTCGTTGCCGGCGCGGTATTCCGCGATGGATTTCGCCACGGCCGGATCGGCGATAACTTCCTGGACAATCTTCTCGAGTTCACCCGTGTCGCTGTTCTGGCGGAGACCCTTGGCGTCGACGATGGCGGCGGCGTCCTGACCAGACTTGAACATCTCGGCGAAGACTTCCTTGGCCTGCTGCTTGGAAATCACGCCGTCGTCGGTCAGCTTCACCAGGCCGGCGAGCTGCGCGGGCTTGATCAGGCAGGACGCAAGCGAGACGGGGGTAATCCCAGAATCGTCGATGGCACCGGCCGAAGCGGCGAGGTCGCGCAAGAGGTCGTTGGCGACGAGGTTGGCGATACCCGACGGATTGGTCGGGTGGGCGGCCACGGCGAGTTCGAACCACTCAGCGAGGGCGCGGTCGTTCACGAGCACCGAGGCGGCGGTGTAAGGCAGGCCGAGCTTATCGATGTAGCGACGCTGGCGGTCGTAGAGGCTTTCGGGGACCAGCTTGGCGAGGCGGCTGACGGTCTCGCGGGAGATCTTCAGAGTCGGGATATCCGGATCCGGGAAGTAGCGGTAATCGTGGGCGTCTTCCTTGTCGCGGAGGACGTAGCCCCGGGCGAGTTCAGCGTTCCAACCGCGGGTCTCCTGGGTAATCGAGCGGCCGGCTTCGAGTTCGCGGATCTGGCGGGCGGTCTCGTAGATGACCGTGTCGCGGACGCTCGAGATGGAATTAAGGTTCTTGGTCTCGGTACGGGTGCCGAGCTTCTCGACGCCGCGGCGGCGGACGGAGACGTTGCAGTCGCAACGCAGCTGGCCCTTTTCCATGTCACAATCGGCCACGCCGGCCTGGGTGAGCATCGCGACGAGCGAGCGCAGGAAGGCTTCGGCTTCGGCGGAGGAGCGAAGGTCCGGCTCGGTAACAATCTCGAGGAGAGGCACGCCAGCGCGGTTATAATCGACCAGGGAACCGCTGCCCGCATGGCTGAGCTTACCCACGTCTTCTTCGAGGTGCGCGTGGTGGATGCGGATGAACTTGTGCTCCCCCATCACATTGCGCGAGGCGCCTGGGAGTTCGATTTCGACCTGGCCGCCGACGACGACCGGGAAATCCTTCTGGGTGAGCTGGTAGTTCTTCGGATTATCCGGGTAGAAATAGTTCTTACGATCCCAGGAGCAGTGCTCCGGAACCGACGCTCCGACGACCAGGCCGAAGAGAATCGATTTCTCGACCGCCTCGCGGTTCACCACCGGCAACGTGCCGGGAAGACCGAGGACGACTGGATCGACTTGCTCGTTGGGTTCCTTGCCGAAACCCCAAGGGGATGACGCGAAGACCTTGGCGCGGGTGTGCAGCTGCACGTGGACCTCGAGGCCGATGACGACTTCCCAATCAGAAGGAGGGGTGCTCATAGGGCGGCTTGCTGGTGGGCGAAGCCGTGGGCGGCCTCAAAGAGACGGCCCGCGGCGAGGAGTTTGGCTTCGGAGAGCGGTGCTCCGACGAGATGGAATCCGACCGGCAGGTGGCCAGACTTACCGCAGGGCACCGAAATCGCCGGGAGGCCGGCGAGGTTGGCGGGAATCGTGAAGATATCCTCGAGGTAGAGCTGTAGCGGATCCGAAGCCTTCTCACCTACCTTGAAGGCAGGCGTCGGGACCGTCGGGGTGAGCAGCACGTCGACGCCGGCGAGGGCGGAGAGGTATTCGGCGCGGATCTTCGCGCGAGCACGGAGGGCGCGGACGTAATAGGCGGCGGCGTAGCCCGCGCTGAGCACGAACGTGCCGAGCAGGATGCGGCGCTTCACTTCGGGACCGAAGCCTTCAGAGCGACTGGCCGTCATCATCTCGACCGGCGTGCCGGCGGAGGCGGAGCGATGTCCGTAGCGGACGCCATCATAGCGGCCGAGATTCGAGGAAGCCTCGGCGGTCGCGACGACGTAGTAGGTCGGTACGGCGAGGTCGGCGGAGGGCAGTTCGACCTCGGAAATTGCGCACCCTTGGGCGCGGTAGAATTCGACCGCGGCGTTGACTGCGGCGGCGACCTCCGGGGCAACACCCTTGCCGAGGAAACCCTTCGGAATACCAATGCGGAGTTTCTTGGCGTCACCGGCCGGCATGAGCGCGCGGTCGGACGGGCCGAAGCAGGTCATGTCGCGCGCATCGGCCGAAGCCAGCGCATTGAGGAGGAGTTCGCAGTCTTCGATACTACGGGCCATCGGGCCGATCTGATCGAGCGACGACGCGAAGGCCACGAGACCAAAGCGGGAGATGAGGCCGTAAGTGGGCTTCAGGCCGACCACGCCGCAGTGCGAGGCGGGTTGACGGATCGAGCCACCGGTGTCGGAACCGAGCGAGAGAGGAACGAGGCCGGCCGCGAGGGCCGCAGCGCTGCCGCCAGAAGAACCGCCCGGGATGCGGGCGAGATCCCAAGGATTGAAAGTCTTACGGATCGCCGAGTTCTCCGTGGAGGAGCCCATCGCGAACTCGTCCATATTCAGGCGACCGTAGAGAATCGCGCCGGCGGCGCGGAGGCGTTCGGCGACGTGCGCGTCGTAAGGCGAGACCAGCGACGCGAGCATCTTGCTCGAACAGGTGAGCGGCTGACCTTTCACCGCGATATTGTCCTTGATCGCGACCGGGATACCTTCGAGCGGACCCCTGCCCTGCCCGGCCTTGCGGCGGGCGTCGGAGGCGTCGGCCTGCGCGAGCACGTCGGCTTGGTCGAGGTGCGTAAAAGCGCCGACCTTATCGTTCACCGCCTGATAGCGGGCGATGAGGGCTTCACATAGGGCGCGGGACGTGAGCGTGCCGGCCGCGAGGCGGCGACCGAGCTCGGCGGCGGAAAGCGTATGGAGCGCGTCGGCCATGGCTTACGATTCGTCGTCCACGACGCGCGGGACGGAGATCTGCCCGTCGCGCGAGGCGGGGGCGATGCGGGTGACGGCTTCGGCGCCAAGGACGGGGCCGGGCTCATCGGAGCGCAGCGCAGCTTCGTCGACGACGCGGGCGTCATCGATCGTCGCAGGCAGGTCGGCATCCGCCAACGCCTGGAAGTGGCCCAGGATCTGGTTGAGCTGCGACGAGTAGAGCGCCTTCTCCTCGGCCGTGAGGCTGAGGCGGGCGAGCTTCGCAAGGTGATCGATGTCGAAACCTTCGGCCATGGGAATCAGCGGCGGACGGTCCAGCCCGCGCCCTTCTCGAGCGTCGCGATGACCACGCCGAGGGCTTGGTTGGTTTCTTCGTCGGTGAGCGTGCGAGCCGCGTGGCGCCAGCGGATCTCGAAGGCGAGGCTACGGTGGCCTTCAGGGAGACCCGGGCCGGTGAAGACATCGAAGCAATTGACCGACTCCAGCGCGAACTCCTTGCCGGCGGCCTTGGAGGCACCTTGGCGGACGCGGCTTTCGACTTCGGCGGCGGCGACGTCGACCGGGACGATGACCGCGACGTCCTTCGTGACAGGCGGGAAAGAGGAGAACGCTTCGAAGCGCGGAATCTTGCGAGCTTCGGCGAAGGCCGAGCGCGGGAAGCAGACTTCGCCGGCGATGACGGAGCTCTTCAGACCGAGGGAGCGCGTCCAGCGGAGATCGAGGACGCCACAGGCGCCTTCCGCGGCGCGGCCACGGTCGACGAGGGCAGCGGCATGGTCAGCCTGCCAGAGGCCGCCGGTGGCGGCGGCGAACGAAAGACGGACCGAAGCGACGCCGGCGAGCGCGGCGGCATCCTGCAGGAGGCGCTTGGCGCGGAGAGCGTCGAACGCCTCGCGGGACTTCCAGGAACGCGTCACCGGTTCAGCGACGATCGCGAAGGCGACCGAGATGAATTCGCGCACTGTACCGTCAGCCTGTGGACGGAAGACCGTACCGACTTCGAAGAGACCATGCGGGTCGGCGTGGACCGAGAGATTGAGCGCGAGCGCACCGGCGAGGCCCGGGACGAGCGACGCACGGAGGTGTGTCTGCTCGGCCGTCAGGGGATTATCCATCGCGACCAAGGCGGCCTTGTCGGCGCCGAGCGTGCGTTCGAGTTCCGCCGCGTCGCGGAGCGAGTAGTGGCAGCACTCCGTGAAACCGGCGCCCACGAGGCGGGCCGAGACTTCGCGGGTGAAGACGGACGTCAGCGCATCTTCGTCGCCCGGGAGCGGGGCAATCGGACGGCCAGCGGGTACCTTATCGGTACCGTGGATGCGGATGAATTCCTCGACTAGGTCGATCGGACGGCTCACGTCGGAACGGAACGAAGGCACCAGCACCGAGAAACCGGCGGCGGAAGGCTTCACCGTGAAACCCAGGCGAGCAAAGGCCGCGTTGACGTCGGCATCAGCAATCGGCGTGCCCAGTTTCGCGGCAACATAGCCAGCGGGCAGCTCGATCGTCACGTCAGCACGTGGAGGCTTGCCCACCGCGACAGCGGGGCCGGCCACCTGGGCGCCGGCGAGTTCGATGAGAAGGTCCGTGGCGAGGCGCGAGGCGAGCTCGACGCCGGCTGGATCCACGTCACGGGCGAAGCGATGGGAAGAATCGGTCGACACGCCAATGCGGCGAGCGACGCGGCGGATCTCGCCGGGGCGGAACCAAGCAGCTTCGAGGAGGACTTCGGTCGTGGATTCGGTCACGCCGGAATCGACGCCACCCATTACGCCAGCGACGACGAGCGGACGCTGGGCATCAGCGATGACGCAGACGCCGGTCTCGAGCTTCACCTTTTTGCCGTCGAGCAGGACGATTTCTTCGCCTTCGCGGGCCGGGCGGACTTCGATGCCTTCGGAAACCTCCTTGGCATCGAACGCGTGGAGCGGCTGGCCGAGTTCGAGGAGCACCCAGTTCGTGATATCGACCACGTTATTGATCGGACGGAGGCCGGCGGCCTCGAGGTCGCGGCGGAGCCATTCCGGGCTCGGGCCGACCTTCACGTTCTTCAGCGTGCGGAGCGTGTAGTAAGGGCAGAAGTCGGAGGACGAGCGGACGAACTTCACCGCGTCGGCGGCGGAAGGCGCGGCGGCGAGGCCGGCGGCGGTCTTCACCGTGAGCGGCTTGAGCGTCAGACCGAGAGCGGCGGCGAGGTCGCGGGCAACACCACGGATGCCGAGGCAATCGCCACGGTTAGGCGTGACCGAGATTTCAAGCACCGTATCCGGGGCGCCGAAAAGGGAGTTGAGCGGCGTGCCGAGGGCTGGCTGGCGCGGGGTCAGAATGAGTAGACCGTCCTCTCCTTTACCGAGGCCAAGTTCTTCGGAGGAGCACATCATGCCCGCCGAATCGACGTCGCGGAGCTTCGAGACCGAGATGGTGAAACCGTTCGGCATCACCGTGCCCGGGAGAGCCACCGGCACGCGGTCGCTGGCTTTGAAATTCTTCGCACCGCAGACGATCTGGCGGATTGCGCCATCTCCCACATCGACCTGACAGACGCTGAGACGATCGGCCTTCGGGTGTTTCTCGAAGGACTTTATTTCGCCGACCACCACGAGCGGCAGAGGCGCGAGACCGAAGGTCGTGACCGACTCCACCTCGAGGCCGAGCATCGGGAGGACTTCCGCGACGCGCTCGGCGGTGACACCGGCGAGGTCGAGGTGACGGGAGAGGGCTTGGAAAGAAACTTTCATGGCTTAGGCGAACTGGCGCAGGAAGCGCGTGTCGTTGTTGTAGAAGTGACGGATATCGTCGATGCCGTGGACCAGCATCGCGATGCGTTCGAGGCCGAGACCGAAAGCCAGGCCCGACCACTCGTTCGGGTCGAGGCCACAGAGCTCGAGCACCTTCGGGTCGACGAGGCCGCAGCCCATGATCTCGAGCCAGCGGTTGGAGAGGCGACCCAGGTTAGGCGAGCGGAGGTCCATCTCGAAGGACGGCTCCGTGAACGGGAAGAAAGAAGGACGCAGGCGGATTTCGGCGTCGGCGCCGAACGTTTCCTTCACGAAGAAGTCGAGCACACCACGCAGGTCGGCGAGCGTCACGTTACGGTCGATCCAGAGCCCTTCGACCTGGTGGAAGTTGGCGGAGTGCGTCGCGTCGACCGCGTCGCGGCGGAAGCAGCGGCCCGGGGCGACGATACGGAACGGCGGCTTGCGCGAGAGCATCGTGCGGACCTGCACGCTGGACGTGTGCGTGCGGAGGAGGATCGCCTCGTCGGCCTTGCGGGGAGCGTCGGCGGAGCGGAACGCCTTCGGCATGTAGAGCGTATCCTGCATGTCGCGGGCCGGGTGATCGGCCGGCGTGTTGAGCGCGTCGAAGCAATGCCACTCCGTCTCGACCTCAGGGCCGTCGGCGACGACGAAGCCTAGCTTACGGAAGGAAGCCAGGATACGTTCGCGCGTGCGGGAAAGCGGATGGAGCGAGCCCGCCGGAGCGTCGGGGCTCGGGAGGGTTGGGTCGATGGAGGCGCCGAGGGCCGCGGCGATCTCGGCGTTCTCGACCTTGACGAGGAGTACGGCGAGGAGTTCCTCGACGGACTTCTTCGCCTCGTTGATGAGCTTACCCACCACCGGGCGTTCTTCCTTCGAAAGGGTGGCCATACCCTTCATCACCTGGGTCAGGGAGCCGTTGGGGCCGACGACGCGCGCCTTGAAGGCTTCGAGCTCGGCGCGGGTGGCGACGGCGGAGGCTTCCTGGGTGGCGGCGGCGACGAGTTGGGCGAGCTGCTGCTGCATAGATTGATTTGTGTGTTGGAGGGGATAATCGGCAAGCGAAAGCACCGTAAAACAAAGAAGCCCCGGAGGGCCGGGGCTTCGTGAAGGGACGTTAAGTCGTCTTAGACGAGAGCGGCCTGGGCCTTCTTGACGATCGCTTCAAAAGCGGGGGCGTCATGGATGGCCAGTTCGCTCAGATTCTTACGGTCCATCGTGATGTTGGCCTTTTTCAGACCAGAGATCAGACGGCTGTAGGAAATGCCGAGGGGACGGCAGGCGGCGTTGAGACGCACGATCCACAGCTGACGGAACGTCGACTTGTTCTTGCGGCGGTCGCGATAAGCGAACTTCTGCGCACGCTGAACGGCCTCGAGGGCGTAGACGTACAGACGGGATTTGTTTCCGAAGTAGCCCTTAGCGGCTTTGATCGCGCGCTTCTTTCGGGCCTTGGTGGCCGGGCCATTGGTTGCTCTAGGCATGTTGGTATTTGGTTTTGGTTTTGGTTAGATGGCCTCGGGGTCGCCTTAATGAACACCCGTTCGGCCAAAAAGTGAATCGCCGGTTTAGGCGAAAGGCATGCTGGCCAGCATCTTCTTCTCGAAGCCGGAGTCGACGCGCTTGGACTTGTTGGCGCGACGGCGCTGCTTGCGGGATTTGGAGCTCAACAGGTGGCGACCGTTAGGGGAACGGCGCATCACTTTGCCGGAACCGGTCACCTTGAAGCGCTTGGAGACTGACTTGCGGGTCTTTTGCATGGCGGAAAGGGTCGGAACAAAGGGCGTCCGGGGGGACTTGTAAAGGGGAAAGGGCCGCTGGAGCGGAGATGGGCTCACTTTGTGCAGGGCGGCGGATCGGCCTGGCCGTTTGACAATCCCGCCCAAGCCCGCTCCCCTGCTCTGAACCCAATCCTTAAAACCATGCTTTCCCTAGGAAAAAAGCCTAAACTGACTTTCAAGGTAGACGCCCTAGTGGACGGAAAGCCCGTCCATGGGCCGTTTGCCGCCCTCTTGGACGGCCCGACCATCGTTTCCGTGTACATGCGCAACAACACGTCCGCCTGCGACAAACAGGCCGCCGAGATGGATAAAAACGAGAAAGCCATTGTCAGACAAGGGTTTAGGCTGATTGCGGTCTCCCGGGACACCTGCGCCTCCCATACCAAGTACGCCGCCAAGCATGGGTATAAGTTCACCCTGGTCGCGGACCCCGAGGACCTCTTCTCCCAAGCCCTCGATGCCATCGTTGAGAAATCCATGTATGGTAAGAAGTACCTCGGCCCCCTCCGGGCCGCCTACCTTTTCGACGGCGCTGGCAAGCTCGTCGGCGTTGTCCCCAAGGTCGAGGCCGCCGCCCACGGCAAGCAGCTGCTCGAAGCGATCGCCGCCACTAAGTAAACGGACGGCGCGCAAGATGCAGCGGGGATAATCGGTGCTTGAACCATCGGCGACAAACGGGGAGTTTATCCGCCAGACACCTCCGCAGTACCTAATGCCTTCGCCCTATCGTCCTAAAAGTCCCCGCCCGAAGAATAACGCGGGACAGAATCGCGGCAACTTCCGCAAAGAAGACAAAGGTCCGAAGCGTAACGACCGCATCCGCGCGACCGAAGTGCGCGTCATCTCGCCGAAGGGTGAGATGATGGGCATCATGCCCACGCAGCAGGCGCTCGACCTCGCCCGCGAATTCGGCGTCGACCTCATCGAGATCGCCGCGACCGCCGTGCCGCCCGTCTGCAAACTACAGGAATACGGCAAGTACCTCTACGAAGAGGCCAAGAAGAATAAGCACCAGAAGAGCGCGACCCGGGTCAAGGAGATCAAGCTCCGCCCCCGCATCGACAACCATGACCTCTTCATCAAGGTCCGTCGCGCCGAGAATTTCCTCTTCCACGGCCACAAGGTGAAGCTCCTGCTCCAGTACCGCTACCGCGAGCTCGAGCACCCCGAGATCGGCATCGCTACCATCACCAAGGCCATCGAGGCCTTGATGCACATGAGTACGCGCGATAACGAGCCCAAGCGCAGCGGCCGCGCGGTCGTCGTCGGCCTCACCCCTGTCCAGCAGAACAAGCGGAAACTCTTGCACAACGAAGCCCCGGGCGACGAAGACGGCGAAGACGACTCCGCGGTGGACAACGGCGAGAACGACGCGGAATAAGATCGTGCGGCGCCTTGCAGCGATACTTCTGCTGCTCGGCTTCGGCGCGTTGCTTTCCGCCGCCTCGACCGATTATTACCTCGGAGAATCCGTGCGCCAACTGGGATTGCGCGACGCCCCCCGCGTAGCGGGCGACGGCCGCAGTTCCGAGCGCTACGTCTCGCGCGGCGGCGTCTCCCTCTACGCGGAATACAGCAAGGAGTTCATCCTGGTCGACGGCGTGAAGGTCATGCTCGAGGATCCCGTCGGCTCGCAACGCGGCCACCTCACCCTCTCCAAACTCGACTACGAGAAGGTCTTCGTACCGCTCTTCTGGGACGCGCCGAAGGCCGCCGTCCGTCGTATCGTCATCGACCCCGGCCACGGCGGCAAGGACACCGGCAAGGTGAACGGGCCTTACAAATACAACGAGAAGGCGGCCACCCTCGACACCGCCGCCCGCCTCAAGATTCTGCTCGAGAAGCAGGGTTTCGAGGTCGTGTTCACGCGGACCAAGGACGTGTTCGTGGACCTCGACGACCGCCCGGCCGTCGCCACGAGCGTCAAGGCCGACCTCTTTATCAGCCTCCATTATAACGCCGGGCCCGCTGGCGACACCAGCAGCGACGGCATTGAGACCTACTGCCTGACGCCGGCCGGCCAGAAGTCGACGAACGCCGGCAAAGCCAAGTCGACCACTAGCGTCGAACCCGGCAATCGGTTCGACGCAGCCAACATGAGCCTCGCCTGGGGCATCCAGCGCCGACTCCTGGCCGGCACTGGCGCCGAGGACCGGGGCATCCGCCGGGCCCGCTTCGCCGTCCTGCGCACCTTGAGCTGCCCTGGCGTCCTCATCGAAGGCGGATTCATGTCGAGCCGCAAGGAAGGCGCCCAGATCGCCGATGCGGCCTATCGCCAGAAGATCGCGGAGGCCGTGGCCGCCGGCATCGTGGATTACGTACTCCGGGGCCGCCCGGCCGCCAAAGCCGCCAAATAAGCCGGGGCCGGCGGCCCGCAGGGCCCGTTTCCCCCCAAATTCCTCTTGCCAATCGGTCGGTCGGACGGTTCGTTTGACCTTCCTTTCGGCCCGCCGGCATCTGTCAGCGGACTCTCCGAGGGGAAACCAAAAAACCAACCAAACCCTGGAAACGTCCTCCGCGACGGCCAGGACAAACAGTCCAAACAACATGAGCCTAATGGAAAAACTGCTCGCCGATTCTAATTTCGGCGCGCTCAAAGCACACTCTGTCATCTCCGCCACGGTGACCGAAATCCGCGAAGACAAGTTCGTCGTCGTGGACATCAACGGCAAGTCCGAGGGTTTCATCCCCCAGGGCGAATTCCCCGACATGGCCGAAGTCCAGGTCGGCATGCAGCTCGAGGTCTACCTCGAGAAGCTTGAGAACAAGGACGGCACCCCGACCGTCTCCTACGATCGCGCCCTCCAGATCCGGAAGTGGGAAAGCATCGAAGCCAATTGCCAGGAAGGCTCCATCGTCCAGGGCCGCGTCAAGTCCATCGTCAAGGGAGGCCTCATCGTCTCCGTCGGCGTCGACGCGTTCATGCCTTCCTCCCAGATCGACGTCAATCCCCCCAAGAACCTCGAACAGTTCGTGGGCCAGACCTTCGACTTCAAGATCATCAAGATCAACAAGGAGAAGAAGAACCTCGTCGTCTCCCGCCGCGAACTCATCGAAGAACAGCGCGGCGAAAGCCGTCGCAAGCTCCTCGAGGAGGTCAAGCCCGGCGTCGTCCGTCGTGGTATCGTCAAGAACATCACCGACTACGGCGCGTTCGTGGACCTCGACGGTCTCGACGGCCTGCTGCACGTGACCGACATGAGCTGGGGCCGCATCGGCCACCCGAGCGAAGTCGTCAAGGTGGGCGAAGAAATCACCGTCATGGTGGTCGAAGTCGACCGCGAGCGCGAACGCGTCTCCCTCGGCCTCAAGCAGACCCAGCCCAATCCTTGGGAAGGCATTGAGAAGCGCTACCCCGTCGGCCAGAAGGTCCACGGCAAGGTCGTCAACCTCGTCGCCTACGGTGCGTTCATCGAGATCGAAGGCGGCGTCGAAGGCCTCGTCCACGTCTCCGAGCTCTCCTGGACCAAGCGCGTCCAGAAGCCGTCTGACATCCTCAAGGTCGGCCAGGAAGTCGACGCGGTCATCCTCAACTTCAACAAGGAAGAACAGAAGATCTCGCTCGGCATCCGCCAGCTCGAAACCAATCCGTGGGAAAAGGTCCGCCACAACTACCCCGTGGGCGCTCGCGTCCGCGGCAAGGTGCGCAACCTCACCAACTACGGTGCGTTCGTCGAACTGGAAGATGGCATCGACGGCATGGTGCACGTGTCCGACATGAGCTGGACCCGCCGCATTAACAACCCGGCCGAAGTCATGAAGAAG
>Ga0209298_10000639_pt1 | contig 23288 bp, 34 predicted proteins | sample S_140806_EF_Meta_FD_187325 | JGI IMG/M metagenome (GOLD analysis project Ga0209298, IMG submission 187325) | Freshwater microbial communities from Lake Simoncouche, Canada to study carbon cycling - S_140806_EF_MetaG (SPAdes) (version 2) | ecosystem: Environmental > Aquatic > Freshwater > Lake ...
GCACAGAAGGCTAGTTTTTTTGAGCAGAGATTAATCAGATGGCTGCTAACTAACAGAAATCTCTTCCCTCTCTTCATATCTACCACTAACATGGATACAGATCTACGGCCTATGTTTAATAACTGCAACTGTATCAATCAATTTCAGACAGTATGCACTGGCATGTGTGGTAACCTTAGAGAAAATGGATATAACAACGCTATTCTAATACTATGAGAATGCAGTTAGCCATCTTATTAGCATCAATTAAACAGTATATAATACAACTTTTAGCAGTGATAGGATCTTTCTTTTTGCCTATCTCAGGTATATTATTTTTAATTGGTTTTGCTATTGTTATAGATACGCTTACAGGGATATGGAAGGCTAAAAAATTAAAGATTAAAATTACATCTAGGAAGTTATCTGCTATCATCTCTAAGCTAATGCTTTATGAGGTGGCTGTTATTGGGTTCTACCTGATAGACTTTTGGATTCTTAATGATATTATTTTAAAATTTTTCTCAGTACCACTAATGCTTACAAAAATACTTAGCCTTATACTATGTAGCATAGAAGTGATGAGCATAAATGAAAACTACAAAGCAGTTAAAGGTATTGATATTTGGCAGGGTATGAAAAACTTATTTGCCAGGGCTAAAGAAATTAAATCAGATCTAAATGGAATTAGACATAACGAAGATAGTACAACAGAGACTATCTAAAGATCAGTATGTAGATGAGCTTACAGACAAAAAACAGATCTATTTGCACCATACAGCAGGTGGACCAGATGCAGTATCTGTAGCTAACTTTTTTAATCAGCAAGTAGGAAGGGTAGCAACTGCTTTTATCATTGGTTCCAAGGGCACAATAGTGCAGTGCTTCAGCTCTAAAAATTGGGCTTATCACCTGGGGCTTAAGCAAGAGGTGTTTAGTGAAGCAGGAGTAACTTATAGGAGCCTTGATAGAATGTCTATAGGCATAGAGATATGTAACTATGGACCATTAACCAAAAAGAACGGTTACTACTATAACTATGTAGGTGGCAAAGTAGATTATACTCAGCTAACTATATTAGACAAACCATACAAAGGGCACATCTATTGGCAAATGTACACAGATGCACAGATAGAGTCTACTCGGCAGCTTCTAGTATACCTTTGTGATCAGTATAACATCCCTAGAGATTATTTTGCTACCATCTTTGATATAGACAAACGTGCTTTGAGGGGAGAAAGTGGTATATTTACACACAATAGTGTACGTCATGATAAGAGTGACATCTACCCCTGCCCTAGGATGATAGCAATGCTAGAGAACTTATGAAATACATCCTACCAATTGTAGCACTATGCCTATTAGGCTCCTGCTCTGATGCTAAAAAAGCACAATACCATTATAAAAAAGCTGTTAAGTTTGGCTTAAGTATAGCAAATGATACTATCAAAATTAATACTATAGATAGCTTTGCAGTGATACGCAATGATACGCTTATATACGAAAAATTCATAACAACTAAAGACACTGTTATACAGATCCTAGAAATGCCTAAGACCAGGTATCAGACCAGGATAGAATACAGGTACAAAACTAAAGTGCTAAAACAGGATGTACTGAAATATAAGTACATATATAAGGAAGCTAAAGAGCAGCGTAAAGAGGTACAGCTAACTAAGGCCAAAACTAATTGGTTATTATTCTTTATAGGATTTGGTTGTGGGATAGCTCTATTCTTTATTCTTAGATTACTAGATAAATTATACAACCCCTTTAAATAACTTTATGATTAGACATGGTAAGAATGTTCACGAACTTGTGTTAGCAGGTAGTGAAGTCAAAGTAGCTATTCTTAGTGATTTGCACTGGGATAACCCACACACTGATAGAGAGCTAATCAAAAGGCACCTAGACTACTGCTTAAAAGAGGAGATACCTGTAATGATCAATGGTGATATGTTCTGCTTAATGCAAGGGAGGGGAGATAATAGACGTAATAAATCTGATATAAGACCTGAGCACAATAATGCAAGGTATTTGGACTCTATAGTAGAGACAGCTGTAGAGTGGTTCCTACCCTATGCCCACATCATTAAGCTAATAGGATACGGTAACCATGAGACTACTATAATTAAATTTCAAGAGACTGATATCCTGCAGAGATTTGTAGATATTCTAAACTTTAAAGCACAATCTAATGTGCAGGTAGGTGGTTATGGTGGATGGCTAATAATAAAGCAAACATCAGACAGCTCTACCTCATCTTTTACCACTAAGGTAAAATACTTTCATGGATCAGGTGGTGGTGGTATAGTTACCAAAGGTGCTATCAATTTAACCAGGGCATTAGAACTATATGAAGGATTTGATGTATTTGTTATGGGCCATATCCATGAAAATTCATGCAGAAATGATGTAAGAGATACAGTAGAAAGCCATCCACAAACAGGCTATACACTTAAGCAGAAGCAATTGCACCTCATGCTCACAGGAACCTACAAAGAGGAGTATGGTGATGGATCTCATGGGTGGCATGTAGAGAGAGGGGCACCCATTAAGCCATTAGGTGGTAGAATACTTACTATTAAATGTGTAAGAGACTCTACTAAAGAAAGAAAAACTCATAAGTATATAGATAGTATCAAATTTAATATGTAATTTTGCACTAGGTTAATACGCCCAATGTGTTACCTAAACCCCTCTGCATCTTTGGTTAGTTTGGCAGGGGGGTATTTTTTTTGCCTTGTTTTTTGCACAATAAACTTGACTAATTCTACAAAGATTTGTGACACAATTTTACGGTAAAAGCAAACTACTACCGTAGATTTGTAATGTTGCTTATAACCAACATAGTAGCTAGAATGGTGGCATAATGTATAATATAGCTAACATATTACCCAAGTATATTTAAGGTTATCATGTATAAATTCAGGCTATTCCTTTACATTACTTATTTAGAATGATTATAAATTACACTAAAGTTGTATACATTTAATTGTTTGTTCGTATATTTGCAACACTAATTAAAACTAACCAATTATGAATGATCAAAAACAAACAGCTGTTGAGTACCTACTCCAGCAAATTAACACTAACACTGCTTTTACTGACAAGCAATGGGAAAGTATCTGCGAATTAGCTCTAGCTATGGAGAGATCACAGCTTATACTTGCAGAAATCAAAGCTACTGACAAAGTTTACAAAATTCAAAGAAAATGAGAAAGAAACTAACCGACCTTATCTATTACTTACAACCCCTCACTGATGAGCATAGAGACATTTTAAGCACTGCTATGGTGTTTATATTGTTTTGGGTGGCAGTCTATACATTTGCTTACATTACTAACCTTTAAAACGCTTTAAAATGAATTTAACAGAAGACTTACAAGTAGACAAGTATACAGCCTCTTTATGGTATGAGGTGGGCCGTATTGAATTTATCTTAGATTTTGAGTGGAGCTTTGTCTCATTTGATCCTGAAACTAATGAATGCATAGTAGATGTATCCCTGGAGAAAGGTGAACAGTGGTGTAACAGCGTATGCCATCCATTTACTCCTAATAAAGATGAGCTAAAAGAAATAATAACAGCTATTGAGGATAGCATACTAGAAGATCCTGAGAGATTTGATGTATGCCAGTGGGAGCTAGATAATAGAGAATATTATAACGAACTAAATAACGATAGAGATGACAGATAACACAGCACCAGTACCCACTAACTTTAGCCTACAGACTAAGATGGAGTGGTGGAAAAATAAAAAGAGCGAAGGGGACAAAGGGGGGAGCTTCAACTTACAATTATACCTGGACTACCTCAGCTCATTAGATAACCAAATAAAAAAAGACAAATGAAGACAGCAATAGGAGAATTACTAGAATACTTTATTAAAGAACAAAAAGAAGGATGCTCTCATTGGTGTATACACGATTTAATTGCTCAACTATATGTAGCCAAAGAAAAGGAAAAAGAGCAAATGAGAGGTGCAAGTTGCCCATACGTTGGAGGATGGGAAATTGATGAGTTCGACGAGTTCGAAATTTGGTATAATGAAAAATATGGAAACAATGAAAAGGTATAAAGTAACTTACAACTATTTTGAAAGTGGAAAAAAACGAATTGCCATCAGAATACTAGAAGCCCTGGATAGAGATCATGCAATAATGATAATGGCTATGTGGCCAAAACTAATACTAAAAGTAGAACAGTATGAAAAAATATAGAGTATGGATAGATGATAGGATGGAGCCTGAAGGTGGCTTTTGGTGGTATTGTTACCTAGGTAAAGATGGTAAGATGCATGATTACATCTACACAGATGAGCAAGCAGATACGCCGCAGTGGTATATTGATAATGGCTATAAAGTAGAAGAGCTATGATAGCAGAAGTAATTAGAAGGTATCCATTTGAAAGCACTGCTCTAATAGCTAAGGATCTAGGAATAAACAGAAGCAAGGTGTATAATATAGCCTACAGATATAAGCTGCTAAAGGATCCTATTTATCTTAAGACTGCAGCAAGTGGTAGATATAAAGAGGGGATGAGAAGTGGTGAGGCCTTCCAATTTAAGCCAGGGCATATCCCAAAAAACAAAGGGGTAAAGATGCCTGCAGAAACTTATGAGAAGGTGAAACCTACCATGTATAAGAAAGGCAGTAAGCCACATAACACCCAACCCGTTGGAACCATCCACAATAGAGCAGATAAAACAGGTAGACTGTACCAATATATCAAAATTAAAGATAGTCATTGGGAACTCCTGCAGAGGCATGTATGGACTCAGGCAAATGGTGAGATACCAAAAGGATGTGTGATTAATTTTATAGATGGGAACTTTATGAATTGTGAGCTAAGCAATTTACAAGTAAAGACCAGGGCAGAAATGGCAATAATGAACAGTATACACAGATACCCTGCAGAGGTTAGGGATCTAATTAAATTAACCAATAAATTAAAAAGTAAAACAAATGGCAAACAACAAATTAAGTGATCTAAGAGATCATATCTTTATGGCATTAGAAAGATTAGCAGATGAGGGGCTAACAAGTGAGCAGGTAGCTCAAGAGGTGGATAAGGCAAAAGCAATAGCTCAGCTATCATCTACCATCATAGCCAGTGCAAAGGTGGAGATTGACTATATCAATGCAGTAGGATTAATAGATAGTCAAAGTGAGCTGTTTAAATCAGTTAACCCAAAACTAATATCATGATAGCAAGGATAGAACAGATAATAGAAGAGCAAAATTTAAAAGAGCAAACAAGGTACAGGTACTTAGTACATAGAAGGTGGTATCTGTATACTCTATTGCGTAGGCATGGGATAACTTTAAATAGAATTGGTAAGATCTGTAACAGAAGCCATGCAACAGTTATCCATGGGATTACACAAGCTAACTATTTTCTAGATACTAAGGACAAACTTTTTTTATTAGACACCCTGGAGCTTCAAAAGGAATTTGCAGGAGTAGATATAGTATTTGAACAAAGAAATTTGATTAAAGATGTGCAGGATTGCAAGTCTATGTATCACTTATCGCTAGTGCAGGCAAGGATATTTAATAACCAATATAGAAACTACCAGCATGATTAATGACGCTGTGTCACATTCTCTTATTAACAGCTGCTGGAATAATTTTATTTTTTCAAAAGATTTTTTTTATTTTATTTTGCGTCATTTGCGTCATAAAACTCTAAGAGTCAATCTAGGCTTAGTTATTAGCTATGACAAGTGCTTAAAATTTGCGTCATTTTGCGTCATAGACTTGTCATGTAAAAATAATGATTACATTTACAGCCCAACTAACTAACTATGAACATATCTGTATTTAAAAGCCTATTCAATTCTAAAGAAACTCCCTACACTCAAGATGTGGTGGATGTTTACAATAGGATAAAGGAAGGCTACCCTGAACTAATTGATAAGATAACTGCTCTTAGAGCTATGGAGGAGGATGATCCTGCCTACAGCAGCCTAAAGAACAGCCTCAGGGCTATCATGTTTAATGGTACCTTTAATGAACGTAATGATAATGGCCTTATTGAGCACTCAGGGCTTTGTATATTAGATTTTGATGATTACCCTAGCAGTAAGGTAATGAAAGCTGAGAAGGCTAGACTAATGGAGTGCTCTAATGTGTTTATGATATTCATATCACCATCCGGTAAAGGGCTAAAATGCGTGATAAAGATACCAGCATCAGATAAATTTACACATAAGAGAAGGTTCAAAGCTTTTCAGGAGTTTATTGATAGTGATTACTTTGATGCTAGCTCATGTAATGTTAGCAGAGTGTGCTTTGAGTCTTATGATCCTACTGCTTACATTAATTTAAGTGCTGAGGTATTTGATTTGATAGAAGAGGAGAAGGGCCACAGCTCTTTTGAAAGGGTGCCAGTGCTACCCATGACTAATGAAGCTAATATCATTGAGAATATAATGAAGTTTAACCATGGAGATATATCAAATGGGAGAAATAATTGGGTATTTAAAGTAGCTAACTGTTTTTGTGAGTATGGTATTAGTGAGAATACTGCTAAATTTTACCTTCACCAATATAGTGCTAAGGACTTTACTCAAATAGAAATTAATACCTGTGTAGGATCTGCTTATAAGAACCCTAATAAAGGCACTAAGTATTTTGAGGATAAAGAAACTATTTTAAAGGTAAGGTCAAAACTAAAAGAGGGTATTTCACCTGGTGATATATCTAAGCAGTTAGATATTAAGCCTGATGTGGTAGAGGATGTTAAAAAGGATGTAGCTAATAGTGAGGATGTATTTTGGTCCATTAGTGATAAGAAAGTAGTTAGTGTAGATCCTATGAGATATCGTGATTTTTTGTATAAATACGGCTTTAACAAATACTACCCTGAACGCTCAGAGAAACCCACCTTTGTGAGGGTAATAGAAAATAAAGTTAATCTTAGCTCAGTGGACCAGGTAAAAGATTTTGTCTTAGCATACTTAATGAAGCAGAAGCAGGTGGATGTATGGAACTACTGTAGTAAAAGTCCCTATCTTTTTACAGATGGCCACTTATCTATGCTAGAGCCTATTGGATTAATGATGCTGCAGGATACTAAGGATGTGAGCTTCATACCTTATCGTAATGGAGTAGTTAAGATTACTAAGAATAAGATAGATATCGTGCCCTACATTGATATAGATGGCTACATTTGGGATAGGCAAATTATTGATAGGGATTATAAGCCAACTAAGAGCATAGAAAATGACTTTAAGAGCTTTGTATCCAAAGTATCTGCAGATGATGAGCAGAGGGTGAATGCCTTAGAGACTACCCTAGGATATCTACTCCATACCTACAAAGATAAAACAGATCAGAAGGCAATAATCTTTAATGACCAGGAGATAGATGATAATCCTAATGGAGGAAGTGGTAAGAGCTTAGTGCTAACAGCTATAGGTAAGATTAGAAATATTGTAAAGATAGATGGTAAAGCATTTAATCCACAGAAGTCTGACTTTGTTTATCAGAGGGTAAATTTAGATAGTCAGATCCTGGCCTTTGATGATGTTAAAAAGAACTTTGATTTTGAGCAGCTATTTAGTTTAATATCAGAAGGGATAACAGTAAACAGAAAGAATAAGGATGAGATCTTTATCCCATTTGAACGCTCTCCTAAGATTGTTATTACTACCAACTATGTGATTAGTGGTGCAGGTGGTAGCCATGATAGGAGAAGGCACGAAATAGAGTTTAATCAGTACTTTAATGCACAGCGAAACCCACTAGATGAGTACGGTAGATTGTTATTTGACAGCTGGAGTGTGGTAGATTGGTTAGTATTTGACAACTACATGATCAGTAACCTGCAAAAATTCCTATCAATGGGCCTTGTTAAAGCTGTAGCTATCAATGCAGATCATAAGAGATTTATCTCAGCTACTAATAAAGAGTTTTATGATTACGCTATTGAGGGTAACATTACTTTAGATGTGGTGCACTATAACAATACATCCATTCAGGACTTTCAGACTTACACAGGTGGATGGCAAGATCTAAATGCACAAAAGTATCTTAAGATGGTTAATGAGTACTGCAAGTTTAAAGGATATGCATTTGATAAAGGTAGGAGTGCTAGTGGTAGATGGTTTAAAATTAATAAGATATGACAAAGGAAAACAAAGCTAGACTAAAGGATCTAGAAATTAAGTACATGAGCTACAGGTACCCATCAGCACCAGGGCACATCATACCACTGACTAAGTACTCAGATGCTACAGCTAATGGCTTGACTAAATGTATTAAAGACTTCCTAAACTACTCACAGCATCAAGCTGAAAGAATTAATACAATGGGAGTGTTTAGACAAAGCTATAGAACCGATGGCACTAAGACTGCAGGGCAGTGGACTAAGGGCACAGGAACTCCAGGATCTGCAGATATCTCTGCTACTATTTATGGGAGATCTGTAAAGATAGAAGTTAAGATTGGGAAGGATAAGCAGTCAGTGGTGCAGAAGGAATACCAACAGATGATAGAAGCTGCAGGGGGGATCTATATAATTAGTAAGACCTTTGATGATTTCGTACAGTGGTATGATGAATTTTGCCTGGACAAATAGATAAAGGATAAGGGGTAAAAGTTGCCACATTACTTAAATAGAAATGATATAACTAGCCAAAACTATAAAATTTAACCATATTTGGCGAAGTATAACACTAAAATATAATATACGTACAACCTTAAAATATAGAAATGATATGAAAGCAAGACTAGAATTTTACCTACCTGAGGACTTAGAGGAGTTTAACCATGCAACCAATGGCTTTAACTATTACATGGCACTTGTAGAGATGGATGAGTGGTTACGATCTGAGTATAAGTACAATGGTAACGAGGAGATGTGGGAGGTAAGGAATAAGCTGAGAGAAATAATTTCAGAAAATAATGTTAAAATAGAATAATAGTAGTATATTTGTAAATAATTAACAACTAACCAATGGAAAAAACAACTACAAAGGCTGTAAAGCCTCAGGAGGTTGAGCAGCAGCCTGCTCCCTTCTATGTTCGCCTTCACAAGGCAAAACAACTAATCGGTAAAGTACATAAGAATGCTACTAACCCCCACTTTAAGAAATCTTATGCAGATATCAATAGCATCCTAGAAGCTGTTGAGCCTATCTTATTACAGCATGATCTACTTTTGCTACAGCCTATAGATGGTGGTAGTGTTTGTACTCAGCTTGTATGCATATACACTGGCTTTTCTATCTCTAGCTGTATGGCACTTGATTTAAACCTAGATGCTCAGAAGCAGGGTAGTCAAATTTCTTATTTTCGTAGGTACACCATCCAAAGCCTGCTAACTTTGCAAGCTACTGATGATGATGGCCACGTAGCATCTACTGCGAAGCCTAAGATAGATGCAAAGAGATTTGCTGAGGCTGTTAAGACTATAGCAGATGGTAAATTTACTGTAGAGAAGTTAAAGGATAGCTTTGACCTTACAGAAACTCAAGAGAAAGCCTTACTATTAATACCTATGATATGAAAATTAGATGCTCAGCTATAGGTAAGATAATGACCTCACCCAAAACTAAAGGGGAGGTGCTATCACAAACAACAAAGACGTATATCCAGGGCCTAGCCCTGGCTCACGTTTATGGGATACGTAAAGAGTTTACTAGTAAGTATACTGATAAGGGTAATGAGTGCGAGGATATGTGCCTCAGCTTTGTAATGGATGTAATTGATAAAGGCTTCCTGTTTAAAAATGAGGAGAACTTTAGTAACGAGTGGCTAACAGGTACACCCGATGTAATTACAGACCAGGTGCTAGTGGATGTTAAAAATTCATGGAGTGGCAGCACGTTCCCCTGGTTCGATACTGAGTGCCCTAATAAAGAGTACTACTATCAGCTGCAAGGGTATATGTTTTTATGTGATAAGCAGGAAGCACTGTTATGCTACTGCCTAACCAATACACCACATGCCATAGTAGAGCAGGAGGTAAAGAGTGCTCATTACAAGTTAGGGCTAATGGAGGAGAGCCTGGACTTAAGAGACCAGGTGCAAAAACAGCACAGCTTCAATCATATCCCTGATGCTAAGCGAGTCAAGACCTTTGTAATACAAAGAGATGATGAGGTGATAGAACAGATTAAGGTGAGGGTAGAACAGTGCAGGGAGTATTTTAATGAACTAATAAAACAACTATGAGATCAAGAGAAGAGTTTTACGAAGATGCACTAATTTGTGCTATGCAAGGCCTTATAAGTAAGGTTATAGAGTACTCACCTAAAAGGGTAGCAGTGCTAGCAAAAGAATATGCAGAAGAGCTTACACTTAAAGTATACGGTGAAGAGTTACCTATCATTAAAGAGAGAAGGTTATGATTTTGCTACTATCAATACTACTAGCCCCTGCGATTGTGTGGGGGTGGTGGTGTACTATCATGTATTTCTTTACTAAATAACAAGTTATTAACAATTTAAAACAAATATAAACAATGGAAACAAAGAACAATTCAGGAGCTATCTTTAAAAATGATAAGAAGACAGCAGAGACTCAACCAGATTACAAAGGGAAGGTAAACGTTAATGGTGCTGATATGGAGGTGGCACTGTGGTTAAAAGAATCTTCGAAAGGATTAAAATACTTTAGTGCTACTTTTCAAGAGCCTTATGTTAAGCCAGCAGTACTATCACCACCTGCAGAACCATTCAAGTTAGAGGATGATGATCTACCTTTCTAATTAAATTACTATATTTGAGCTATGATATTACTAGCTCTTATTCCTTTAGCGTGGTGGTTTGTTAATTTTGAGCCCTTACAAGCAACCTTTGACTACTTATTTAGGTATAGACCTAATAGCTCATTAGCCATACATATACACTCTGCACTAGGATGTATTAAATGTGTGGCTTTTTGGCTTACTTTACTTTTTACCTTTGACTTTATCCTGGCTTGTCAGGCTGCACTACTTGCTTTTATACTAGACGAATGTTTGAACAAACTGAGATAGATCTTATAGCTGAAATAGAGTTACTACCTGAGAATATTAGGTACTCTAAGCACAGCTGTGTGGCTTTATTAAAGATTAGAATTAAGTACGATGGGGTGCAACCTAGGGAATGCTTCTGTGCGTCGGTTAGGAGGAGGATATGGTACAAAGATTTTATGATTTGGTATGAAAAAGCTCTTAGACAACTACATTAGTAGGGCTTACCCTGAGGTGAGAGCTTATACGGCTTACTTTCTATCTAAGATGGGTAGCTACATAGACGCTGATACTGTCATAAACAACAGTTACATCCATGTACTTACTATAAATGATTACACAGCAGATGAGGATAAGGTAAAGGGATACCTGCTGAATACAATTAAGTATCAGATCCTTTGGTCCACATCTAAAAGCCATAAAGATGATAGGGTAACAGCTATAATAGATAACACTCCTGATAGAATGGAGGATGATGAGCTAGCAGATAAGATAAGGGAGGATAGAACCTACTCTTTTAACAAGGGATTGATAGAGATATATAGATCAGAGATAGTGGACCAGGTACAAAGGATAGTATTTGAAGCATATATTGATAAGGGGTACATCACAAGCAGAGCACTGGCTACCTATTTCGGTATTACCCATACCTCAGCTTACTACCTGATAAAAGAATTGAAACAAAACTTAAATAAATTACAATATAGGTATGAAACCGAGTCAGTTTATTAGTATCTTGTCACTGCTTACAGCTCTGAGCTGTGGACTTGCTTTGTTTACCCTAGATTATATTTGGGCTAGTAGGGCAGCAGGAATTTGGATAGCATTATATTACACTTTTTTAATTTTATTACAATATGAAGACAAAGAATGAACACCTAGGTAAGTATATTACTATGTATAATGGTAATTTTGAGACCAGCTTTACAGTAACAGAAGAGACTGCTAAGGATCACAAGTATTATACCTCTAAAGGATTAGGATATCTATTTGAAGAGAGCACTCCTAAGGTAAAGTATAAAGGGGTAGATAACGAAGAGAAAAAAGAGAAAGATGCCGAGGCCTAAACTGATAGAAACTCCTGAGAAGTTAATGGAGATATTTGAGGAGTACAAAGCATATTGTGCTGCTAACCCCAGGACTAAATGGGTGCTATCACAAAAGACTGCTGAGATGGTAGCAGAGCCATTAAGAGTACCTTTGACTAATGAGGGCTTTGAGATATTCTGCTATAATAACTACAGTGATGTGCACCATTATTTTGATAACACTGATGGTAGATATTCTGAATATAGGACAATCTGTACGCACATAAAGAAAGAGATCCGTAACGATCAAATTACAGGAGGGATGGTAGGACAATTTAACCCGTCTATAACTCAGAGACTAAACGCACTGAAAGAGCACACAGATGTAACCAGTGGTGATGAGAAGATATCTGCTATAACTGTTACTATAGTTAAGTAGTATAATAATAATAATAACTATATAGTATCTAACTAGGTACTAGCTTTGCTATGGATATAAAAGCGACTGCCATCTTTGAGAAGAACTATGAGGCCATCTTAAGTGATAAGAGGTTCATTATTAATGAGGGTGGTTCCAGGAGCTCTAAGACCTACAGCCTCTGTCAGCTCATGATCATCTACTGCCTGCAGAATAACAATAAGGTAGTATCAGTAATACGCAAGACCTTCCCTGCCCTACGTGCCACAGTGCTCAGGGACTTCATAGAGATACTTAAAGATATAGGGCTGTATAAGCAGGAGAGCCACAATAAGTCTGAGCACATCTACACCTTTGGTAATGGTAGCATGGTGGAGTTTTTCTCAGTAGATGATGAGCAAAAGATAAGGGGTAGGAAGCGTGACATTGCCTGGTGCAATGAAGCCAATGAGCTGTACTTTGATGACTTCACTCAGCTTAACATGAGAACAGAAGATAAGCTAATCTTTGACTACAATCCATCTGATAGTGTATCGTGGCTGTATGAGCTTCCTGCTGAGGAGAGCACCCTGATAAAGTCTACCTACAAAGATAACCCATTCCTACCTGAAAGCATCAAGGCACAGATAGAAGACCTTAAGAGAACAGATGAGGCACTGTATCAGATCTATGCTCTAGGTGAGAAGGCAACAAGCAAGAGTAACATCTACAGCAACTGGTCCTTTGTAGCTCATAGGCCTGCTAGATTTGTCAAGTACGTGTATGGCTTAGACTTTGGTTACAATCACCCCACAGCTTTGATGAGGGTATACTACTGTGATAATGATATCTACATAGAGCCTGTGATATATGAGAGCTACCTCACCACTACTATGCTCATAGAGAAGCTAGGCACCCTAGGGATAGAACAGACTGTAACCATCCTAGCAGATTACTCACGTCCAGAAATCATCCAGGAGATGAACATAGCAGGGTATGATGTACAGAACGCAAACAAGGTGGTTAAGAAAGGCATAGACAACCTTAAGACCTTTGGTGTAATCTGTCAAGATGATAAGGCAGTGAAGAGAGAGTATGAGAATTACAAATGGAAAAAGATAGGGGACTTCATAACAGATGAGCCTGTCAAATTATTTGATGATGCTATGGATGCAATAAGATATGCCACTACTCACATAAGGCAGGAGTACTACACTGATGATTCGTACTATGCATTCTGATACGCTACATAAGATACAGGTGGTCCAGGCATACATCCACCATAAGACAGGCAAGAGTGTTAGGATAGTATTCAACAACCCTATGAGGATGCAACAACATCTAGCCATGTTAGATCATGCCTACCTCATCGCTATGGGTGGCTTTAAAAACAATAATACAAAGTAAACTAATATAGGTAAAGAGAAGTAATGGCATTAGTAGCACAAGCAACCCCACAAGTAATAGTTCCTGCATACAACCCTGTTAAGTATATCTACAGCAGTAGCAATGTAAACCTGCAGGGCTTCAAGTTTATCTATGATATCTATCAGAGTGGTACCACAAATAAAATAGCTGAGTACAGGGTGCTGCCAACTTATGCCACTGGCTTTGGTGAGATAGATCTATCGAAGCTGTTACAGGCTAAGGTAAGCTATGACCTGAACTTAAATAACACCTCAGTATATAATGCACCTGGATCCCATTACAAATATGATGTAAAGATAGGGGAGGAGTACTTGACTACCACTTTGTACACTGCAGCACTTACTCAATGGGTAACAGCTCCCTATGCAGGTAGGGTCAGAATAAACGTAGCTAATACATTTTTGTTAGGTGATCAGATTAACATCACACAAGCAGATCTAGGTGTAGCCAACCCCAACCTTGAAGGGCTCTTCACTGTGCTAGTAGCTAACCCTGCTTACATAGTTGTTAACAGCTTATGGTCTTTAGTAACCAATGCCAATATAGATGGTGCCATCACCTATGCAGATGGGAGAAAGACAGTAAACAGAAACCTAGCCCAACAGCTTAACAAGTATGTATTCAACGGTGCTATCAATTGGGCTGAGTGGCCTAGCTATAACTATCAGGACTTCATGCTCAATGGTATCTTTGATAGGTTCCTAACTAACTACCCTGCAGGTAACAAGAATATGTACGCTACCCTATCTCAGGATATGTGGGTGAACTGCATAGCTAATGGTTCCCCAACGGCACCAGATACCATGGTCTTTGCAAATGATGGTGGTAATGTATTTGAGAAGAACGTAACAGCTGTGGACCATCTTAGTGGTGTATCAGTAGGGCCTAACAACTTTGGGGTGCTTACCCTGGTCTTTGGTTCAGGTAACTTGATAGAGCCTACCACTGAGTACTATGACTTTTACTATGAACGTAATGGGGTGATGAGCTCAGCAAGATATAGGGTGAACATAGATAGAAGGATACGCACCACTGAGTACAACATCTTATTCTTAGACAAGCTAGGCTCATGGAACAGCTTTTCCTTTAGCCTTAACAGCTATGAGAAAGGTAACGTAACACGTGAGCAATTTAACCAGGATGTGCCTGGCTTTATCAATGGTAGTAATCAATGGGACTATGCACTAACTGATAGAGGCATGACTAACACCTACATAAGCACTGATACTACTATAGATCTAGCTACCAACTTCATGACTATGGACATGGCTAACTACTTCACTGAGCTCATCAGCTCACCCTTCACATATGTAAAGCTAAGCTCATATGCAAATGACTGTGATGTGCCTGAGAGTGAGGAGTACATCAGCTGTAACATTGTTACTAGTGACTACCAGGTATATAATAATAGGAGTAAGAATTTAATTAAGCAGAACGTAACTATTAAGCTAGCTAATAACAATATTGTAAATGGTTAAGATACAACTAAGCACAGGCTTCCTAGATGTCAAAGAGGGCACTGCCTTCCCTTTGAATTTTCAGGTAGGAGATATCAGAGATGTGAGCCAAAGGAAGGGTAACTTCTCTAAGACCATCACGCTCACTGGTAGTAAGAATAACAACAACCTGCTTAATCACTACTATGATGTGAATATAGTGGAGGGCACCTTCAACATTAATGCTCTGACTACCTGTGCTGTTATTCAAGATGGCATACCAATAATGGAGGACTGCTCTATGCAGTTGACAGGGGTATTAAAGTCTCAGGTAACAGATGGCTATGAGGAGCAGGTAACGTATGAGGTATTGGTTAAGGATAGCAAAGCAGATTTCTTTACAGCCATCGCTAACAAGGAACTAACTGATATAGACTTCTCAGATTTTAACCACATATACAATGCACTACAAGTAGTTAATAGATTTTCTAATACTGTAGCTAATGGCTTCAAGTACTTTCTACCTGCTTCTACTAATGGTGTCTATAGCATAAACGAATTTAAGCCTGCCATCTTTGCTAAGACTTACTTTGATAGAATCTTTGAGGATGCTGGCTTTAGCTACAGCTGGCCTACCATGTCTTATGATAGATTTCAGCAGCTGCTTATCCCTTACAATGGAGGTACTGATAACTTTGATTATAATGATTTTTTAGTAAAAGCAGAAAAGACAACACCCACTACTATCAATGGAGCTAACAACTGGGCAGGCTTCTCTAACATAGCACAAGTAGCTACCACACAATCTCCTGCCACTAAGATTAACTTAACAGGGTGGACTGAGCTAGATGATATACAAGGGCAATTTAATCCTGTAACAGGTGTGTACTCTACACCATTTTTTAATATAAGTGCAGCCAATGCTCAAAGCTATGACTACAGCATCACTATGACTTACACGCTTAATGTAGTGAATACATCAGGTGGTACTTTGTATGGTAGTGCTAGTGGATCAGCAGCCAATGTATATTATAAGCCTGCTATAGGAGTTTCAATACCAGGGGTGCCTATTATATTTAGTAATCTATTTACTAACACAGCACCCAATGCTACTTTATTAGGTGTTACTAATGCAGTGCAATGTCCTTTAACTATACCTGTAGGTACTACTTCTATTTTAACACAAACAGTACAGACTACTATACCACTTAGCTACACTCAAATAGGGCAAAACTCATCAGCAACTTTAGGTATAAATGTAAGCCAACAATATGCCACAATAGGCAACGCTGCATCTGTTAGAAATTGGAGAAAAACTTCCCCATCAGGATTAGCTCCTGCATCAGGACAAGTACAAATACAGGCTGTTATCTCTAACATACTAATAAGCATAGTGCCTAGTAGTAATATATATGCTATAAACTCCGCCCTTGGTATAATAGAGGTTAATGATTACGTGCCTAAAAAGATAAAGCAGAGTGATTTCATTAAGGGCATCTTTAACATGTATAACATCTACGCTCAGGTAGATAGCACCCAACCCAATAAGCTACTAATACAGAATAGGGATGATTTCTACGATAGTGGTGCTGAGGTGGACTGGACTGCTAAGCTAGCCAAAGACCAGGAGCAGAACTTATCATTTCTCCCTGAGCTCACCGCTAAGAAAATAATACTAACATATGCTGAGGATAAGGATAACCCTAACACTACTTACACCAACGCCACTAATAATATCTATGGGCAAGCTGAGGTTATCTTTGATAATGAGTATGTAAAGGATGTAGATACTAAGGATGTACTCTTTAGCCCTACTCCTGTAATTAAAACACAATTTGGTGCATACGTTCCTATGATAGCAGGTGCTGCACCTGAGACTAACATACGTATCCTATATGATAAGACTACAGCAGGACAGCCACTAGCTACCTGTGGGCAGTTCTACATATATGACTATGGATCTATAGGACAAATTAACTTAACTAGCTATCCATTGGTAGGCCACTTTGATGATCCACTCACTCCTACCTTTGATATTAACTTTGCCATCTGTGATTACTACTACTACCAACCTACTAGCCTAACAGATAACAACCTGTACAACAGATACTGGAGGCGTACAATGGGGCAGATAAACAACGGTAAGATGCTAACTGCTTTGTTTAATCTTAAAGAGCCTGATATCCAGGCCATGAAATTAAATGATAAGATTAGGATAGATAATTCATGGTGGAACATTAACAAAGTAATTGACTATGATGCCAACGCTAACAAGCTCACAAGGGTAGAGCTCATCAGTATAGATAATGAAATTAACTTCACCCCGTTCATGGGACCTAGTGGACCTAATGTACCCAACCCTCCTGCAGGGATAGGCCCTATACAAATGATGGCCATGAGTAATATCAATACTACTAGGATGGTGAACTCTAATGTATTTGGTGATCAGGCTACAGCAACTGTACAGGGTAGAGGTAATGTGATAGTGGGTGGCACTAGATCAGTGGTGGTAGGAGATGATCGTATCATCAGTGAGACTACTCTAGCAGGTGATCACCTAGTGGTTAATAGTTTAAATGGAGTACCTACAGGCACAGTGCCATTAATCTACATAGCTAACTTAACACAGGCAGGATTAACAGATCCTATAGTACAGGTAAAAAATGATAGCTTAGGTGGTGTTACATGGACCAGAACAGGAGTAGGTACTTATGAGGGGTACTTAGATGGCTTTGAGCCTTCATATATCTCTAGCACAAACGTGCCTACTATAATGATTAACAACGTAAACTTTGACGGGGTAATCTCAGCACAATACTCTACAAGCTCTAACAGCGTATCAGTTACAACCACTCAAATAGGGATAGGCTTTGTAGATGGATACTTAGACGGCACCACAATAGAAATTAAATACTACATATAAAATGAACGAAGTAGAAATACCAATAGTAGTCTCTGGCCTTGGTGCCATTAAAGCAGAACTAAAAGCACTCAAAGGTGAGATAGCTAACGCTACAGATCCTGCAGATATTGCTAGGCTGTCTCAGGAAGCAGGGGTACTTAAGGATAAGATATCAGATGCTAATGAGGCAGTGAATGTATTTGCTACAGGCTCAAAGTTTGAGCAGGTTAGTAATGGTATAGGTGGTATCAAAGATAGTTTGATGAGCCTTGACTTTGAGGAAGCATCCACTAAGGCATCCACACTAGCAACTACTATGGGCAAACTTAACCCCAAAGAAATACTAGGGGGGATGGGTAACTTTGTTAAGATGCTAGGAACTCTAGGCAGTGCCTTTGTAAAGCTAGGTGTACAGATCCTTATGAATCCTTTATTCTTATTGGTAGTAACTATTGTAGCTATTGTGGCTGCAGTAGGTTTCTTCCTGGATAAGATAGGGGTGCTAGGGGCTGTGCTAGATTTCTTAATGATACCTATCAATGCTGTGATAGATGCTTTAAAATGGCTAGGAGATGCACTAGGATTAACTACATTCGCTCAGGATGAGGCAGCTGCTAATGCTAAGAAAAATTCAGAGGCTACACTAGCAGAAATTAAAAAAGAAACAGAAGCAAGAGATAAGAGCTTTGAAAGAAGGAAACAAGTGTACACCGAATCAGATGATGCAATGGGCAGGGAAATTAAGCTCATGAAGGCACAGGGTAAGGATACTACCAGCTTAGAAAGAGCAAGACTAAAGGCAGCCATATCATATCAGGCAGGACTAGTAAATGAAACCTATGCTATTCAGCAACAACTAAAAGCTAAAAATGAGTTAACAGTAGCTGAGCTTAGAGCAAGTGCTGAGAAAACAGGTGACTATACTGCATGGAATAAATTTGAGAAAGAGATGGCGGCTACAATGGCGGCTAATGCCAAGGCTAATGCTGCTGCCAATACTGCTAGACTAAACTCTATAAATGATTTGGCTGTCTTTGAGCAGGAGCTAATAAATGATAAAAAAAAGGCGGCTGATGATGAGGCAAAAGAGGCAGCAAAAAATAGAGAGAAGGCTAACAACGATAGTAAGGCAGCTGCTGAAACTAATGCAGCGGATAGATTAGCATCTGCTAGAAAGATTAGGGATGGTGAAATAAGGATAATGGCCGAAGGTTTAGCTAAAGAGGAGGCTATAATACAGGAGAAATTCAAAAGAGAAAGAGAGGATATCGCTTCTAATACTAAACTAAAAACAAAAGAGAAAATAACATTAACTGAGCAAGCGGATAAAGAAGAGGCAGCAGAACTTAAGTTAAAAAGAGAAGCTATTAAAGACCTTGAAAAAAAGAACTTGATAGCAGTAGAGAGTGAACTAGCACAGCTTAGATTAGATGCCATGGCAGAAGGTGCTGAGAAAGAATTAATACTACAAAATGAGAAGTATCAAAAGCTAAGAGATGCTGCCAACGCTGATACTAGATTAACTCAAGAGCAACTAAAAGAGAAGCTAGATTTATATAACACTATGCAGATACAGGAAGAGACTGCAAGAATGAAAGACAAGGTTAAGGCTGCAAGTGATTTACTAACTGAACTTACTACCACAGAAGAGCAGAAGAGAATAGCAGAAATAGAAGCTAAGTATCTTAAGGATCAAGAGATGGCAATGGGTAACCAGAAAGCTCTAGAGATACTAGAAGCCAACCACAAAAAAGCTCTAGATGATATTAATAAAGAGGCCACATTAAAACAAATAGAAGAGGATCAAAAAGCAAGGGATGCAAAGCTAGCACTAGCAGGAGATATTGCTAAGGGCATTACTGATATTGGTGGCATGCTAATTAAAGACCAGGAGAAGCTAGCTAAATTTAACAAGGCCAGTGCTCTTATTCAAATAGGTATAGATACTGCTAAGGCTATCAGTGCTTTGGTAGCTAACTCACAAGCCAACCCTATGAATAGTTTAACAGCAGGTGCAGCAGGTATTGCTCAATTTGCTACAGGAATTATTCAGATTGCAACAAACGTAGCTAAGGCGAAGCAGATACTTACATCACCAGGCACAACCCCTAGCGGAGGTGGTGGAGGTGGTGGTGCTACAGGAGGTGGAGGTACATCGGCAGCCACAGCTTTACCTCAGGCAGCTCAATTATTTGGCAGTGCTAACACAGGTGGAACCATGAGTGCAGGGGGTGGATCTAGTGAGTCAGGCAATATGACTGTAACAGCTGTAGTATCTGAGACTCAAGTAACATCCACACAACAGAAAATAAACCGTATAAATAAATCAGCAGAACTATGAACAGTCTACAAGCCATAACAAACCATATCACAGCTTTCTATACAGCACATAAGCAAGTATTCAAAGTGGGTAGTGATTTCAAAGAACAGCTTTACAACTTTGCTACTCAGGATGAGAAGTATCCTTTAGTGTATATTGTACCTAGTGGAGTGATACCAACTGAGAATACTACAGAGTTTAGCTTTGATATATACTGTTATGATATCATACAAAAAGATAGAGCTAACATCATAACTATTCTAAGTGATACACAACAGATCCTTAATGACTTGTATATCTATTATATGGATAGCACTGATTATAGCTTTGATGTGGTAGGAGTGCCTACATTCTCACCCCTAAATAATGATTTGCTAGATTACGCTGCAGGATACCAGATGAGTATCACCTTAACAGTTAATGATTGGACTGATTGTGCAGTGCCGATCTAAACATTTAACTTTTATAATATAATATAGGTATGGCTAATGGATGGTGGGGTGATTGGAGACCCTCTTTACCTGCTCACACAGGTAACTTACAAGCGACTGATTTAATAGAGTGTACTTCCATTGTAGGAGGTCTTCCTGTCAATACTGCTATTACAGGTACTCAAATCATAGCAGCTGCCAGTGGTGGTAGTGGAGCTTTGTATTGCTCATCTGCAGTAACTATTGTAACAGCTACAACTAATGAAACTTTAATAGCTTCTGTGCCTATCCCTACGGCAATAAGTAATGCAATGCTTCGCTCATCTTTTACTGTGAGAGTAACTACATTGGGTGCAGCTGCCCCTAGAACACGAATAAGAATAGGTACTGTAGCGAGTCCATCACTTATACAATTAACTGCTTCTACTCAAATAGCTACTAATGCCATAGGTAGTTTAGGTATGGTGTCAATTTATAGGACTATGCCAATAATAGGTGGAGCTTTAGGAAGTATAAAATCAATACAAATGGGAGGTAATCTTAATGCTGACTATGGACAACTTGCTGCCTTTGATGTTTTAGCTAAAGACTTTACCACTCAACAATATTTATATTTCACTATTCAAAACAACACACTAACTGCAGTGACTGAAAGTTACGGAGTGCTAGTGGAACATATAAAATAATGGGAAGATACGCAAACACAGGTGAATTTAATGTGCTATATCCTACACGTAGGAGGATGGCTACTATATTGAAACGTATACTTAAGAATGATATAGTAGATGGTGAAGGTACCTTAGTAGAAAGTATTAGGATCAATGCTAAGATTACAGGCTTTGAGAAACTAGAGATACAGATAATAGCTATGTATTATTTTATATTCCTTAATAATGGTGCTTTCTTATGGAACGGTGGGGTAATTACTCCTAGAGATTACGTAGCACAATTCACAGCAGAGCTAAACTCCGCAGGGATTACTGCTGAGATATATGCTCAGTACACTGAGTGGCTTACAAAGAAATTCCCTATCTTAGATGTGGTGGAAGTGCTAGAAAAAAACCAAAGAATAGTTTATACATTTGAGGCACTAGATCCTCCTGCAGGATTTACACCTGGCTTCCCCTTAGATGTCTAATTCTTTTTTCATACCCATCATGTTAAACACATAGGTAAGTGGTAGAGCTCCTATCTTATCAGACTTAGTTAGATCATTATTGCATAGGCCGTAGATCATACGCTCCCAACTCCACTTACTATCTTTCTTAGTATCCTCCTCCTCTTTCAACTCATCAGGTGTGAGCTGTGATTTCTCTTCTGCTGTTAGCTCAGGTAGCTCCTCACCTTGAAATAAGTTTTGGTAGGTCTTTAGAAAATTATCTCTAAACTTTAAAAAATCACTAATGATACCATACACATCTGTGATGGGTAGATCTAAGAACTTATCAGCTCTGATAGTACAATCATACTCATACGGTTCTATTATCTCCTCACCCCACTCATTAATGTTACTTTGCCTGTACAGCACCCCACAGATATTAGCTAGGTTAGTGATGTAGTTATTAGTAAAATAATAATCAAGATCTATGTACTCATACAGGCACAGTTTATTAAAGGGCTTTACCTTCATACCTAGAAGCTCTGATTTATAATTGTTGGATGGCTGTGATAGTGCCCATTTGCACTGCTTAACTATCTTGACCATATCATCCACATCTATATCATCTATCACCTCAGTAGACTCATTACAAATAATAGATAGTATCTCAGTATTATAGTAGTAGGATCCCTGTGATTTATCTATCTCAGATATCTCTATGAACTGCTCTACACTTATCTCACTCCACTGCTTCGGTAGATACATTCTCCACTTGGTTTTTTACCTTGTTAGCCACAAACATAATGTAAGGGATGCAGATCTCTGCTTTCAATTTTCTTATGTGCTTAGATTTAAGCTTAAGATGAGCTTCGGAATAATGTTCTGCAGTAGTTAGGTGATCTGCTTTAAACATTACTGCCATCATATCTGAGATGTATCCCTTCTGCTTATGGATAGCTATTTTTTCTATCAGCTTAGTTTCTCTTACTGTTAGTTTTAGCTCTGCAGTATATGTAAAGCCATCTAGCTCTAATGTACCTACAGGCTCCATGTTATTAGTAAGCTCTGGTGCTGTATTAAACTCTTTTACAATATCAATAAAATCTGAGATATCAAAATCAAAAAATTCCTTCTCAGGTATTCCTAGATACTCAAAGATTTGCAGATGCCTGTCTACAGGATCTATCTCTTTATTATTGTTAATATCTGTAATTGCTTCGAACTGCTCAATAGTTAGCTCTTCAATTTTGTTGGGGATCTCCCTTCCTAAAATAGTTACCATAGTTTATTTTTTTTACAAAT
>Ga0209298_10000643_pt1 | contig 23159 bp, 21 predicted proteins | sample S_140806_EF_Meta_FD_187325 | JGI IMG/M metagenome (GOLD analysis project Ga0209298, IMG submission 187325) | Freshwater microbial communities from Lake Simoncouche, Canada to study carbon cycling - S_140806_EF_MetaG (SPAdes) (version 2) | ecosystem: Environmental > Aquatic > Freshwater > Lake ...
GAGCAGCAGAGCCCTGCGAAGGCCGGCACCTTCCTCCGCACCTTTGGCCAGAGTGATCGCGAGCTCATCGAAAACGCCAGCACCGATGCCTCCGTGCCCCAGGCCCTTGCCCTCATCAACGGCCCCGTTCTCGATGCCCTCACGAGCCCTGCTTCAAAGCTCTCCGAAAGCCTGCAAACCGTCTCCACGACGGAAGAGAAGCTCGAAACGGTTTACGAGGCTCTCCTGAGCCGTGCGCCCTCTACTGACGAAAAAGCCGTTTTGAAGCAAGTCAGCTCCGAACGCGGCGAAAAAGCCGTCGGCGATGTTCTCCACGCGTTGATCACCGGGGCGCAGTTCCTGTTTGTGCAATGACCTCTGGCGAATGTCCAACTGAGCACTAGGCCGTGTTTGAAAAACTGCCGGCGGCGATCATGCCAAGCAAGGTGGCCATCTCGCTCCGCGAGATGAGCGGGACGATTGGCCAGCTCACCGGTTCAGGCTTTTCAAGCATCCTTCATGTTAGCGAAAGCCTTTTGCTCATTTGCTATCGCTTCGCTCCACCCTCCGGGCAGCCCACGGCTGGCTATCTTCCTTCGGTCGGTTCGACGGAGCGAGATGGCTACTCTGCTGCCGCATCATTCGAGTGCTCCAGATGGTTTTCAAACACGGCCTAGGCAGCGCTATTCCCGCGTGATCAGCTCATCCAGATTCAGCAGGATGCGAGTCACCGCCACCCATGCGGCGTTTTCGGCGGCGGGGACACTGGGCACCGCGTGAGTGCCGATGGCGGCTTTTGCTTCGTCAGCGGAGGTGTTTTGGTAAGTGTAGCGGGACTCTTCGAGCAGCTTTTGCAGGGCGGAGACTTCCTGCGTCTTCGGTCCACGAGCCACGCAGTAACGAAAGGCCTGCGTGAGGCGTGAAGCATCGTCTTTGAGGCTTGCATCACTCAAGATGCGCTTGGCGAGGGCTTGAGCAGCCTCGGAGAAGGCTTCGGCATTGAGCGTGGTGAGAGCTTGAAGAGGGGTATTGCTCACGGTGCGGCGCACGTTGGTGGTGTTGGCATCCGGGCAGTCAAAGGTGGTGAGGTCAGGATGCGGGGCGGTGCGTTTGAAGAAGGTGTACATGCCGCGGCGGTAGCGGTCCTCCCCCTTGCTCGTGATCCATTTGAAATTCCCGGCATAGCTGAGCGCATCGATGCCCTCCGGGATCGGCGGATACACGCTCGGGCCGCCGATCTTCGCCGAGAGCAGACCGCTGGCACCGAGGTGAAGATCACGCACGATCTCGCCATCCACGCGGAGGCGGTTTTGACGCCAGAGGAGGTAGTTCTTCGGATCAATCTCCATCACAGCTGTTCGTCGTTCGGGCTTTAGCCCGTTCGAACGGCCTGAAGGCCAAACTACAAACTCAGAACTCTGGCGATACGTCGCCGACATCAGGATCGTCTTGAGGATCTTTTTCCGGCTCCAGCCTTTCTTCATGAACTCATCGGCCAGCCAATCGAGCAGCTCGGGATGCGTCGGAGCATCGCCACGCACGCCGAAATCCGCCACAGTATGCACGAGGCCTTCGCCGAAGAGCCGCGTCCAGAAGTGGTTCACGGTCACGCGGGGTGTGAGCGGGTTGTTTTGACTCACGAGCCATTTGGCGAGATCGAGACGCGAGGAACCCTTCAGTGGAGGAAGCGTCGAAAGCGCCCCTGGAGTGACCTCATCGGCAGGTTGCAGGAAATCACCGCGATGCAGCAGATTCGTTTTGCGTGGGTTGTTGGTGCGCTGGGCGATCACTCGCACGTCCATGAGCGGCGGTTTCGGCAGTTTCGCCTCCGCCAGCTTCAAGGCGGTGTCTGCTGCGACGACTTCAGGATCGACCTTGGCCAGCCAATCCCACAGCGGCTGGATCACGACGGGATTTCGGCGCTTCGGTTCCTCACTGAGGATCTTCCTGACGGCCTCCGGCACGATGCTATTCTCCGTCTCCTCGGATGCGGCGAGCAAGCGCAGGTGGCCAAGGGTATGGCCGAGCTGCTTGTAATTCTGCTCCAGCTCGATCACGAGCGTCTCATCGGCTTTCAACGTGAGGGGTTCAGCCAGTTGCAGCGTGAGCGTGTGCTGCTTGCCGGTGCTGCCGGAGATGGCCCAGCCGGTTTGATCATCCTCATCGAGCACTTTATCGGCGGTGAAGGTCTTCTGCTCAAAGTCCGCTTTCGCCGAGTGAAGGATGATCTCACGGCGAACCTTGTTCTGCTCAACAGAGGCCGACAGCTTGGTGAGCACGAAGTTGCCGTTTTTGTTCTGACCGGGGCCTTGAGAGGGGAGTGTGGCATCGGGTAGCACTTCGAGCTGCAAGGCACTGATCGGCTTCGCGTGGCTGCGGACGCTCAAGGTGTAGCTATCGGTCTTCGGGGCCTTGTTTTCGGCCAGCAGAGAGCCATCGGACTGCTTTTTGAGTTTCGCGACTTTGGCCTTCATTTCCGCGATGGGCAGCGATTCAAACTTCTGCGCGGCTTTGGCCGCCGTGGCCTTCGTCAGGCGCTCTTTGACGGCTTTTTCCCACTCCGGCAGCTTCACCGGCAGTTCTGCTTTTGCGGCGTCGAGGGCTTTGCGCAGCGGAATGAGCCTCTTCACCGCATCACCGTTCTTCGATTCATACGCCGCCCATTCATTGGGTGAGGTGGGCACTTGGCGGTTCACTTCGTCGCCATTGTTAAAGTAGGAGAAGAGCTTATAGTACTCGATCTGCGTGATCTGGTCATACTTGTGCGTGTGGCAGCGGGCGCAGCCGACGGTGAGGCCGAGCCACACCGTGCCGAGTGTCTCGGTGCGATCCATGCATGCCTCGATGCGAAACTGCTCTTGATCCGTGCCGCCTTCGGTGTTCGTGAGCGTTTGGCGATTGAATGCCGTGGCCACGATCTGCTCCGGCGTGGCCTCGGGCAGCAGATCTCCGGCGAGCTGCTCAATGGTGTACTGATCGAACGGCATGTCGTCATTGATTGCTCGGATCACCCAATCGCGAAAACGCCACGCGTCCGGCCGCGGGCGGTCTTTCTCGTAGCCATCGCTGTCCGCATAGCGTGCCATATCGAGCCAATGCCTCCCCCAGCGCTCCCCGAAGCGTTCGGAGGCAAGAAGGCGATCGATGAGTGCTTCGTATTTTTGGTCGGACCAGTCGGACGCGGCGGCCAAGTCGGACAGTGAGGGCGGAAGACCATGCAGATCGTAGGTGGCCCGTTTGATCAGCGTGAGCGGATCGGCTTCGGGAGAGGGTGAAAGGCCGTTTTCAGCCAGCTTGGTGCGAATGAAGCTATCGATGCCATCGCCTTTCGGACGCGTGATCGGCTTGTAAGCCCAGTGCAGCTCAAACTTGGCGCCTTCCGCGATCCACTTTTTCAGCACCTCGATGTCACGCGTTTTGACCGGATGCTTCTCGCGATGCTTCGGCGGTGGCATTTGCTCATCGGGATCGGTGGAGAGCAGTCGGGTGATCATCTCGCTCTCGTCCGGCTTGCCCGGCACGATGCCATGGGCTCCGCTTTTGAGTGCCTTCAAAGCCAACTCCCGGCTGGTGAGCACCAGGCCGCCTTTGGAATCATCCGGCCCATGGCATTCGAGGCAATGCTCCGCCAGCAGCGGCTGCACTTCACGGGCAAAATCGACCGCAAACAGTAGGCTGGGACCGGTAAAAAACGAGAACGCGAGGAGTGGTAGCTTCACGCTGGAACAAACGGTCCATGATTGGCTGGCTTTGCGGAACTTTGCGCCCATCTCCGGACCTTAAATCTCCACCAACTCCTTCTCCCGGCGGCGGGGAGGATCGACCCATGCCTCCGCTTCCTCTTCGACATCTTCCGTGAGCATGGGGGCGAAGCGTTCGGCGCGGAAGCCGAGTTCCTGGCGCACACTGGAGTGCGGGTCCTCGGGATTGATGAGCTCTTCGAGGAGCACGAGCATGTCGAAATCCGCGTCCTTCATCTTGATCTCGGCGTCGTCATTGACCTCAAACTTGGGATTCGAGCGGCCCACGGCGATGGCGCGGACAGTGTAGGTGTGATCCTTTTTGGGGAGGGCACGGTAGAGGTCGAACACCCAAGGGGCGAACTCGTCATTGATGCACACAACTTTCTGGCCGGTCTGAAACATGCTTGGATGGAGGGTTGTCGAAGGGGAAATCCGGGCCATGCTAGCTGCGGATGGCCTCCCGGCATCCCGTTTTTTCTGCTCATGCCTCCGTTTCATCCCCTGCTCGCCGATTTGCTGCCCACGCCCACCGAATTCTTGACGGTCGGAAAGGCCATGGGTGCCGAGATCACCCTCACCGTGAGCCCCGTCTACACCACGGGCTTTCTCGCGGCGGGGCCGCTGCTCATCCTCGCAGGTGTCGTGCTCGTTTCCGTGATGTACGGCCGGGTAAAATACTTCGCTCTCGAATATGGCTACGGCACCGGCTGGGGCCGCATCAAGGCCGTGCTGCATTACATCGTTCTCGGGGCGCTGTTGGCTGGCGGCGGTCTGCTGCTCGGCGTGATCGGCTGGGGAAATCTGGGCTATTCCGTCATCCTGAGTGCCAGCGGCCTTACTGAAATCCAGCGCACTGGCACGAACAACTACCGCTGGGACGATCTGAAGGCCGCTTCCGAGCGCATCAAGTCCACGGATTTCTGGCTGAGCTTCGAGGCGAATGGCAAAAAATGCCGCGTGCAATTTCAGCAGCAAAATTTGGGCGAGGAGTTGCAGGATCAGGCCATCAAGATCACCGAGGAAGCCGTCCGCACGCATCCCGGCACGGGCATCACGCTCTGAGCCGCCAGTTACTTGGCGGACTGTCGAGCTGCATCGAGGTAATAAGCCAAAGCATTGAGGTTCTTGGTGAACTCCGTGCCATCGATGCGGTCGTCCTTCAGCCATCGGCCCTCGCTATCGAGTGCCTCCAGCGCCCGGCGTGCCTTGTCAGCGACACCTTTGGCCTTGCTCATCCATTCCTTTGGCGACTGCGGACCAGCGAGCTTGACGAGTAGCTTCTCGCGAGGCTGGGCGAGACGCTCCTTAAACTTTTCCACATCATCCTGGCGCTCGTCTTTGAAGGAGTAATGCGTGGGGAGATTGCCATCGTCGTAGGTCAACTCGTAGGTGTCCTTCACGAAGAAGAGCGGCTTGTTCGTCTTCAGCTCGTAAAAGCGGGCGTGAGTGCCATCCGGCAGCTTTGAGCGTTCATACCAAGCCAGCGCCGCCTGCATCGGGGCGATGTATTTGTCCTCGCCGGTGAGCACCCAGAGATCGTGCAGCGTCTCCATGGCCTCCAGGCTCTCGAAGGCCGTGACGGAGGGCGGCTCAAACTTCCGCGCCCAAGCGGGATGCATGTCACGGTTGTATTGCATGGCCCAGACGGGTTGCGGCTCAGGCATTTGCGCCAGGATGAGAAAGTCCCCCAGCTTCTTCAGCGCTGCCAGATAACGCTCGTCTTTTTCCAACTCGTAACCACGCGTGAGTACCTTGGCGATCTCACTGAGGTTGCCATCATTGAGCGTGTAGTAGCTGGTGTAGTTTTCCTTTGGGAAGGTGCGGCTCCAGGTCCCGGGATAGCTGGCTTTTTTCACCGGCGCGGAGGCATCGGCAGGCCCGTCGAACTGCTGCGGCCAGGCTCCGCAAGGTGCCTGCGCGGCCAGCAGCGCATCGAAGGCCGTCTTCTTCGCTTTCTGCAAAGGCTCATCGTTTTTGAAAGCCGCTTCATTCGAGATTTCGAGCATCAGCAGGAGGGCGGATTGCGTCTTGTTGTCATCCAGCGTGGAGGTCTTTTTGCGCTTACCAGTCTCCGTATCACCCGCCTCCCACTGGCTTCGCAGGTGAAAGCGTTTGGCCTTCTCCGGCTCGAAGTCGAAATCACTGCCCCAACCTCCCGAGGCCAGCTGGCACTTCATCAAGGTACCCGCAGCATCACGAGCCGCTTGGAGAAAAAGCTCATCGCCGCTGGCCCGGTAGGCACGCAGCATCGCCAGACCCATCGTCGTCGTTCCGGGAGGTTGGATCGAGATGATCGTGGGAGATTCGCCGTGCTCCACCTCGCCGATTTTGCCATCCTTGTCATACGACGAGGCATAGCCGCCTTCACGAGCCAGATGCGTGTGAGCATAGGTCACGGCCTTTTTCATGGCATCAGTGACCGCCGCCGGATCAGGCAATTCGGCGGCAAAAGCGGACGAGACGAGAAAAAGGAAAGCGAAGGGGCGCATGACGCCTGAAAACGGGACACATGGCTCTTTTATTCAGCCATATCTTTGCAAAGTCTTCCGTCAATGTCTTGAAGTGATTCCGCCCTGCCGCTAGCTTCGCTCACTAATGCCCCGAATCCTTTCACACTCACCCAGCCAGCTTTGGTGGAAGAACATTTTTTGCTTCGGAATGGCCATGATGCTGTCGAGCTGCGGCAAAGAATACACCGAGGTGGCCGTGGCAGTGGTGAAGAAGGCTCCCGCGCCTTATGTGATGCCAGATGAAAAAGCGGTCTTCGCTCAGTATGCTGGTGGGATGAGTTGTGCGGGATGTCATCCAGAGCAGTTCGCGAAGTGGAAGGAGTCGCATCACGGGCTGGCGGAGCGGAAGCCGGACGCGAAGCTCGATGAGGCAGCGTTTGCGCCAGCGCAGACCTTCAAACATGGCTCGCAGACCACCGAGGCGGCAAAGAAGGAGGCGGAGTATGTGCTCACAGCGTTGGGATTTGGAGACAAGATCGCACCATACAAAGTCGAACGCGTGATCGGGCATGATCCGCTGCGGCAGTTCCTGGTCGATGGTGGCAGTGGCAGGCTCCAGACGATGGAGGCCTGCTTCGATCCGCATAAGGGCGACTGGTTCAACGTGTATGGCGACGAGGATCGCAAGCCCGGCGAGTGGGGCCATTGGACCGGTCGAGGCATGGTGTGGAATCAAATGTGTGCGTCATGCCACAACACAAGGCTGCGGAAGAACTACGATGTGGCCAAGGACAGTTACCACACCTCGATGGCGGAGATGACGGTCAGTTGCGAGGCCTGCCACGGGCCGATGAAAAGCCATCACGATTGGCAGCTGGCCAATCCGGGCAAGAAGGGCGATCCCACGCTCGCCAAATGGTCGCGTGACCAGCAGATCGAAAACTGCGCAGGCTGCCACGCCCGGCGGGGCGAAATCACGGGCGATTTCGTGCCGGGCGAGTCGTTCTGGGACCACTATCACCTCACCATCGTCGATCACAGCGACACCTACCATCCAGACGGGCAGATCCGCGATGAGAACTACGAGTTCGCCAGCTTTGTGAGCAGTCGCATGTATCACGCCGGGGTGCGTTGCATGGATTGCCATGACATGCACAGCATGAAGACCATCCTGCCGGGCAACCAGCTCTGCATGCGCTGCCACACGCCGGGAGGCTTTCCCAATGCCCCGCCCATCATGCCGGAGGCGCACAGCTTCCACGGCGTCGAGAGCACGGGCAATCAGTGCATCAACTGCCACATGCCGCAGACGGTTTACATGCAGCGTCACCCGCGTCATGATCACGGGTTCACCATTCCCGATCCGTGGCTCACGAAGGAGCACGGCGTGCCAAATGCCTGCAACAAATGCCACACGGACAAAACAACCGATTGGGCGCTGGAGGCCTCGAACAAGTGGTGGGGCCCGAAAATGGAGAAGCGCAAAACTCGTGTGCGTGCTGATTTGATCGCCAAAGCACGCCAAGGCGATGATTCCGCCCGTGACGGCCTCGTGGCGCTGCTTTCGAGTGATGAGATTCCTTATTGGAAGGCCAGCGCGAGCGTGCTGCTGGAGCGTTGGATTGGCGAACCGGCGGTGCAAAGCGCGGTGACAGCGCAGTTGCAGCATGTGCATCCTCTCGTGCGTCAAAGTGCCGTGCATGCGCTGGAGGCCATGGCTCCGAGCGGTGCCATCCGCTCGCAAATCGAGCCGCTATTAGATGATCCCGTGCGCAGCGTGCGCTCGACGGCTGCATGGGCGCTGCGTGATTCGTTGAACCTCGATTCCACCGCCGGCAAAGATTTGCTGCACATGCTCTCGCTCAATCTGGACCAGCCAAGCGGCCAAATGCAGGCGGGGCAGTTCTGGTTTGCCCGTGGCAACCACGCCAAGGCCATCGAGCACATGGAAAAGGCCATTTTGTGGGACCCGAACTCGCCGCCCTTCCATCATGACCTCGCGATGGTTCACAGCGTCACCGGCCAGACGAAGCTGGCGATCCAAAAGATGCGCGATGCCATCCGCGTGGCTCCCAAGCATGCCGAGTATCATTATGAGCTAGGTCTGGCTCTCGCTGAAACGGGGGACATCCAGGCTGTCATCGCCTCGCTTGAGGAGGCGGTGCGTCTCGATCCGCTGCTGGCTCGTGCCTGGTACAATCTCGGCCTCGCCAAGAACAGCCTGAACGATCCAGAAGGTGCCATGACCGCTCTTCTGCGCGGTGAAACCGCCAATCCCGCTGATCCCGCCATTCCCTATGCTCGCGCCACCATTCTCGCGAGGCTAGGCCGTGGCCAAGAAGCCATGCAGGCGGTGGAAAAGACGCTCCTCATTCAGCGTGACCATCCCGAAGCGCTGCAAATGAAGATGATGCTGATGCGGCGGTGAGGAGACCTGCTCAGCCGCCCTTCTTCCACTCTTCACCTTCGTCATCATCGTCATCCATGCCGCCGTAGCCGTCGTCGTAGGTGTCGCTGTTCGAATTGATGCCGGACTGGTTGGCGATGGCATCGATATCCGCATCGGAGATGCCAGCGATCTCATCTTCGACATCGTCGTCATCATCCTCAACGGTGGTCCCAGCTGCCGCAGCAGCTGCTTTGGCTTCCTGGCCCTGCTTTTCGATTTTGGCGAGCGTCTCGGTCATGTCCTCCACCGCCTGCCAGACATCGGCGGCGACGTAGATGGGTGCGTTTTGCTGCACGGCGAAGGCGATGCTATCGCTGGGGCGAGCGTCGAGCTCGACGAGCTTTTTGTTATGAAGCTCGTTCTCGGCGGTGATGATGAGGCGGGCGTGAAAGACGCTGCCTTTGACGTGATTGATGATGATGCGCTCCACTTTGGCGCCAAAAGCCATCAGGATGTGGCCCACGAGATCATGGGTGAGCGGGCGCTCCTTGCTCACGCCACGCATGAACATCGAGATGGCCGCGCCGACGGTTTCATCCACATAAATGACGAAGACTTTTTCCGTGTTGCCGAGGAAGACGGCAAAACTGCCTTCCAAAGGCAAAACGGCCCGCACCTGCACTTCGACGACTTCTGTGTTCATGTCGTGATTAAATCGCTATGGAGGCGGATGGCAAATGACGTGTGCATTTTCTGCTTCAAGCGTCCCTTTGCAGGCCAAGATTCAGATAGCGGCGGGAGAGCTCCACATACTTCAGGGCTAGTTTGGCATTGGCAGCCATCTCCTCCGGCGTCAGCGACCGCACCACCTTGGCTGGAGCACCCACGACGAGGGAACCTTCCGGGATGACCGCGCCTTTTGTCACCAGCGCTCCGGCGGCGATGATGCAGCGCGGGCCGATTTGAGCGCCATCGAGGATGATCGCCCCCATGCCCACGAGCACTTCATCACCCACGGTGCAGGCGTGAATGACGGCGCGGTGCCCCACGGTGACGCGATCTCCGAGCACGCAGGCAAAATCATCGCTCACATGCAGCACGCAACCGTCTTGGACGTTCGTTTGATGCCCCAGCACGATGCGATTGATGTCACCACGCAGGACGGAGGAATACCACACACTGGACTCGGAGCCGATCTCCACCGCGCCGAGCACGATAGCCCCTGGAGCGATGAACGCGCTGGGATGAACGGAGGGGGCAGTATCGGGAAGTAAGAATTTTTTCAAATTTTGCGCGGAGTTTTCGGCGAGCATGGCGTGATTTTTTATGTTTGACGGAACAGCGGGTAGCAAGTCATAGATCGTCACAATCCCGCTTAAATTAAGGCTGGGAGCAGCAACCAACATACATCCACTCCTCTATCATGAACAAAGCTCAACTCATCGAACAAGTGCAGAAAGCCCTCGGCGGCGAAACCTCCAAGCGTGCCGCTGGCGACGCTCTTGAGGCCGTCCTCAACTCCATCGCCAAAGGCGTGAAGAAGGGCCCCGTGCAGCTCATCGGCTTCGGTACCTTCAAGCCCATCAGCCGCAAAGCCCGCACTGGCCGCAATCCAAAGACCGGCGCCTCGATGAAGATCAAGGCCTCGAAGTCCGTGCGCTTCGTGCCTTCCGCCGCTCTCAAGAAATCGCTGTAATCAGCCTTTCTGAATCGGATTTAACAACCCGCAGCCGCAAGGCTGCGGGTTGTTTGTTTTCATGGGAATGAATTGAGGAGACTTCGGGCTTGCGCAGGGGGGGCGGCGTGCCATTTTCGCCGCCCTTTCCCCAACCCCAGCATGGCTCTCATCGTGCAGAAATACGGCGGCACCTCCGTCGGCAATCCAGAACGCATCCGCAATTGCGCCCGCCGCATTTTGGAGACGCAGCGTGCTGGCAATCAAGTCGTGGCCGTTGTCTCCGCCATGTCCGGCGTCACGGATAATCTCATCAAGCTGGCGAAGGAAGTCTCTCCCGAGCGTGAGCCCGTCGAGCGTGAGATGGATGTGCTCCTCTCCACCGGCGAGCAGACGACAATCGCCCTCACTGCGATGGCGATCAATGCCCTCGGTGGCAAGGCAGTCTCCCTCACTGGGGCGCAGGCTGGCATTTCGACCGATCGAGTGCATACGAAGGCCCGCATCGTGAACATCACGCCGGATGCGGTGAAGCAGATGCTCGATGAAAGCAATATCGTGATGCTCGCCGGTTTCCAGGGCGAGACCGCGAGCGGTGAAATCACCACGCTGGGCCGCGGCGGCAGCGATTTGACCGCCATTGCCATGGCCGCCGCGATCAAGGCTGACCTTTGCCAGATCTACACCGATGTGGACGGCGTGTACACTTGCGATCCGCGAGTGGTCAAAACAGCGCGGAAGATCGAAGAGATCAGCTACGAGGAGATGCTCGAAATGGCCTCCTCCGGCTCCAAGGTGATGCAGAGCCGCAGCGTCGAGTTTGCGAACAAATTTGGTGTGCGCTTCGAAGTGCGCAACAGCATGAACAACAACCCCGGAACCCTCGTGAAAGAAGAAACCCCCGGCATGGAATCCGTCGTCGTGCGCGGCGTGAGCCTCGAACGCAATCAAGCCAAGGTCACCATTGATGACGTGGCCGACCGCCCTGGTATCAGCGCCGCCATCTTTGGTGCCATCTCCCAGGCCAACATCACCATCGACATGATCGTGCAAAACGTGAGTTTTGACGGCATCACGGACATCTCTTTCACGCTCAGTGCGGCCGATCTGCCGAAAGCTGAGACAGCTCTGAAGGCCGTGGTTCCCAATCTCGGCGATAAGGCCACGCTCCGCACGCAAAGCGGCATCGCGAAGGTCAGCGTCGTGGGTATCGGCATGCGCAGCCACAGCGGCGTGGCCGCGAAGATGTTCAAGGCCCTCGCCGATGCGAAGATCAACATCCAGATGATCTCCACCAGCGAGATCAAGACAGCGGTGATCGTCGAGGAAGCCGAAGTGGAGAACGCCGCCCGCGTCGTTCACACGGCTTTCGGTCTCGACGCCTGATCCGTGTGAGCTTTCCAATCGCCGTCGTGCATCCCACGGCGGCGATTTTTCGTTTTGCCGTGACCATGCAGTCGGGCATAAGAAATCGCGGCAGCGTCCTGGAGTGCTCCAGTCCTCTGGAGCTTTTCGCCGGCCGAGACACGCTCGAAAGCGCCGGAGGCCCGGCGCACTCCAGAACGCTGCCGCGAGTCATCACCCCACGGGTGTTGTCGAATCCTCGGGAATCGTCTTCAACGACATGGCTAAGGTTTAGGGAAGCTCGAAAACGAAGGGCAGGCCCTGCTGCTTCATCATTTCCCGTTCCTTCGCCATGAATTGCTCGGCGAGTTTGGCAAATGAGCCGTCCTTCCGCATGCGGGCCAGCGTTTCGTTCACGAGCGCCTTGCGAGCGGCATCTCCCTGCTGGAGGCCGACGGCCCAGGATTCCTTCCGCAGCGGGGCTAGAATGGCGCGGGTCTTCTCGGTATGCTTGGCATGGTAGTTCATGATGGAGAGCTGGTCATACACCCAGGCATCCACATTTCCGTTCACGACCTCCAGCACGCAGGCGGTATCGAGATCGAGCGCTTTGATCTCAGCTTTTGGGAGATTTTGGCGTGCCCAGCTTTCGCCGCTGGTGCCGAGACGCACGACGACCTTCCGGCCGGGCGTCTGCAAATCGGCCACGGACTGCACGGGGGCGTCTTTGGCCGCCAAAATGGCGAGGCCGGTCTTCACATAGGGCTCGGAGAAGTCGATCGACTTCCGCCGCTCGTCGCTGGCGGTCATGGAGGAGATGACGAGGTCGATGGATCCGGTGCGCAGCGCCGTGATGAGACCATCGAAGTTGATGTTGCGGAACTCGACCTCCTTTCCGGCGGTTTTGCCGATCTCCCGGCCGATTTCGACGCTCACACCGCTAATCTGCCCTTTTTCATCCACGAACTCAAATGGCGGGTAAGTGGCATCCATACCGATGACGAGCACGTCCCGCTTCGAGCAGGCGGTGAGGAGGAGGAGAAGGGCAAAGAGGTGGCGGCGCATGGGATTTCAGGGCTTCAAAGCAAGGCGAAGGAGCCAAAATGCCCCTGCGTCAACATTCGGCCATCGTTATTCCCAGCTCAATTCCGTCGGCTTGGAAAGGATTTGCACGCTTTCTCCCCTGCGCTCCTTTGCGCCGCCCCATGAAAACCTCTCCTGTCACGTTCGCCGACCTGCAATCCTCCGTCATCGCCGTTCCGCCGCTCTGCCGGAACAAAGATCTCTCTCTCAGCAAGTCTCAGAACTCGAAGCTCATCAAGCACATGCATAAAGGCGGCATCCGCACGCTGCTCTACGGGGGCAATGCGAACCTCTACAACATCGCCCTCAGCGAGTATCACTCTCTCCTGAAGATGCTCGTCGATCTCTCCCCGGAAGACATGTGGATCGTCCCCTCCGTCGGCCCCATGTATGGCACGGCGATGGACCAGGCAAAAATTCTCCGCGAGTTCGCCTTTCCAACCGCGATGCTGCTGCCCACGCTCTTCCCATCGAAGCCAGAAGGGGTCGCCACGGCGATTCGCCATTTTGTCGAAAAATCCGGCCTCAAGGCGGTGCTCTACATCAAAGACGCTGCCTACATCACCCCTGAACTGGCGGCCAGCCTCGTGAATGACGGCCTCATCTCGTGGATCAAATACGCCATCGTCGTCGAGGACCCGAAGAAGGACCCGTATCTGAAGAAGCTCACCAAGCTCGTCGATCCAAACCTCATCATCAGCGGCATTGGCGAGCAGCCTGCCATCGTTCACATGCGTGATTTCGGCGTCGCAGGCTTCACCGCTGGCTGCGTGTGTGTGGCCCCGAGTCGCTCCACGGCCATGCTGAAGGCCATTTTGAAAAAGGATTACGCAGCGGCTGAGGCCATCCGCCAGGAGTTCACGGCCCTGGAAGACCTTCGCAATGCGCACAGCCCCATCATGGTGCTGCATCATGCCGTCGAGCTCGCGGGAATCGCTGGCACAGGTCCCACGCTGCCATTGCTCACGAATCTGCCGGCCAAGCTGCTGCCGAAGATCGAAAAAGCCGCCAAGGCCCTGCTCGCCCGCAACGGCTGAGTTCATTCTGCCTTTTGCCCCAGCCCGCCCGCCTGCCTCCGATGTTCTCCTTTTTCACTCCTCGCTACCTGAAGCACGCCAAGCTCCTCCACAAGGGCGTCACGCGCTTCATCAACTACAAGCGTGACATCCTTCCCGAGGCCAAGCTCCTGGAGATCACCTCCCTGCGCAGCAGCCTCGAAGACGCCATGCGGTCGCGGGATAAGGCCCGCATCGACACACTCAGCGGAGAGATCAACACCGTCTGCGAGCGTGCCCTGCCCGGAGCGCAGCCTTCGGATATTGCGGACAACATTGAGGTCTTTTTCGTGGCCATTGTGGTGGCCTTTGGCATTCGCAGTTACCTGCTCCAGCCCTTCAAAATCCCCACCGGCTCCATGCAGCCCACTTTGTATGGCATCGTGGCAAACCACACCGAGGAGGACACCACGCCGAACATCCTCTCGATGGGCAAAGACTTCGTCACCGGTCGCAGCTACATCGACGTGACCTCCGATCACACGGGGCGCATTCGCGCCACAGAGCCACTCACCGAGCACGGTGTTCTCGGCTTCTTCACCCATTGCCGCCTGCACTTTGACGATGGCCACACGATCTGGATCTGGGCACCGATAGCTCAGCTCATCAACACGCACTACAACCTCGGCCTTTTTAGTTATACCGGTGCTTATCCGCAGATGAAGACGGATAACGTCACGCCGGACATGGTAGGCCAGTTTTCTCCCTCCGCTTTGGGTGGTCAGCTCATCACCAAGGGCCAGCTCATTGCCCGCGGCACGCTGGATACGGGAGATCATGTGCTCGTGAATAAATTCGCCTATCACTTCCGCCAGCCGGTGCGCGGTGAGGTCTTCGTCTTTACCACCAAAGACATTCGCAGCCCTTACATGAACGTGCCTGCTGAGCAGGGCTCCCAGCACTACATCAAACGTCTTGTCGGAGTTCCTGGTGATACCCTTGAGGTCAAAACACCCGAGCTTTGGATCAATGGCAAGCCCGCCGAGGAAAACGGTATGAAACGAGTCGCTGCCAAAGAAGGTAAATACCGGGGCTACGGATCCATCCAGATGCTCTCACCCGGAAATCAGAAGACACTCGGAGACGAGCAATACTGGGCCATGGGCGATAACAGCTACAACAGCTCCGACAGCCGCTACTGGGGCGCTGTACCCGAGCGCAATCTGATCGGTCCGGGACTCTTCTGTTACTTCCCGTTCGGTCGGAACTGGGGAATGATTCGCTGACACCGCGTTCATTCCTCTCCTTGACTCCAAGCAAGCGGCCCGCACACTCGCGCAACTCCGCCCCCACGCGCCATGTCCTTCCTCGACCGCATCGAACGTGTCTTCTTCTGGCTCTCCGCCGCTTCTTCGGACAACCTCGACGCCTGCCCCGCTTGGGAGCGGCGTAAATACGTCGCCTTTGGAGCCACGGTGCTCGTGCCGAGCATCTTTGCCATCATCGCCTGCTCCTATGCCTTGAGCACGCTGACGGACAATGTGTGGGTCATCGCGCCGGTGTCGCTGGTGTGGGCCTTCATCATTCTCACGGTGGACCGTGCGCTGCTGGCCACTTACCGCGCTTACCAGAGCTTCTTCCGCAAGGCAGCGCAGTTTGGCCTGCGCATGGTGGTGGCCGCGCTGATGGGCATCACGATCTCCCATCCGCTCACGCTGCTGCTTTTCAAAGATACCGTGGCTTCCGTCATTGAGGAGCATCGGCAGAAAGAGATCGAGGCGGCTCGCGAGACCGCGAAACAGCAAAAAGTGGCTGTCGAGACCCGCATCACCACGCTGGAGGGCGAAATCGCCAAGCAGCGTGAGGCTTGGAATGCTAGTTTCAGCGCCAAGTTCCTCGATGAGAATGGCAAGCCGGTTGAGAAGCCGCTGACCGAAGATGAAAAGAAGGCCAAGGCCGAACGCGAGGCGAAGGTGGCGGAAGCTTCCGCGCCGTTGAAAACGAAGCTCGAAGTTCTCGATGTCGAGATGGCCAAGATGAGCACCGATTACCAGAAGATCGCCGGAGAGCTCAATCATTGGCAGACGGAGTTTGAGCGGGAGGTGAACGGCCAGCGTAGCGGTATCATCGGCCTCGGTCCGCGTGCCAAAAGCATTCAGGAAGACCAGCTCACCTGGCGTCGTGCCGAGAGCACCCGCCTCAGTGGTGTGCTGGATACGATGACGAAAAATCGCGTGACGCTCGTCGCCGAGATCAAAGCCGCCGAAGATGGCGTGAATGCCGCTCTCAATGCCAAAGCCGCTGAAGATGCGGCTCGCATCAAAGCCGAAAAAGACCGCATCGAGATGCTCAAGCAGCAGGTGCAGCAGCAGCAGGCGGATCAGTTCGTGGGCCAGCAAAACGCCATCCGCGAAACGTTGAAGACTCAGATCGATGCACTGCTCCTCCAGCTCAAAAACCTCCACGCCGAGATCAGTCGGCTCACGTTGGATGAGGGCAAGCGCATCGCCATCATTCAGGCGGAGCCTCGGCGTGATATTTTGAAGCAGACGCTCGCCCTGCACGAGCTTTTCGAGAATGGGCAGGAGGGCGGCACCTTCGCTTTCGTGGCTTATCTGGTGCTCACGCTGCTTTTCATGCTGGTGGATACCATTCCGCTGGTCGTGAAGTTCTTTTCGAAGCCCGGACCCTACGACACGCTGCTGGATCGCGAGGAAGTGAAGTTTGATCGTGAACGCACGGCCTTCCTCACGAGCTTCAATCGCTACATGAAGGAACTGGGAGAGAGCAAACTGCTCCACCTCACGCAAAACAAGCCGCTGGAGCGTGCTCTGATCGAGGGCGTGGACCGCAGCCGAGCCGCGAAGGAATTTCTGGAGCATCTGATGGAGCTGGAGCGTTCGTTTGATGAGAAAATCCGTGCCGCTCGCGATGCGGCGGCCAGCAGTGGCATTAGCTTCAAAGCGGACCTGCTCGAAGACATGGCCCGCAGCTTTTACGCGGATCTGCGCCAGCGCATGGAGACCTTCTTCCGCGATGATCGTCGCACGCCCATCACGGCGATGGCGTGATTTTGGTGGGGAACTTGCTTTGAGTGAGCCTCGTGTTGACGATTTCGCCCTCCGGCGGAATGGACAAAAAACTCATGCGAACTTTTAAATCGACCCAGCAGGACATGCAGGCACGGATTGTGCGCGAGGTGAGGCGCGGCCATGTGTCATCACGCGTGGCGCTGGCAGATGAGCTGGAGATCGCGCCTTCGACCATGGGCATCCATGTGGATGAATTGCTAGAACGGGGCTTTTTGATCGAGCCTGGCACGGCTCGAGGGGCAACGGGGCGGCCGAAGCGCTTGCTGAAGCTTGTATCGAAGGCGGGATGGTTCGCCGGAGTGGAATTCACCGGCGGAAGGCTCCAAGCGGTGAGGCTCGATTTTGCCGGCGGTATCGAGGCGACTCAGGTGGAGGCTTTGCCAGCTCGGGTGACTGCTCCTGAGATAGTCGAGCGTCTTGCCAAGGCGGTGAATCGACTACGGGAAGGTGCGGTGGGGCCTTTGTTGGGCGTCGGTATCGGCTCGCCAGGCTTTGTGGATCCTCAAAAAGGGCAGGTATTGTATTCTCAGTTTCAGCCGGATTGGAAAGAGGTGCCGCTCGCTGATTTACTGGCCGAGCAGCTGAAGGCGCGGGTGCTGGTGGAGAACAATCTCCACGTCATCACCCTGGCTGAGCGATGGTTTGGGGAAGGTCGTGAGGAGCAGGATTTTGTCATTGTTCGTGCTCGGCAGGGCTTTGGCCTTGGTGTGGTGAAGATGGGCCGCCTGCTCTCGGGGGCGCATCATGCCACCGGTGAGATCGGCATGCTGCCATGGCCTTTGGAAGGCGGCACGCGGCAGATTCATCAGGCTCTTTCCGCCTCGCGTGTCTGGCGTGATCTATCGGGCAGCTCAGAAGAGCCACCGGAGGATCTGCGCGAGGCTCTCGGAAAGCTGGCTGATAAAGGGGGCAGTGATTGGGAGGCGGTGGTGACGGACTACGCTCGTGTGCTGGGGCTGGTGCAGCTCATGCTGGATGCGCGGGTGTTTTTCCTCCATGGGCCACTCACGGCGCTGGGGACGCGATTCTGTGAGGCGGTGATGGCTCGCAGCCTCGACTGCATCCCGGCGCTCAAACATTCGCCGCTGCTGCTCAGACCCACCCAGCTCGGTCGCGAGGCCGGGGCGCTCGGGGCGGCGAGTTTGGCGATGGAGGCGTGGGATCCCGGCGAGGCAGAAAATGCTTAGAGCGAGTCGTTGTGAGCCTGGGTGAGCTCCCAGTCCCAAGGCCAGAAGCCCGTTTTGCGCCAATGAAGCAGCCAGGGCGTTTGAAGTCGGTTCGCTCGCTCTCGCACAGCGATGGCGAAGGAACTGCCGAGGCCGATGACTTTGATGCGCTGGGTAGAGACGCCGAGCTTGGGCGATGCCTGCACGGTGGGTTCTTGGGCTTCGATATCGAGCGTGACAAAGCCACCGAGGGCCTTTTGAAGCTCCGGCATGGCGGTTTGAGCGTTCAGGCCCTGAGGGCCGACAAAATCAGGGGCGAGCATGAGAGAGACTTTTTCCCAGTCATGCTCCTCCAAAGCCTCGATGAAGGTTTCCTGCGCGGCGAGGATCTGCCGCTCGGCGGAACGCAAAAAAAACCACCATAGGGCGTAGCAGGTGATGAGAGCGGCGAGGAGCAAAAGGACGCGTCGGAGCATGGCCGATGGCAACATGTTCTGCGCTGGCTGTCCATGGCGAAAAGTCCGTCGGCCGATGGCGAGAGGCGCAGGCATTGAGTCACATGAACAACTCGTTTCCAACGGAGCGTGTGAGTAGTATCCGCCTGCATGTCGGCATTCCGCCTCATCGTCTTTCTTTGGTTAGCCCTTCATCTGATGGGCGCGGAGCCGATTGGCTCGATCCGCGACATTCGCAGAATGGTGCCAGACAAGGCGCGGGAGCATCCACCGGTGAAAATCGAGGCGGTGACCACTTTCTACCATCCCGACTGGGGTGTGTTGTTTGTTCACGACGGCACCGAGGGCATCTGCGTGGGCGTTCCCGAGGAAAAGCGGCCCGCAAAGCCCTTTGCGATTGGTGCTCGGCTGCAAGTGAGCGAAGGCGGTGGAGCAATTCCGCCTTCGCCGGCCGGATGTGGTGCTCATGGATTACGATCTGCCGGATCAAAACGGCGTGCAGACGGTGTCCATCATCCGCAACGAGTTTCTCGATGCCCGCGTGCTCATGCTCACCATCCTCGATGGCGAGGAGGACATCTACCGCGCCGTCAGCGCCGGTGCCCGTGGCTATCTCACCAAGTCCTGCGAGTGCGAGGAGGTGCTCGATGCCATCCGCACCATCGCCGGAGGTAAAGGCTACTTTCCCGCCGCCATCAATGCGAAGCTCAAAGCCCGCGAAAAACGCAAGCCGCTCACGGAGCGTGATGGAGATCCTCCGTCTGCTCGTCCGCGGCCAGAGCACGAAAGAGATCGTGGGTCTCATGAAGCTGAGCATGGGCACCATCCGCCTGCACATCAGCATCATTTTGGAGAAGCTGGATGCCTTTGACCGCACCAATGCCGTGGCCATCGCCATCGAGCGAGGGATCGTTAGGGTAGGGGAGTGATCAGCGAGCCTGCTCGTAGGCATGCGCGGCACGGAGCACCGTGACCTCATCGAGCGGCTTGCCGATGATTTGCAGGCCGACTGGGAGTTTCACGCCATCGACTTCCACATCACCGCAGGGCACGCTGATGCCGGGAAGGCCCGCGAGATTCACCGGGATGGTGAAAACGTCTTCGAGATAAGCGGCGAGGGGATTGTCCTTCAACTCGCCGAGCTTGTGTGCCGGGGCGGGGCTGGTGGGTGAGATGATGACATCGACCTTCGAGAAGGCCTCGGTGAAGTCGTTGCGGATGAGCGTGCGGGCTTTTTGAGCACGCAGGTAATAGGCATCGTAGTAGCCGCTGCTGAGCATGTAGGTGCCGAGAAGGATGCGGCGCTTCACCTCGGGGCCGAAACCTTCGGAGCGGCTCTTCAAATAGTGCTCCATGAGGTCGGTGGCGCTGCTGCTGCGGTGGCCGTAACGCACGCCGTCAAAGCGGGCGAGGTTCGCGGAGGCCTCGGCGGGGGCGAGGACGTAGTAAGTGGCCACGCCGAGCTCCGTGTGTGGCAGGGAAATCTGCTCGATGATAGCTCCAAGGCTTTCGAGCTTCTTGATGGCGGCATCGACAGCGGCGGAGACGCCGGCGTGCGTGCCGTCGATGAAGTATTCCTTCGGCAGACCGACTCGGAGGCCTTTGATGTCCTTGCCGATGCCGGCGGTGAAGTCAGGCACTTCGACATCGAGGGAGGTGGAATCGCGGCCGTCTTTGCCGCAAAGATGGTTCAGCAGCAAAGCGGCATCTTCGACGGTCTTCGTGATGGGGCCGATCTGATCGAGCGAGGAGGCGAAGGCCACCAAGCCGAAGCGTGACACACGGCCATAAGTCGGCTTCAAGCCCACGCAGCCGCAAAGAGCGGCGGGCTGACGGATCGAGCCGCCCGTATCGCTGCCTAGCGCGGCGATGGCGATGTCTCCGGCGACGGCGGCGGCACTGCCACCGCTGGAACCGCCAGGCACGCGGCTGGCATCGCAAGGATTGCGGGTAATGCCAAGCGCGGAGTTTTCCGTGCTCGAACCCATGGCAAATTCATCCATGTTCAAGCGGCCAAAGGGCAAGGCACCGCCCTGGCGGAGTTTTTGGATGGCTCCTGCGTCGTAAGGCGCGGTGTAGTTCTCTGCGAGGATCTTGGAGGCGCAGGTGCAGGGCTGGCCGGTGACGTTCATGTTGTCCTTGATGCCAATCGGGATGCCACCGAGCGGCAGGGACTTGTCGGCGGCATCGGCTTCCTTCAGCGCGGTCTCCGTGTCGAAGCTGAGGTAGGCTCCGAGTTCGCCGTTGCGGCTCTCGATGGCCTTGGCGATATCCTGCACGATGTCACGCGGTGTGATTTCCCCGGCGGTGAGGCGCTGGCGAAGCTGGGCGATGGTCGAAGTGGCGAGAGACATGAGTTATTCGATGACTTTGGGGATTTGGAACTGATCGCCGGCGCGTTTGGGCGCGTTTGAGAGGCATTGTTCCTGGGTGAAGCCGGGGCGTTCTTCATCCACGCGGAGCACATCAAAGACCGGCATCGCATGTGCGGTGGGCTCCACATCGCCAAGATCGTGGGCGGTGAGCGTGTCGATGTAGGCGAGGACGCCGTTGAGCTGCTTTTCGTAGTGCGCAGCTTCCTCCGTCGTGAGCGAGAGACGGGAGAGCTTGGCGACTTTTTGGATGTCAATATCGGCGGCGGGCATGGCGGGCGCTGAGATGGCAGCGGGGCGGTGTTTTTGCAAAAAGAAAAGGCGCAGGCCGTGACAGCCTGCGCCTTTTGGAAATCATCGGAGGGTTGTTACCAGCCCTGACTACGCGAGTAGGTCGTCTGAGTCATCTGGCCGAAGTCCTGTGGGAACTCGGTGTAACCCCACCAGTTGTCCACATACTCCTTGCGGTAGAAAGGCGGGCGGTAGGTCAGCTTCCAGGAAGGGAAGGGGAAGGTCAGGATTTCATAGGCACCAGTGACGAGGCGGACCACGCTGCGCTTGGAGCCTTCGATGGCGGCATCGGAGATGGCGGCGAGAGGGCCAGACTCAGCATTCGTGTAACGCCAGCGGGTGGCGTATTCCATGGGGCTGAAGACCATGTTGCCGAGGCCGCGGCTGAGCTTGCGGCTCCAGTTATAATGATGTCCCGGAGGCGACTGGATGTCCGCAGAGGCGGAGCCGACGAGGGAGAAGGCGGCGAGGGCGATGAGTACGAATCGGTTTTTCATGGAACTAGGTTTGTTTAACTAAATTTACCGTGGTTTGGCAACAACGATTATCAGGAAAGTGAGTCGGCGGCGGGCGTGGATGTGGCCGGCATGTTCAAAACCTCGTCGCAGAAGGTCTCAAAGCGCTCGCCAAAGGTTTGATGGGAATACCGCCAAGCTTGGCGGACGGCGGGTTGTTTGGCCCAGTATTTGAAGAGTTCCATCCAGCCGCGGTGATCCTCGTGGCCGGCGGCGTGATGCAGATCGAGATCCAGGTAAACGTTTTCCATGAGTTGGAGCAGCTCCTGGCAGAGGTAGGCGGCCTTGCGGGCGGGTTCCGGGGCAAGGGCGAGGGGGGCGGCCAGAACTTGCTCAGTTTTGGCATCCACCGGAAGTCCGCAGCAAATGTTATGCAATAGACTCCATTTTGGCATGATCACGGTGTCGAAGTCTGCCAGAGCCGGGTCTTTTTGGGTCTCCCGCCAGATGGCGGTGAGCTGGACGGAATGATTGATAAAGCTGGCGGAGGAGACTCGGGCAGGCGGGCTCCAGTATTGATGCAGGCGGCTGAGCCACTGCATCGAGGTCTCTTTTTTAGTCTGATGGAGGTGCGGGATGGGGTGGAAGGTTTTTTTGGCGATTTGCCTACCGAGCTCGCGGTAGCTTTCAAATTGCGATTCGCTGAAGAACTGGTCCCCAGTGCTCTCGTGGGGGAAAGTGAGGTTTTCCCCACGGAATTGACGCACGGCGAGGCTCTCGTCTCCGGTTATGGAGGCCTTCAGGTAGATGAGCTTCCCGCTTTCGCCATTTGCATAGGTGATGGTGCCAAAGGCCCCGTGGGAGCGGCTGAGACCCGCGGCAGGATCTGGCACGATGTCACGCGTTTCGATGTCGATCTTGGCACCGAAGTCCACCTGGCAGCGGCGGATGGCAGTGCCGAGGGCTTGGAAATTGTAGCTGGGATCGCATTCGCCATCTCCCACGATGATGACTTTGCACCTGCGGCGGACGAGTTCGTAGAGACCGAGGTTTTCGAAGTGGCCACCATCAGAGAGGTAAATGAATCTTTGTTTCAAGCTGGCAGAGCCGGTGAGTTCGTTGATGAGGCAGCCGAGAAAGCCATACCAGCGGTTTGGACGTTCGTGGCCGGCCTTCTTTTTGCCCGGATGCGGCGCCCACCAGCCGAGGCGGGCATTGAAGATGGTGAGCATGAAGGCCACCAGCGGGGAGGTATGGTAGCCACTATTCGGGCTGGCGGCGGCTCCAGAGACCGAAAGCGCATGCCCGAGGGTCCATCCGCCGCCGTAACGCTCCGTTTTACAGTAGGCGCGGTGGGTAACATGCTCTTCCTTGGATTCACGCATGGCCTCCGGCATGGAGTAGCGGGCAAAATTGAAGCCAGCATGCAGCGGAGTGAGGATAAAGGATTCTGCGCTGCGGTCCTGCACGTCCATTCCAGCACTGGCGCCGGTGTTCGCAGCGGTGTTGATGATATGGTAAGGGCCGGGATAGCCTGCTTCATCCGCCTTCGCACCTGCGAAATCCTTGAGTTTCATGTCATCATCGAAATCAAAGCCGGTGGCTCCGTGAGGATAGCGTTCTCCCTCTTTCATCTCATGTGCGCGGCTGGCACCCAGGTAGCAGCGCAC
>Ga0209298_10000644_pt1 | contig 23150 bp, 15 predicted proteins | sample S_140806_EF_Meta_FD_187325 | JGI IMG/M metagenome (GOLD analysis project Ga0209298, IMG submission 187325) | Freshwater microbial communities from Lake Simoncouche, Canada to study carbon cycling - S_140806_EF_MetaG (SPAdes) (version 2) | ecosystem: Environmental > Aquatic > Freshwater > Lake ...
CCAATGCTCCTTCTCGCCGAGACTCCAACCGTGGTCGCTCCAGAGGCAGATGATGGTATTCTCCTTCTCGGGGGATTTCTCCCAGGCATCGATGAGTCGTCCGACCTCGTAATCACAATAGGCAATGGTAGCCAGATAGGCCTGCACGGCTTCCTTCCATCGGCCGGACTTTAATATCGCGGCATGATCGCCGGTCGGCTTGGCGATCTTGACGCCGGCGGCGGGCACGTCGGCGAGATCGCCCTCGATGTGAGGCGGTAGCTGAATCTGATCTAAAGGGAACAGATCGAACCACTTCTTGGGCACATTCCAAGGCATATGCGGCTTCACCAATCCGGCGGCGATGAACCAAGGCTTCTCATGCTTCTGGGACATCTTCTCGATACACCAGCTCACGACGGAGTGATCGGCCATCTCCTCGTCAGTACCGGATAAGGGTGCGAACTTGATGCCACCGACGCCGTCGTTCTTGGCCTCAGGGTGTAACTTCATGGCGCTACCTTTGCCCGCAAAGTAATCGTCGAAATAACCCCCCCGATCTCCCGCTCCATGGTAGATCTTGCCCGCCCCGAAGACGGCGTAGCCATTCTTAGCGAGGTGGGAGTTCAACAGTTTGTCTTCGTTGATGCCCGGCCGCCAGTTCTGGCTATTATCATAGCAACCCGTGCTGCTCGGACGCTGGCCCGACATCAGCGAGGCTCGCGAAGGATTGCATGAAGGCGCGGTGCAGTAGGCCCGGGTGAAACCGACGCCCATCTTGGCGAGGCGATCGATGTTCGGGGTCTTGGTCTGGATATTGCGACCGAGGAAACCGACCCAATGATTCAGGTCATCGATCGGGATGAAGAGGATATTCGGTTTCTTGACCGGCTCGGCGGCGGTCAAAGAAACGATGCAAAGCAGCGCCGCGAACAGGGGTTTCATGGGCTCAATCTGTCCATGTATATGACCATGTAAAGACAGGGATACAGGCGAAGGTTGCAACGGTGTGGACCATGACCATCGTGCCCCAATGCGAACCCCTGCGCTGCTCCTGACCCTGTTGGCTAGCCTGACCCTGCCGGCCGCCCAGCCGAATATCCTGCTGATCATGGTAGATGACATGGGCTGGGCCGACCTCGGTTGCTACGGCAGCGAGATCCCGACGCCGAATATCGACGCGCTCGCCAAGAACGGCGTCCGCTTCACTCAATTCTACAACACGGCCCGTTGCAGCACGACCCGCGCCTCCCTGCTGACCGGACTCTACCCCCACCAGGCGGGCATGGGCCACCTCGACGGCATGCGCCTTCCGGAATCGCTCGGCACCCACGGCCGCCTCAACGACCGCGCGGTCACGATCGCCCAGGTCCTCGGCTCCGCCGGCTACCACACTTCGATGGTCGGCAAATGGCACCTCGGCCAACAAGCCGGCACGACGCCCTGGAACAAAGGCTTCCAACGTTCAGCGACGACGCGCTTCGGCGAGTTATATTTCCCCAGCGAGAAGCATAAACCGGGCACGGAGTTCGTCTACCTCGACGGACAAGAGACGCCGGCAGCATCACCCAAGGTCGGCACGGGTGAATGGTACTCGACCTTCATGTTCACGGACTGGGCGCTCAAGTTCGTCGACGACGCGAAGCAGCAGCGGAAACCGTTCTTCCTTTATTTCGCCCACGGCGCGCCGCACTTCCCATTGAAGGCGCCCGCGGAGGTGATCGCCAAATATCGCGGCAAATACAACGCCGGCTGGGACAAGCTCCGTGAAGCCCGCCACGCCAAGCAGATCGAGCTAGGCTTGGTCGACCCGAAGTGGCCCCTGTCGCCACGCCCCGAGGAAGTCGCGGCCTGGGATTCGCTTTCACCCGATGACCAGGACCGCTTCGACCATATGATGGCCACCTACGCGGCGATGCTCGACTGCGTCGACCAGAGCGTAGGCCGCATGGTCGCCGGGCTCAAGGAACGGGGCATGCTCGATGACACGCTCATCCTCTTCCTGAGCGACAACGGCGGCAACGCTGAAGGCGGCCCTCGCGGCATCACTCAAGGTGGCGAGATTGGCTCGGCCGATTCGTCGGTCTTCCTCGGCATGAGCTGGGCGACGCTCAACAACACACCCTTCCGCCGCTTCAAGCACTTCACGCACGAAGGCGGCATCAGCTCACCCCTCATCGCCCACTGGCCCAAAGGCATCCCAGCAGAGCGCGACGGTAAGCTTGAAAAACAACCCAGCCACCTGATCGATGTGATGGCCACGGCGGTCGATCTGTCCGGGGCCACTTATCCCGCCACTTTCGATGGACATCCGATTCTTCCGAAGGAAGGCCTCAGCCTCCGCCCGGCCTTTCTCGGGGAACCGCTGCATCGCGTAAAACCGATCTTCTGGGAACACGAGGGCAACCGCGCCGTCCGCAGCGGCCCATGGAAAGCGGTCATGAAACTCAAAGGCGAATGGGAACTCTACAACATCGAGGAAGACCGCACCGAGCAAAACAACCTGATCGGCGTCAATAAGGCGATCGCTGTATTGCTCATCCAGCAATGGAACGACTGGGCCGCCACGAGCTTCGTCGACCCATGGACCGGCCCCGCCCGCAACAACTGGGGCGAAGAACCGAAACCGGGCAAGAAGGCCGGGAAGAAGTAGGCTTACTTCGCCGCCGGCAGCTCGACCACATGCGCGTAGAACGCGATCTGGTCATATTCCTGCTTATGATTGCCGAAGCCCTTGCGCAGGGTGGTACGCAGGGCGTTCGTGCCACCGGCCTGCATGATGTCAGGCCCATCCTTGGCCAACAGCTCGGCATCCTTGTTTCCGGGGCGGACAATCGCAATATGACCTGACTTGGTGGGGTCGGGATTCTTAAGCGAGGCGAGGACAAGCCTGCCGTCGTTCGCCGCCGCCTGCGCGGCCGTCGCGTCCTTCAAGACCACCCAGCCCGCCTTCATTCCGCCGTCCGACGGCAACCAATCGAACTGCGCATTAGCGAGGAGCACGACGCCGTGCTCAGGCGGACGCAGGACATAGATTCCCAGTCGTTCGGTCGCCGCCGCGACAAACTGGCTGCAATGGGTATGCTTGCTCTTGGCATCCTTGATAGCCTGCCCGGTTGGCAGACCAGTCTTCCAATCGACGATCGCACCCGGTAACCAGAGCTTATCGACCTCCATGGCCTCGAGCCGCTTCCAAAGTTCTTCGGTAGGGCCCTTAGAGCTCGCAGCCCAGCGGACGGCCTTCTCGACAATTGGCTCTAACCCGGCGGTCTGTTCCGGATGTGGGCTCGACGTGAAGACGCGTCCCAATCCGAAGGTGCTACGGACCATGGCGGGAGCATTGACCATCGCACCGATAGGGGAATCGTTCTCGGCCAACTCGGTCCGGAATGAGGCCAGGACTTCGAACTCGGGCAGGTCCTTACGGACGTCCGGCTTGATGATCGGGCCGTTCGCATAGCGGATACCACGATCAGTCAGTTTGTCCCCGAAAGTTTCTCCGGTGATCTTCACCTCGCCCTGCCCGCGACGCCACTTAGATGAGACGGTCTTGGCGTTCAATACGCCGACACCCCACTCGAATCCGCTGCATGCAAGATAAGCCCCGGCACAAATGCCGACATAACCGCCACCGTTGCGTACGAACCCCCTGACTTCCTCCCTGCCCTTTTCACCGAGACCACCGGCCTCCGCGCTACCACTACCACCCGTGAACATGACGAGGTCATAACCCTTGAGAGCGCCGGACGCGATATCCACCCCCTTGAGCTTGGTAAGCTTGATATCATTGGTCTTACCCATGATTTCGGTCACGCACGGGATGCCTTTCCCGGTCGCTCCTACGTCATCATAAAGAGCCACTTTGATGACTGGCTTCTCCGCGGCGAGGAGACCGAGGGTAAGAAGAAAGATACTGAGGCTGTATCGCATGGGGTTCAGAGAGGATGTTGGCGAGATACCAGCGGTAAGGCAATCTTCGTACCACCGGCGGCGAACGAAGCGAAGACGGCCAAGGTCAGCTCGACGGTCTCCCGGCCAGCTTCCGGTCCGCAGAGGGGCTCGCGTTTATCCGCAATCGCCGCCAGGAGGTCGCGCACGGCACCATGATGTCCGCCGTTGACGAGTTTGATGTCCTTGATGGGCTCAGCCTTCCCGATGCCAGCCGTGGTGATCGGGGTCTTCTTTCCGTCGCGTTCAAGGACCGCCAAAGGCTCCTCGTCGATCTGGAGCGAGATGACACCCTTGGTGCCAATCAATCGGGCCCCAAAGGGCATGCCCTTGGTCCAAGTGCCTTTCTTTGAATCAAAATACAACGGGATACCGCTCTTAGTCTCGTACTGCGCGTGAACCTCGTCGCCGACAATCAGTCCGACGCCTTCGTCCCCTGGATGGATGTCGGCCTTGGTCGCAGGACGTCCTTCGACGAAGAGAGTCGCCTGGCACGAAATAGCCGGACCCGTGAAAAGGGTCGCGAGATTGAACCCATGTCCGCCTAGCACCCAGAGATCGAGTCCGCCACCGCGTTGGTCCTGCTTACCGCAGACGCGCACTTCCTTGAGCTCGCCGATCTCGCCTGCGGTGACGAGCTTCTGCACGGTCGCGAGTACAGGGTGGTAACGATTACGATGGGCGATGGCGAGACGCACGCCTTTCTCGGCGCACAGCTTAACGATTTCATCCGCCTCGGCCAAAGTCCGCACGAAGGGCTTCTCGATATAGATTCCTTTCACCCCGGCTTCGATGGCGGCGACGATCATGTCGCGATGCTCATGGATGTGCCGGGTGCAGATGGCGGCGATGTCGGGCTTGGCCTTAGTCAGCATGGCCTTGTAGTCGGCGAAAGCCTCCACGCCGCCGAGACGCTTGGCCGCCTCCGCCAGCCCCTTGGAATCGGCGTCGGCGACAGCGATAATCTTGGTCTGCGGGATCTTGAGCCACACGGCGTCCTCGCCATGACCATAGTTACCTTGGCCGGTATGGCCGATGACGGCGACAGTCAAAGGACGCTCGGAGGATTGGGCCCGCAGCAGAGCGGCGGACAAGGCCAACGCTGAAGCGGTGAGAAAATTGCGGCGATTCATCTTAATGGGAAGAGCGAGGGTTCTTGAGGTAATAGAACTTTCCGTCTTCGGCCCCGCCGAGGAAGTCCGGTACGCCGTCGCCGTCAAAGTCGACGGTGGTGGGGCTGACGTCATGGCCTTCAATGTTCTGCTTCACGAGCGGTCCCTCGTCCTTGAACAGCCAATTACCATCCTTGAAGCCGACCTGACGGAGGAAATTGGCGCTCGAGGAATTAAGCAGGAAGTCGGCCTTGCCGTCGCCATCCCAGTCGGTGACGCACAGCTTGCGACGGCCACTCTTTCCAGCGGTGCCTTTGCTGAGCAACAGCGGCTTGCCGTCCTCGTCGCAAAAGGCCCGTCGGGGCGAGAGGAGCACGAGTTTTCCGTCGACCTTGGCGCGCTCGAAATACGCAAGGTAACCTTCCTGATCTAGCATGACGAGGTCCATGAGGCCGTCCTTGTTCCAATCCACAGCGACAGGCGTGGTGCGCCACTGGGTCAGCAAGGCCTTGCCCTGCGGCTTCATCCAACCCCAAGCGAGCGCCGGCTGCGGGCCCTGCCATTCGACTTCGATCGGCTGCGCAGCGGCGAGTTTGGGCTCCTTACGGGTTCCGATGTTCCGATACCAGACGACTTTACCGAGGATCGAATTGACGAGTAGGTCCGGCAGGCCATCGCCATCCCAATCCGCCACGGACTGCGTGGTATAACCCCACTTGGCCTCAGCAGGTCCCTGGATGCTGCCGTTGCCGCCGGCCATGATGCGGAGGGTCTTGCCATCGGCCTGCAGGAGCTTGGGCCCGGCGAACTTGGGCTTAGCGATGCCCGGTCCGCTCAGGTTCTCGAAGAAGCCGACGTAACCCGCGGTATTACCGCAAATGAGATCGATGTCCCCATCGCCATCCCAGTCGAAACCGACTGGCGTGGCGAGGGCCCCGAACTTCATCTCGTCCGCCTGCTGCTTGAAATACCTCGGCGGGAGGAAGAGCGGCGTATGATCATCGGTTAACTTGCCGGTGTTCTCAATGAAGGCGACCCGGCCGTCTTCGTCTCCGACAACGAGATCGAGCTTACCGTCCTTATTCCAATCGAACGCCACGGGGGTGATCATCTCGAGATCCATGGTCAGCGGACGGGGCGACCCGGGCTGTTTCTTGGCCTCAAGTGATGCCTTCCAGGCAGCGGAACGGGTATCCTTCGTCACACCAGGCGGGACGGTCAGACGTCGACCCGCCGCATACTTGGGCTCAGTCCGTGATCCGACATTCTCGAAATAGGTGAAGCCATCGAGGAACTCTCCGCAGATGAGATCGAGGTCTCCGTCGCCATCAAAGTCGGCGAAGTTTGGCGAGGGCCAGCCGAAGACCTCCAGGGCTTTACCAGCGGCTTCGACCTTCGAGGGCTGCTGATACTTGGGCTTATCGTTGGTGCCAACGTTACGAATGAAATAGACGAAACCGCGCAGCGGACCCGCGGTCCATAAGCCCTTGGCGTTGTAAGCATTATCCCAACCGTAATCGGTCCAGTCGCCGACACCGACGATGACATCGGTCTTACCGTCGCCATCATAGTCGACATATTTCCACATATTCGCGCGGACTTTGTTCGGATGGATGTTCGTCGGGAGGGGAAGCTTCTTACCGAACTCCAAGCCGGTCTTGGCGAAGTCTGGATACTCGACACCAGGCGAAAGTACGCGGGGCTTACCATCGGTGTCCCAGCTGAGCTCGACGTTCTGCATGCCCTTACTGATGCGTACCCCCGGCTTGAACACCGCCATGGGATTCTTGGCGGTGTCCACACCCGATGAGAAAACGTATACGCCGTTAGACGGCTTGTCAGGACAGTTGACGACGAGCTCATAGTTGCCGTCACCGTTAAGGTCCATGGGCAATGGCCAGGCCCACAGGCCGACGCCGAGATCCACGACCAGCCCCGGGTTGTTATACTTGAGACGCTCGAGGCCACCGTTCTCGGCCTGCCCAGCCGGCGTCTTGGGCCATGCGGCTCCCTCCATGGGACGGGCCACAATCTTGGACGGGTCGATGACCGCATGCTTCGCGAGCTTACGCTTCCAGGTATACGTAACATGCACGAGCCCGTCGGCGGACTGGATGATGGCCGGGTAGCTGAATTCGGCCTTAGGCTCATCCTCGAGCACCATAGCGGCCTCCCAGACGATACCGTCCTTGCTGATCGCAAGATTGAGTGGACTGCGACCCTTGGCGGTGTGATTATAAATCAGGAGATGACGGCCGTCCTTCAAGGTCACCGCATCGGTGCCCGAATTCGGATTAGGCAAGTCGGTCAGGTCCACCTTCGACCAGGTCGAGCCTTGGTCGTTCGAGACCGTACTGAAGACCTTGCCGTTCTTGGTGCGACCGACCGACATCAGGCCGCCATCGCGTAAGAACAGGATACTCGGCTGGATCGACGCGGGACTGTTGGCGCCCTGCTCGACCGCTATCTTCTCCCAGGTGAGCCCGTTGTCGCGACTGCGCTCGAAATGGATCTGCCACGTCGGACCGACCTTCAAACCCTCAGTGCTGCTGCCGGATAGGATCGTGCCATCCTTCAGCTGCACGGGCTTGTTCTTGATCGGACCCAGGATGCCATCGGGCAAGCGGCGTGGCTCACTCCAGGTCTTACCGTTGTCGTCACTGAGACGAAGCATGCCCCACCATTCGACGGGATTGGGACCGACTTTGTAGTAAAGCTGCAGCGGACCTTCCTTGGGCTGAAAGAGTACAGGATTCCAACAAGGGAACCGCTTGCCGTCTGGCTGCGTGCCTTCGGCGACCTTGACGGGTGCCGACCATTTGCCGTCCACCTGCCTGGCCGTCCAAATGGAGACATCCGGTTTACCTTCAGCCTCACCTGCAAACCAGGCCGCGACCATCGCGCCATCCTTTGCCTCGACGATCGTCGTCGCATGGCAGCTCGGCACCGGGTTCGTCTCAAAGATGAACTCCGAGCGGACCAGGCCAGGTTCGGCCGCGACGACCGAGACGGAGGCGAGCAAGGCGACGAAGACGTGGCGCATGGGGTTGAGACAGGTCTGTCTCCTACGGGTTGCCTAAACAAGCCAACATAAGCATGCGCGGCTGAAATGAACGATAAGGTCCTTATAAATCTGCCTAGTGACAGAGGTTGGCCTTCTCTCCCACCAAGGAGCGTCTAGATAATAAGTCGTGCGCCATCCCTACCGCATCACCCTGCTCGCCTCAACCCTGCTGGCCTGCCTTTGCGCCCTCGCCGCCGACGGCATCAAGTCCACGACGACTTACCAGAAGGCCTATGGGGAATCCAAGGGCGCACCGAAGGTCGACGCCGCCAAAGAGCTTCCTCGCTACCCGGCCGTCGAACCAGCCGCGGCGATTGCGACCTGGAAAGTGAAGTCCGGCTTCAAGCTGCAGCTCGCCGCCCACGAACCTCAAGTTCGCGACCCGATCGCCATCTGCTACGACGAACGCGGCCGAATGTTCGTCTGCGAGATGATCGACTATTCTGAACGCCGCGACGAGATCCCGCACCTTGGCCGCGTCTCGGTCCTAGAAGACAAAGACGGCGATGGTTATTACGAGACGAGCCGCGTCTTCGCCGATAATCTCCCCTGGCCCACCGGCCTCATTTGGGCCAACGGTGGACTCTACGTTATCGCGACTCCGGACATCTGGCGCTTCGAAGACCGCGCCGGCAAAGGCATCGCCGATCACCGCGAGAAGGTTTTCACGGGCTTCGGGACCGGCATGAAGATGATTAACGTCCAAGGGATGGCCAACAGCATGCAGTGGGGGCCCGACCAACGCATCCACCTCCTCGCTGGCGGCGGTAACCGCGGCAAGATCTCCTGCCTGCTTCGCCCGGACCTCCCTGCCCTCGAACTCGGCGGTAATGATTTCTGGTTCGACCCGAAAACACATACCTTTGGACTCGAAGCCGGCGGCGCCCAATACGGGATGAGCTTTGATGACTTCGGGCGTAAGTTCGCCTGCTCGAACTCGGACCACCTCCAATACTGGGTCCACGATCGCGCCGGCTCATCACAGAATCCTTTTGTCCCCCTGCCTTCACCCCGCGCCAGTATCGCCAAAGACGGCGGTGCGGCCGAAGTGTTCCGCATCAGTCCCGACGAACCTTGGCGAATCGTCCGCACCCGCTGGCGCATCTCGGGTGCCGTCCCGGGGGCAGTGGAAGGCGGCGGTCGCGTGAGCGGTTACTTCACAGGGGCAACCGGCACGACAATCTATCGCGGCGATGCCTACGGTCAGAGCTTCAAGAATAACAGTTTTACGGGCGATGCCGGCGGCCAGCTCATCCACCGCAAAGTGATCTCCCCCGCGGCCGATGGCGTCAACCTCTCGGGGGAACGTCCAACCGATGAGAAGGGCTTCGAGTTCGCCGCGAGCCGCGACACCTGGGTTCGTGTGGTCAATTTCGCCAACGCCCCCGACGGATGCCTCCACGTCTGCGACATGTATCGCGAAGTGATCGAGCACCCGTGGTCCATCCCCGACGAGATCAAGAAACACCTCGACCTGAACAGCGGCAATGATCGAGGCCGCATCTATCGACTCGTCCCCGACGACCAAAGCTGGAGCCGCCGCCCATCCGTGGGCCTCGCGTCGTCCACGACCTCCCAACTCGTCGAGACCCTTGCGCATCCCAACGGCTGGCACCGAGATACCGCCTCACGCCTTCTTTACGAACGTCGTGACCCCGTCGCGACCGAGCAGCTCAGCAAAGTTCTAGCCAACTCCCCTGTCCCACTTGCCCGCCTGCATGCCCTGAATCTCCTCACGGCACTCCAAACCCTACCCGCGCCTCTACTCATCTCCACAATAGAGGACGCCGATGCGGCGGTCCGCGAACGCGCGATCCATATTGCGGGTGACTTCTACCAGAAGCATCCGCTCCCAGCTGAGGCCCGCGCCGCTCTCATCCTTTCCTCTAAATCGTCCGACGCCCGCCAGCGCTTCGCCACGGCCTTGACGCTGGCGCGCCTGACAGGACCGCAGACACCTGCCGATATCGCCGACACACTCATTGCCCTGGCCCGCAAGGAATATGCCCACACTTGGATCGGCCCGGCAATCCTTAGCGCCCACCCGGACTTTCTCTCGCACCAGTTACTCCCGGCCCTGGCCGTTGACGATTTCGCACCCAAGGCCGAAGCGTTCATCGCGCAACTCATCTACACCCGAGCCAAATCCCAACCCGCCGCGGATCGACCGAACCAAGTCGACTTGGTGATTCGTCTCGGCACCCGCCCGGCTCATTTGGTCGCGCTCTCGAAAGGCCTGCCTCCGATCGCATCGGCGCTGGAGAATGCTGACGTGTCAGGCAAACTGATGAAGGTCTTCGCGGAAGCTGGTATCGTCGCTAACGATAGCAAACAAACGAATGAACGTCGCTCCGCCGCCCTCGCCTTACTCGCGGCCGCCCCCATCAAACTCAGCCGCCCCATCCTGACCGCTTGTCTTGCCGCGGATCGCCCAGCCGAAATCCAAGCCGAAGCCATCGTCCAGTGGGGACCCACCGGCGATAAGTCCTTCGCTTCCGGAGTCATCGCCGCTTGGGAGGGACTCGCCACCTCGGTCAAACCGAAGGCCATCGCCCAGCTCCTGCAACGGCCTGCATACCTGCCCTCACTGCTGGACGCCCTCGGCACGAAGAAACTTCCGGCCTCCGCCCTCGACGCCAGCCAGATTCAATCGCTACTCAAACTTAAGGATCACAAGTTAGCCAGCCTAGCACGCACGGTGCTCGCCGACGTGATTCCCCCGTCACGCGAAGTCGTGACCACGAAGTTCGCCGCCAGCCTCGACCTCGCCGGCGATGCCACCCGCGGCCAAGCGGTCTTCCAACGCGCCTGCGTGGTCTGCCACCGCGCTGGTGGCCAAGGCATGGAAGTCGGCCCTGATCTCCTCACGGTGAAGAATAAGGGTCGTGCCGCCCTGCTCACGGGTATCCTCGACCCAAACAAAGAAGTGGCCGCCCAGTACATGACCTTTTTGGTGCAGACCCGCGCAGGCGAGTCCTACCTCGGCGTGATCACGGAAGACACGGCCACTCAACTCACGCTGAAGATGGCCGGAGGCGTGTCCAAGACGATCCTCCGCGCTGACGTCATCGGCAGCTCATCCGAAGGCCGTAGCCTGATGCCCGAAGGCCTTGAAGGCGGCCTCACGACCCAGGACCTAGCCGACCTGCTCACCTTCATCGAAACTCTCAAATAAAATGCACCGCCTTCTCTGCCTGCTCTCGCTTCCTCTCTTCGCCGACGCGCCTCCAGAAGGCTTCCGCTCCCTCTTCAACGGCAAGGACCTCTCTGGCTGGCACGGCCTCAATCCGCACCAAGGCCTTAAACTCACCGGCGAGAAGAAGGCGGCTGACCTCGCCAAGCAACGCGCAGACTTTTCGCAGCACTGGCGCGTGGAGAACGGTGAACTCGTCAATGCCGGCACGGGACCTTATGCGACGACCGACGAGGACTTCGGCGACATCGAACTACGCATCGAATATAAGACGGTCGCAAAAGCCGATTCCGGTATCTACCTCCGCGGCAACCCGCAGGTCCAGATCTGGGACCTTAATCAGGTCTTCGACCCGAAAAAGCCCAACCGTAAACCCCACCTCGGTTCGGGTGGTCTTTTCAATAACACACCTGGCACCCCCGGCCGCGACCCGCTCGTGATCGCCGACAAGCCGTTCGGCGAATGGAACACGTTCCGCATCGTCCAACAAGGCGACGTCACCAAGGTCTGGCTCAATGGTAAGCTGGTCGTCGACCACGCTAAGATGGAAAACTACTGGGATCGCGCCCAGCCGCTTCCGGCCAAAGGACCCATCATGCTCCAAACCCACGGCGGTGAAATCCGCTGGCGCAATCTCTTTGTCAAAACCCTCTAATCATGCGCCCACTTCTTCTGCTCCTTTCCGCCGTCGCCTTCGCCGAACCGGTCAAGGTCGCGACGTTCGATGTCGACGCCACGCCGCCGCTCGGTTCGGCGATGGCCTATGACACGGTCAAGCGCCTGGATGACCTGACCTTGCGCTGCCGAGGCGTCGTGATCACGGGCTCCGGCGAACCCATCGTACTCTGCGCGGTCGACTGGATTGGCATCGCCAACGAAGGCCATGACGCCTTCCGCCTCGCCCTCGCCAAGGCCGCCGGTACCACCCCCGCCCGCGTCGCCGTCCATGCGCTCCACCAGCACGACGCCCCGGGCTGCGACTTCACGGCGGAGAAATTGATTAAGGAGCTGGGCGTCAAGGGGTACTCCCGTTTCGAAGGAGATTTCCAACGCTTGGTCATCGCCCGCGCCGCGGAAGGCATCGCCCGTGCCTTGCCCACCGCCCGCGAGGCCACCCACTGGGGCTGGGGCCAAGCCGTGGTCAAGGATGTCGCCAGTCAGCGCCGCCTTCTTGGTGCCGACGGCAAGGTGAGATTCACTCGCACGTCTTCGACCAAGAACGCCGAAATGCGCGCCGAACCGGAAGGTGTCATCGACCCGATCGTGACGTCGCTGAGCTTCTGGGATAAGGCTGGCCCGATCGCGGTGCTGACGAGCTTCGCCTGTCACCCGCAGAGCTACTATCGCCTAGGCTACCCGACGCCCGACTTCCCGGGCATCGCCCGTTTCATCCGCAGCCAATCCTGGCCACACACGCTGCACGTTCACTTCAATGGCGCGGGCGGCAACGTCACGGCGGGTAAATATAACGACGGCGCCTGGGAGAATCGCATGGCCCTCGCCACCCGCCTGGCCGACGGGATGAAGGAAGCCCTCGACAAGACGGTGAAGTCACCGCTCAAAGCCGAAGACATCGGTTGGTCGAGTATCCCAGTAAAGCTGCCTCTCTCAAATTTCCTGAAGTCCGAGGAGCTAATCGCCAAGCTGAAGGCGACCCCTCCGAAGGGATATATTTCCTTCGCCGATCAACTCGCCTGGCTGAAGCGCACCGAGGAAGGCCACGCCATCGACATCACCTGCTTGCGTGTCGGCTCATCCCGCATGCTCCACCTCCCGGGCGAACTGTTCGTGGAATACCAGCTCGCGGCCAAGGCGATGCGCCCCGACCTAAATGTCGCCGTGGCAGCCTACGGCGATTATGGCCCTGGCTACATCGGCAGCACCTGCGCCTACGAGCAAGGTGGCTATGAAGTCGGACCCACCTCTTCTAACGTCGCCCCGCAGGTCGAACCAATCCTGATGGACGCGATGAAGCAGCTCCTCGAAGCCAAGGACGCCCCTGGCATCTTGCCAGCCCCGGTAATGCCCGGCCTCCCGCACCCCTGGCCCGCCGCCGACGCCAGCTTGGTGAAGTTCTCTCAATTCGAACTCAATGATTCCAAGTTGATCAACGTCCTCCGCGTCATCCGCGCGAAGGCCTACAACCAAGGCAACCTGATCGACATCGTCATCAATGATTCGAAAGGTGACCTCGAAGGCCGTGCTGTCAGCATCAGCCTAAAGGACACGACGGTCGGACAGATGATGCAACAGCTCTCCGTGCTCGCCGATTTCAAATACACCATCAAGGGCAACACCATCACCGTCGAACCAAAGTAACCCCCCGCGATTGCTTCGCAGCCGTTCACCAAGCCAGCAATACCCCTCTGTCTCTTACCATACTCGATGCTCAATACCCTAAACTCTAATGATCACCACCCTCCTCGCCTCCCTCTCCCTCTTCGCCGCCGACGCCCCGGCCCCGCTCGCCCCGACCAAGGCAGACGTGCCTTACGCCGGTACGACCGAATTCCGCCAGACGCTCAACGTCTACGCTCCTGCGATCAAACCCGCGAAGCCTGCCCCGGTCATATTCTGGATCCATGGCGGCGGATGGCAGGGCGGCGAGAAGACGAATGTCCAGTTGAAGCCGAAGTTCTTCACCGACCTGGGCTATGTCTTCGTCGCGACGAATCACCGCTACGTGAAGTCCGTCCCGATGAACGAAATCTTCGCCGACATCGCGAAGTCCCTCCATTGGACGCATGACCACGTCGCCGAATTCGGCGGCGACCCTAACCGCATCGTGATTATGGGCCATTCCTCAGGCGCCCAGCTCGCCGCCTACCTGTCCATCGACGAACGTCCGCTGAAGGCCGAAGGACTGTCCCTCTCGATGTTCAAGGGTTGCGTGCCAGTCGACGCCGATACGTTCGACATCCCAGCGGTCATCGAACTCGCCACCGCTAATCGTAAAGCCGCCGGCAAACCGGAGCCGAAGTACGGCCACCGTGAGATTTTCGGCGGTAAGCCCGAGCTCTGGGCCGACTACTCCGCGACCACCCATGTCGCCGCCGGCAAAGGTATCCCGCCCTTCCTCATCCTCTACGATGCGGCCGCTGCCCTGACGCCCGACCAAGCCAAGCGCCTCGAAAAAGCCCTCACTACAAAGGGCATCTCCGCCAAAACTTTCGGCGCGCAGAATACCAATCACGGCAAGATCAACGCCGACCTAGGCCTGCCTGACGACCCCTCGACCGCCGAAGTCCTTTCCTTCCTGCAGACGGTGCTGAAGTAAGATCTTAGCGGCTAGCGGTTGGCGGTTAGCGGTTAGGCCCACACAGGATGGCAACAATGCAGGGAAACCAAGCCGCCTGCTCGATGTTCTTTGCACCTAACCGCCCACCGCTAACCGCTACCACCTGACACGGGTAGGGTCGGGACGGCGTCACGACCTAGCTGCCACTTGAGGTAGGGCGGGCTCTCCGAGCCCGCCGGTAGGGACAGCACCACGTGCTGTCCTAGTTCGCCGCAGGGCGAACACTGGTAGGGGCACGATTTATCGTGCCCTCCTGTCACGGAGGGCGCGGCGTAGCCACGCCCCTACCCTAGGCCGCCCTGCGGCGGCCCTCCCCATCATCCTGCTTCGCAGCGGTCCACCATGCCATCAGTCCCCTGCGCGGCTTCGCCGCGCCAGCTTGTCCCCATGTCACCTTGCCCACGTGCCCCCTACCTCCTCATTCATCCTTCATCTTTCATCTCCCATCTGTATCTCTATCCGCCTCCGCCCTCTGCCATCCGTCATCTGTCATCTATAATCTCTATGTCCCACCCCCGCATCGCCGTCCTCGGCGGAGGAGCCGCCGGCTTCTTCGCGGCGATCACTTGCGCGGAGACCCTCGGCAAGGCCGGCTCAGTCACCCTCTTCGAGGCAACCCCTCACCTGCTCGCTAAAGTCCGCATCTCAGGCGGTGGACGTTGTAACGTCACTCATTCCTGCTTCGAGCCGGCCGAACTGGTGAAGAAATACCCGCGCGGCGGACGCGAGCTGCTCGGCGCCTTCCACCGCTTCCAGCCCCGCGACACGATCGAATGGTTCGCTGGGCGCGGCGTTGCGACAAAGACCGAAGAAGACGGGCGCATGTTTCCGACCACCGACGACTCCGCGACAATCGTCGATTGCCTGATGTCCGCCGCCGCCCGGGCCGGCGTGAACATACGCCTCTCCACAGCCGTCCGCTCCATCATCAAGGAGGCTGATACGTTCCGCCTCACCCTCGGCACCGGCTCGATTGAGGAATTTGACCGCGTTATTGTCGCCACCGGCGGCAGCAAATCCTCGGGCGGCCTGGCCATCGCGGAATCCTTCGGGCACTCGATCGTCGCTCCGGTCCCTTCTCTCTTCACCTTCCATATCACCGACCCGCGTCTGACCGACCTTGCGGGCATCTCAGTCGAGAACGCGGTCGTCACCGCGCCTGGCACAAAGCTCGAGACCGACGGCCCCGTGCTGATAACCCACGCCGGACTCAGCGGCCCCGGCATCCTCAAGCTCTCCGCCTGGGGTGCCCGTGCCTTTGCGGAAAAGAACTACGCCTTCCCGATCGCGATCAATTGGGTCACGCCCCACACCCGCGATACCCTGATCAAGGCCCTCTCGGTCGTCCGCGAACAGAACGCGCGCAAACAGGTCACGACCTTTAGCCCCGTTGCCATGCCCCAACGCCTCTGGGAGCGCTTCGTCATCGCCGCCGGTATCCCGACCACCACCCCGTGGGCCCACGTCAGCAACCCTTCACTCCAGACCCTCGCCACCCAGCTCACCGCCGCGGATTTCAAGGTCGAAGGGAAGAGCATGTTCAAGGACGAGTTCGTGACCTGCGGCGGCGTGAAACTGTCGGAGGTCGACTTCAAGACCATGGAAAGCCGGAAATGCACCGGGCTGCACTTCGCTGGCGAAGTCCTCGACATCGACGGCGTCACCGGCGGCTTCAATTTCCAGAACGCGTGGACGACGGGGTATTTGGCAGGATCAGCTTGCGCTGGGTAGGGCCAAGTTCGCCGCAGGGCGAACCATGGTAGGGGCGTGGCTTTGCCGCGCCCTCCGAATTATGAGTGCACGATAAATGGCGCCCCTACCTCCGGCCGCCCTGCGGTGGCCTTTGCTTCGCAGCAGTTCACCATGCCTGCAGTTCCCCCATTCCGAATAATCTGCTAAACAGATTATTCGGAATTCAAATGCAGCTTCGACGAATACCCGTGCTCACCGAGCGCGCGGCTTGAGACGAGGAGTCTGATCTTAGGCGCGCGGCCGACGCCGTGGTCATCGATCACCTTAGCGCCGATTTTTATTTCCGTCAGCTCGAGGCGCTCTTGGCTCACCGACTTTTCGCCGGTGCGGGCTGGGGCGACTTCGATGAGCGCCAGCACCGTGATCAACACTATCTTCAACACCGGAACAAGTGATGAGTAGTTCATGGGGAGTAATGTATCCTTAAGACAGCCCCCCGCACCCCTTTGTTTACGAATAGGCCAAATTCCCTATGCATGCCGCCTGCTAATACTGAGAGACCGAGTGATAAGAATGTTAAACCTAGACGATACCCATTCTCAGGTCCCGGGTCTCAGCCGTCAGGTCCCAGGTTCAGATGTTCTGGTGCAGGTACAGGTTCAGGGCCCGCACCCGCACCCGAACCTGATAGCCCGTACCCGACACCCGATTGCCGAGACCTGAGACCCGAGAATGTATGCCCCCAGCCAATCATCCGGTCTCCCTATGCCGCCCCCTTTGAGTTCTGCCTCGGCTCTGATCAACCGAGCCTCCGAGCCTCCGGGCCTCCGGGCCTCTCATTTGCCTCCCTTGCCAACCTGCCAACTTGTCAACCGGTCAACTAATCGTGTCCACATGTCCCCTTGCCCACGTGCCCCCTCGCGGCTCTGCCGCGCGGCACAAAAAAACCCGCCACTCTCGTGGCAGGTCGATTGGTCCCGGTTACCCGGTTCCTGAAGAGAAAGCCGATTAGGCGTTCTTCTTCTTCTTCTTCTTAGGCTCGTCGCCCTTAGGGGCTTCGGCGCCAGCGGCGACGGAGAGGGCCTTGGCCTTGTCATGGACAGAGGCTTCGACCTTCACGGCCTTACCGACGAGGTCCTTGAGACCTTCGGCACCCTTGGTTTCAGGGGTGACGGCGATGGTGCTGTCCTTACCCTTGACGGTAACGACGAGCTCCTTCTTTTCGGAGTCGAAGGACTTGAGAGTGCCTTCGGAGGTGGCGGTCTTGCCGCAGCCAGCCTGAGCGGCGGCAGCGAGAGCGAGAACGGTGAGGATGCTGAGGATGTTCTTCATAGGATTACGGGGAGAGAACACCAATACCCTGCCGAAGTTGCAGAAGGCAAACCACAATCTAGGTTGAAACCCCCTGCCCCAGTCTCATCTTGGTCCCATGCCCCGGCGCCTAAACCTGTCTAAAAGCCTGTTTCTCGTCCTTTTCGGGCTTATTTCAGCCCCACTCCTGGCGCATTCGATCCCCGAAATCCCCGTCCGTGCTGAATTTAAATCAGGCGGAGAGATGGAATTATCCATCGAAATCGACCCCCGCAACTGGGAGCCCAGCCCGGCCGAAGCCCCTTCCTTGGAGTTCAAAGCCTTCATGCTCCAGCCACAGACCAAGAAGGACGCACAGATCGCCCGGACGAAACAGTTCATCGCTGACTCCATCGAGTTCACGTTCGAACCCCTCCGCAACATCCAGCCGGACTTCATTTGGGACTTCGTCGCCGAGACCGGCAAACCCCTCCTCGCGATGACCGACGCGGTCGTGGCCCGAGGAAAATGGAAGACGACCATCCCCGCCGGTATCACAGGCTGGAAGATTCGCTCCAAGCCAGGCCACAAGGTCTCGGTGGTCTTCATCAATACCATTAACGGTCAGGCACACCCCCGCGTCCCGGTCCTCTTCCCGGGCGAATCCAGTTTCACCCTCGACCTCACCGGACTCACCGCCGGGAAGCCCACCCAACCGTCCGTCGGCTCGGTCTCCGCGCATGCCGATAAAGGAGGAGCCTGGAGTACGTTCTTCGGCCGAATCCGCGACGGCTTCGAACACATCCTGCCCGAAGGCCTCGACCACATCCTTTTTGTCCTCGGACTTTTCCTGCTCTGCCGCGCCTGGAAGCCGATCCTAGTCCAGGTCACGACCTTCACGGCCGCCCACACGATCACCCTGGCGCTCGCCACGCTGGGCTACGTCTCGATTGCCCCGCGCATCGTCGAGCCGATCATCGCCGCCTCCATCGCAGTCGTGGCTTTGGAAAATATCTTCCGACCGACCTACGGTAAGTTCCGCATCCTGACGGTCTTCGTCTTTGGCCTCATCCACGGCCTGGGCTTCGCCCAACGCCTCATCGACGAGCGTATCCCCTCCGGCTCGGTCGCCAGCTCCCTCCTCGGATTCAATCTCGGGGTCGAGTTCGGGCAGCTCGCCGTCATCGGCCTCGCGGTGGCCGCCACTTTCTGGATCAAGGACGAGACCAAATATCGTCGCTTCGTCGTCATCCCCGCCTCCGCCCTCATCGCCGTCGCCGGCCTCTTCTGGGCCTACCAGCGCATGTCTTGAGGTAGGGACAGCACCACGTGCTGCCCTAGTTTCAGCTTCCTCGGGTAGGGTCGGAATCGCGTCACGACATAGCTGCTGCTAACCCGTTTTCAGGTCCCGGGTCTCAGCCGTCAGGTCCCGGGTTCAGGTGTTCGGGTGCAGGTACAGGTTCAGGGCCCGCACCCGTACCCGAACCTGACAACCCGCACCTGAGTCCCGACTGCCGAGACCTGAGACCCGAGAATGGTTCCCGCCAACCGCCAACCGCTTCCACCTACCTCATCCACAACAACCTGACGACAATCCCGATAACGACACACAAGAAGACGCGGCGGATCAAGGTCGCGCCTTTGGCCAGCACCAAGCCCGACCCGAGATAAGTCCCGATGAGTTGCCCGCCGACCATGACAGCCGCTGCCGGCAACAGGACGGCGCCCTTGAACGCAAACACGATCAGCGACCCGAGGTTGCTGCCGAGGTTCACGACTTTGGTATAAGCGGTCGCGCGACGGAGCTCGAGTCCGAGCAAGGCGACGGTAGCAATCGTCCAAAATGCTCCAGTCCCAGGACCGAAGAAACCATCATAAAATCCAAGCACGCTGCCGAAGAGCAGACCGAAGACCCCGGCCTGCATCTTGGGCGCACCCCCCTCTTCGCCCAGCTTCGGACTGAACATCACATAGAAGACGATCGCCAGCAGCAGCCAAGGGACGATGGCCTTGAGGAGGTCGTTGCTGACCTGGGTGACGACCCAGGCGCCGAAAGCCGAGGCGACGAAGCTGATGAGCGCCGCTGACCTTACTTGCGTCCAGCTGATCAGCCCACCCCGGGCGTAGCGAGTCACGGCAACGGTCGTCCCGATTGAGCTCTGCGCCTTGTTCGTCCCGAACGCTAACTGCGGCGGCAACCCTGCCGCCAACAAAGCCGGCACCGTGATGAGCCCACCGCCACCTGCAATCGAGTCAATGAAACCACCGAAGCCACCCGCGAAGAAAAGCCAGATCAGGGTCTCGTTCGAAAGCGTCATCTCACCCAAAGGAATGCGACCAACCCGCCACCCTGAGAAGCCCAAACCCGCTAGGTAGGGATGCGATGACATCGCATCCGCTGTCTAAGGGTGGGACAGCACCACATGCTGTCCTATCGTTCGCCGCAGGGCGAACCATGGTAGGGGCACGATTTATCATGCCCTCCGCTGCTTCGCAGTAGTTCACCATGCCAGCAGCTCCCGCACTGTTATCCGTCTTGCCAACTGGCCCACTGATCAACGGGTCAACTTGTATCGGTAACCTTAACCCCGCATTAAGCAGAATTATTCCGAAACTCGAAACTCGTATCAGCCCTTTGGGGTATCATCTGCAGTCCACCACCATGAACTCCCCCACCCTGCTGGCTCTCCTCCTCGCGATTTCTGTCGCCCAAGCCGCCCCAGGCGCCCCTGAAAAAGGCTCCCGTCGCGAAGCCGCCCGCAACGATGCCGGCACTGGCGACGCCCGCGAAGAATTCCTCAAGAAGCACCCCGAGCTCCGCGAGAAGTTCGAGAAACTCAAGGACATGACCCCCGAAGAACGTCATGCTTTTTTCAAGGAGCACCCAGAACTCGCCGAGAAGCTCAAGGACGCCGGCGCTGATCGCCGAGGTGACTTCCTTAAGGACCACCCAGAACTCAAGGAGCACCTCGAAAAGCTCAAGTCTATGACCCCGGAAGAACGTAAGGCCTGGCTGAAGGAACACCCTGAAATCGCCGAAAAACTCGAGAAGGCCAAATCGAAGCTCAAGGAAAAGGCCGAAGACGTTACCCCTGAACAGAAGGAAAAGATCAAGGCCAAGATGAAGGAACGCTTCGAAAAGATGACGCCGGAACAGCAGGCCGAAGTCCTCAAGAACCACCCCGAGCTCAAGGAAAAGCTCGAAGGCGCCAAGAAGTAATCCTCACCTTCCCCCTCCCCTCAAGGGCGCGACACAGTCGCGCCCTTTTCATTGGTAGGGATGCGATGACATCGCATCCGCTGTATCGAGGCAGGGACAGCACCACGTGCTGTCCTATCTGCCTCTTGTCTCGTCTGTATCTCCCAACCGCCAACCGCTAACCGCCAATACCTAACATGGGTAGGGTCGAGCATCCCTGCTCGACCGCGGCCGACCGTGTCGGCCTTCCCTGCCCGCACCCGTACCCGAACCTGAATACCCGTACCTGACACCCGATTGCCGAGACCTGAGACCCGAGAATGTATGCCCCCAGCCAATCATCCGGTTCCCGGTCTCCCTTTGAGTTCTGTCTCCCTGTCTCGGGTAGGGCGGGTTGTCCCTAACCCGCCGTTCGCGGACGGACATCCGTACCTCAATCGACATCCTATTCTCTCAATGCCCAACGGCGGGCGCGGAGAGCCACGCCCTACCCACTGCATCCCTTGCCAACCTGCCAACTGGTCAACAGGTCAACTAGTGTATGCTGGCGGCTCCGCCGCACGGCGTCAGCGTAGCTCCCCCATCATCTCCACCAAATTACTTACGATGATTTCCGAAGCATCCTTTTGCACGACGTTAGTGCCCAACCAGGTCTCGTATCCGCCGAGCTCATGCTGCGCGGGCGTAGGCAGATAACCGTGTCGGCCGTTACCGAGGCCGACCACGATGGTCCGCCCAAAGGGGCTCTTCTTCTTCAACTCGAGTCCGGTCTCGGCAAAGGTCTCAAAGGGAATCGCACAGAGGACGATATCCCCGACCTTGATGACCTGGACGATGATATCCAGGGTCTCCTCCGGATGCTCCGCCGCGGAGATAGTCGAACCGGCATAGTTCTTCGCCAAGGCAGGCAGGCGCGCGATTGCCTCCTTATCCTTGATCGCCAAGATAGCTTTGGCGTTCATGACCTGCTCCGGAGTGGGCTTACGATACTTGAGCGTCAGAATACGCTGCCGCATACCGAGTACGACATCACCGTTGTGCTTACCAATCGCCTGATAGGCCTTCCAAGAAGCATCTGCGGCCTCGCTGGCGACCAGCCGGATCTGCTCAAACGGCTCGCGCGGAGGACGCGTCACCCCAAAGGGGATATTATTGATGTCTCCGGAGGTGCCGTTCGACATCGCCGCGACGAAATCATCGCCGGATCGGAGCCGCGAAGGCATCACCCGGGCGAACTCTCCGTAATAATCAGCGGAGACCTGACCACGCGGAGACCCGCCGACGTAATGCAGCGAATAGTTGGCGAATAGCGCCAGGGGCTTCCGCTTCACATCTTGGACCGACAAGATGCTGATATCTGGATCCGTCGGACCGGCCGGCCGATCGATGACGTCAGGCGAAGTACCGGGATTCATCTTCACCTTATCCATCTCGCCGAAGGGATTCAGCGGCATTTTGCCCGGCTTCAGATACCAGCGGCGGTTGAAGACCTCGCTCGGCAAGGGCTGGGCCGCTGCTCCGATCAACGCCGGCCGTAGCTGAGCGTGGGCTTTAATGATAGATTGGGAGATGCCGTCCAACATCACCTGCCGGTAGACATTGGCCTTCACCTGGCGATCCGAAAGCTTCGGGCCACCGGCCACCTCGACGACAAACTCATCAGCGGCACTGACCCCGGTATGGGTGTGCGTGGCGGAAACCAACATGTTCTCCACGGGAATACCGGTCGCCTTCGAGGCAATCTCCTTGGCCTCCTGGGTGACTTTTCGCGGTACGCTCAGGTGATCGATCACGACCCATACGACCTTGGTCTTACCATCATCCAGGACCAAAGCGCGGGCATTCAACGGGTCATGAACCCCCGTCGCCATGTTCGAACTATGACCGCCCGGCATGTTGACCGGAAACTGGGACGGCGTGATATCCGTCACCGCCGCCCCGGCTTTTAATGCCGCTGCCGACAAGCTCGCGGCCATGGAAACGGACAGCACTAAGAAACAGGCATAGGAACTCATGGGGAGTGGGGTATGCCCGCCATCCTGCCCTCCGCCCCACCCCTTACAACCCCGCATCGGGTAGGGATGCGATGACATCGCATCCGCCGTATCGAGGTAGGGGCGCGTCGGCGACGCGTCCGCTGTCTCTAGGGTGGGACAGCACCACGTGCTATCCTAACTGCTACAGACCCATTCTCAGGTCCCAGGTCTCAGCCGTCAGGTCCCAGGTTCAGGTATTCAGCACCAGGTTCGGGTTCAGGCCCGAACCCGTACCCGAACCTGATAACCCGTACCCGATACCCGACTGCCGAGACCTGAGACCCGAAGATGTCTTCTCTGGTCAACCAATCCTCTGGGCCTCTGGGCCTCCTCATCCCG
>Ga0209298_10000654_pt1 | contig 22981 bp, 22 predicted proteins | sample S_140806_EF_Meta_FD_187325 | JGI IMG/M metagenome (GOLD analysis project Ga0209298, IMG submission 187325) | Freshwater microbial communities from Lake Simoncouche, Canada to study carbon cycling - S_140806_EF_MetaG (SPAdes) (version 2) | ecosystem: Environmental > Aquatic > Freshwater > Lake ...
GGCAAGGCCTTCGTGGAGTACGGCACTGGCACTCTGCAAGAGATCACCTCCCCCTGGAACTCCACCGCCGGCGACAACAGCAGCGAGTGGCAGATGCTGGCCGCTGACACCATTAGCGGTGTCAACACAATCCTCTGGCGCAACAACACCTCCAGCTTCCTCCACATCTGGAACCTAGATGCCAACTGGAACTTGCAATCCTCCAGCGGTTCCGATGGGTTCAACACAGCCAAAGCCTGGAATCTGGAGTCGAGTTTCCAGGTGGACGCCACCAAAGACGGACTCATCGGCGCCCCCTTCACCACGATCGAAGACCAAGGCAACACCAAGCTGCTCAAGCTCGGTGATGGCAAGGCCTTCGTGGAAGTCGGAGGCGCCCGCCAGGAGATCACCTCCCCCTGGAACTCCACCGCCGGCAGCGACAGCAGCGAGTGGCAGATGCTGGCCGCTGACACCATTAGCGGTGTCAACAAAATCCTCTGGCGCAACAATACATCCAACTTCCTCCACATCTGGAGCCTCGATGCCAACTGGAACTTGCAATCCTCCAGCGGCTCCGATGGGTTCAACACAGCCAAAGCCTGGGATCTGGAGTCGAGTTTCCAGGTGGACGCCACCAAAGACGGACTCATCGGCGCCCCCTTTACCAGCGGCACCCTCTAAGCCCAGGCAACATCAAGCTGCTGAGGCGCGGCGATAGCCAGGCCTTCGTGAAGTACGTGACGTGGACCGCAACAACCGAACCAGCCCGTTGAACGCCTCCCTAGAACCGGAAGAACACGCGCAGCTGCGTCTGCCAGGAGCCCTGGGTGTCGACCGAGGCCTCCAGGTTGAACTGGTCGGACGCCTTGTAGTTCACCGTCACCTGGGGGGGGATGTCGGAGCGATTCGGAGCGGCCAACACGGAGGCGTTGATGCGGTCGGTGAGGTCGTAGCCGATCTCTGAACCGAGCACCAGCTGGGGCGGCACCCTGCGGGAGCGCCGCTCCTGGACCGACTCGATTGCGGGGGTCACATAGGTGGGATAGAGGGCCAGGCTCACCCGCTGGCCGAAGGCATCGGTCAGGCTGGAGAGCAGCGGCGAGAGCAGCGACTGGCCGAGGACCGTGGCTAAGGCGGTGCCGGCACCGCCGCTGGTGAGACCCGCCAGGGAGTTGCCGCCGATCAGGGCCACCAGCCGGTCCTGGGGCAGGGGGGGGCTGCTGCGCAGCTTCAAGCTCTCGGCAATGCGATCGGCCGGACCGCTCACACTCACCGTGACCAGGATCAAGTTGAGCTGGTTGAGGGAGGAGAAGCCCCCTTGGGCCTGCTGCTGGGTCAGCGCCAGGGAGCTGGAGGCCGCATCGGAGAGGCCGGAGGGGCCGATCACATTGAGGCTGTCGGCGATGCGGGTGCGCAGGGCGATGTCGAGATAGGGAACCAGCCCCAGCGACGGCGTGAAGATCGCCACATTCGGGGCATCGGGATCGAGGCTGAAGCTGGTTGTGAAGAGATTGAGACGGCCGCTGAGCAGCTTCACCACACCGGAGGCCCGCAGGCTGGGGTCGAGGCGGCCGCTGATCCGCAGGCTGCCCCCCGTCTGGAAGTTGGCCACGTTGGGCACCACCACCCGCAGCTCCGGTCCCAGACCAATCCGCAGGCCATCGAAACTCAGCCAGGGAGCCCGGGGAATCGCCTCCTCCAGCGAAGCGGCTGTGGAAGAGGCCACATCGGGCCCGAGCAGCACCAGGGGCTTGCGGAAGTCCCATTTCGTTTCGATGAGCTCAGGCACGCTGGTGGGCCGGGCCTGCTGATGGGAGGCCGGCTCCGCCTCGGCGATGGTCGCCGGCCGCACGTTGATGCTGCCGCGGGCGATGGACACATCCCCCCCCAGACGGGGAGCCAGCAGGCTGCCGGCCAGGGTGAGGCGGCCCTGGGCCTGGGCGGTGATGCGGGACACGGCGAAGGGGATGGCCGTCAGGTCGATGGCCAGGCCCGTGTCACTCTCCAGAGGTCGCACCAGGCCCAGCCTCCCCTGGCCGCGGATCCGGCCACCACGTCCGACCCGGGCCACCAAGTCCTGCAGCACCAGCTGCTGAGAATCAAACAGGACCATCGCCTGCAGCCCCTGCAGGGTCTGTCCGATGAAGCGGCATTCGCCGTTGCGCAGCCGCAGGAAGCCGTTGGCGATCGGATCGGAAAGACTGCCTCGCACGAGCAGCTGCAGATCCGCGCTGCCCCGTTTCCAATCGATGGTTCCGGAGCCGGCGGCCAGGCGGGTGAGAAACAGCAGTCCGTCATCCCGGCTGGCCATGCGCACCTCCAGGCCGGAGCTGCCGGGGTCGAGGGGAACGGTGCCGGCCAGATCCACGCTGTTGGAGGCCCCCGCGGCCCGCAGGGAAAGGTCGAGGTTCAACGCCTGACCCCGCAGCTCCACCCGGCCCCGCTGCAGGGCTAGGTCGTCGGAGCCCAGGCCAGCCTCCTGCAGGGCCAGATCCACCGAAAGGCTGGGCTGGCCGCCTCCGAGGCCGTAGCGGCCGCGGGCCTGGAGCGTGCCGCGCAGCTTGGCCGGCACGGGGGTGAGCAGCGCCAGGAGGGAGAGAGGTAGGTCCTCGAGCTCGAACGTGCCCTCACCGCCGCGGAGCGGCCCGGCCAGCTGGAAGCGGAAGGGCTCGCGGGCGATGCTGCGGTCGCGGTCGCTGGCATCGAGCCAGAGGTTGCCGCGCCCCTGCAACTCGGCCCTGGCATGGCGGAGATCCGCTCCACTCAGCAGCAGGTCGGCATCGAGGGCGAGCTGGAGGCGCTCCAGCCTTTCGGCCCGGGATGGGCTGGCCAGGGCCAGATCCCTTTGCTCCGCCAATCGGCGTGCCTCGACCAGGAAGGCCAGCTGCTCCTCGATGCTGCGGCCGAGGGTGTCGATCGCCAGGGTGCCCAGATCCTCAGCCCGGCCCCGGAAGGGGAGCGGGCGGCCCCGCCAGAGGTCGTAAGAGGCCAGCAGCTCCCGCACGAAGGGCGCGCTGATGCCGCGTGCCTGGACCCGGGCCTGAAAGGGTCCATCCCGGCGACCCTCCAGTTGGGCAGCGATCGAACCACCCACCAGGGCGTCAAGCTGCCCCCGCAGGCGATAGCGCCGATCGTCATAGGCCACGCTGGCGCGCAGACTGCGGCCCGCCAGGCGCAGAAAGCCCGGATGGTCCACGGCCAGATCGCCGTGGACACGGAGCGGCCGTAAGGCCAGATCGCCCTGGCCGCTGAGGGCTCCCTGCAGGCTGCGGAGCCGGGACCTGGCAGCGAGGGCCACGGCCAGGCCCTGGAGTGGGAAGGAGCGCGCCTGCCAGCGATAGCGGCCGGCGGTGGCGCGCTCCCGACCATTGATTGCGGTGAGCTTCAGGCTGCCGCCACCCCGTTCCAATCCGAGGGCCAGTGGCTGCCAGCCCTGATCAAAGCGAGCCTCAAGCCGGCCCGCCGGGGCAGGCTGCTCCGCCATCAGCCGCAGACGGGCCCCATCGGCAGCCCCCACCAGGGTGCCGCTCCAGATCTCAGGGAGCCGCAGCGGCCCACCGCCTGGGTTGCGGAGCTGCAGGCGCAGATCCGGCAGCAGCCCCCGGAGGGGGCCCTGCAGGGTGCCATCGGCGTCGAGACGGCCTGTGAGAGTCGTGCCGACGAGGCGGTTCAGGCGGGAGAGGGGATAGTCGCGGAGCTGAATCCGGCCGCTCAGATCGCCCCAGGTCAGACCCCGACCCCGCTCGCGGGAGAGCGGCAGGCTGGCGGAGGCCAGCAGGTGGTCGCTGCGCAGCTCGGTGAGCTCTAACCGGCCATCACTCCAGAGCAGCGACACCGCTGCCGTGCCGATCAGGGGGAGATCGCTCTGGCGAGTGGTGGCGAGCAGACGGGGGGAACTCAGCAGACCATCCGCTCGGAAACCACCCTGCAAGGCCCGTTGCCGTAGCCAGGGGGGCAGGCCCCGGGCCTGGGGGAGCTCGGAGGGCTCCAGCCGCCAGTCACCGCTGAACGCCAGCTGGCGGCTCAGGCGGCCCTGGGCCTGCAGCCGCGACCGGCCCAGGAATGCCTCCAGGCGCTCCACGCCCACACCGCCACGGATCCAGCGCCCACTCAGGCGGCCCCGCAAGGGAAGGGTGGCCAGGGGACTGGCGGCGGGGGGGCGGGCGATCAGATCGAGGGCGAGCCGTCCATCGGTGGCGGTACGGCCGGCGATGCGGCCTTCCCAGGCGCCGGTCCTCCAGGGGGAGTCCGCCAAGATGAGGGTCTGCTCCTGACAGCTCCAGGCCAGACGGTCGCTGGCAAGAGGGCGCTCCAGGGCGGGTGGCTGCCAGCTGGCCTGCCGCACGATCAACGCGCCCCGACAACTGGGGCGTCCGCGATCGACGCGGAAGCTCACCTGCCCCTCCGCCTGGCCACGAAGGGTTCCCTTCACGGGCAGCAGCGGTTCGAAGGGCGCGGCAGCGAAGCGGCGGGTGGCCAGATCGACCCGCCAGAGGTTCCGTTGCCAGTTGCCGTCACCTTCCAGCCGAGCCTCACCCGCCTCTCCCGGGGCGGCCACGTCCGCCCGGAAGCGGATGCTGCGCTCATGGAGCCGCACCTGGGCTCCCCCCTGGAACTGAAAGGCCAGGGGCTTGCCCTGGGGGGTGACATTCCAGATCCGCAGCTGCCCGGCCCGGGGGACCCGGATCCGCAGATCGAGACGCGGTGGCTCCCCCCCGGGCTTCAGCCGGCCCAGCACCCAGAGCCAGCCCTGGCTGTTGGGCCGCAGATCCACCACCGGTTCCCGAACATCCAGATCCAGCACCAGGCCGCGCTGCCGCCAGCTCGCCAGCGGGTGCAAGCGAACCTGGATCTCCTGAGCGGAGATGGTGGAGCCATCCTCCGGACCGGCCCGGAAGCGGCTGGGGCCGACCCGCAGCCCCTCGGGACCGATGCCCCGGTAGGCACCCAGGTCGAGGGGGTGGCCCATGGCATGGCCCACCAACTGTTCGATGCGAGGGCGCCAGCGGTCGTAGCCCCGCTGGAGCAATGGATCGAGACCAAAGCGCAGGGCGAGGCCCCCACCCACCAGCAAGCCGCCGGCCAGGAGTCCCAGGGGCAGGAGACACCCTGAGCCGCACCCGGATCCGCGGGGTTCCGGCGGGCTGGCTGTGATGCGTTCTGGCCGTTCGGGCATCCCCCTGGGACCGTCGCCGTCCGGTTGGGCCGCAATATAAAGGGCCTTTCCTCCTTGGCCATGGCCACCGATCCGATCTTCTTCCAGGCTGGCCAGTGGCTTGCTGCCGCCGGAGGGGCGTTGGTGGTGGTGACCGTGGTGGCCTTCCTGGCCCGCTGGGGAGTGCGCTTCCGCCTGGTGGGCGTCAGCAGCTTCACCCTGCTGCTGGCGTTCTCCTGCCTGGCCTTCGCCGTGAGCTATGTGCCGCGGGTGTCGATCCCGGGGGCCCGCTCGGTGCCGGTCGTGTTCGACAACGGCAGCGACCTGGTGATCGCCGCCGCTCCGGCCGACCTCGCCGCTGAAGCGATCCAGCCGACGTTGGAGGAGCTGGCCCGCAACGTGCATGCCAGCGGTCGTACCAGCGAGGACGGCTTTGTTCATGTACGGCTGCGGCGCGTTGAACCGGCCACCGCCGGGGCGGGCAGGCCGGTGGTGCTGGGGGAGGCCCAGGTCGAACTGGCCACTGGCACAGTGACCCTGAATCCCTGAACCACGAACCGTGAGGCCCGAACTTTGAGCCCCGAACTGTGAGCCTCCATCCCTTCCAGCTCGCCGGCTCCTACCGGAAGGAACGGGAGCTGCTCGTTCGGGAGGGGATCGACAGCTGGCCAGGGATGGCCTCCCTGGATGGGGTGCACCTGCGCCGCATCGCCAGCGCGAGCCCCGGCAGCGAGGCGCGGCTGCTCCGGCTGCAGGGCCAGGCCAGGCTGGTGGTGGCGCTCGACCTGGCCCCGGCCGAAGCGGCCCTGTTGCTCCATGCGGGCATTGCCGACGCCCACGCGCTGGCGGAGGCGAACCCCGAGGATCTGCGGCGTCAGGTCGGCCGGCTGCAGCGTCGCCTCACGGGCAGCGCTGTGCCACCCCCCAGCCTGACGACCCTGCGGAGCTGGATCCTGAAGGCCAGGGCCAGCACCGGTCGCTCGCGGAACTGACCCCAACCGAACCGACCGCCAACAGCGGTCTGCGTGGAATGGAAGCAAGGCAGGCCCCTGCTCCGCCCTCCTCGCCTGCCCAGGACCCTCCATGGTCACCCCGTCGTTCCAGGCCCCGTCGTTCGAGGCGACATCGTTCCAGACCCCATCCGTGGCCATCGCCGGGTTGTCATGCAGCGCCAGGCCCAGTGCCGCGGGATCACCCCGCCGCTCCGCTGCGGGCCTCCTGGCGCTGGGGCTGGCGGTGATCCCCCTGCTGCTCTCACCCCTGCCGGCGACCGCTGGGATGCTGGACACGGTGAAACAGAACCCCGCCCTGGCCCGCAGCCTCTGCGAGCAGTTCAAGCAGCTCAATGCCAGCGGCCAGTCGGCCACCTCGAAGGAATCGATCGCCAGGGTGGCGGCCAGCCAGGGCCTCAGCAGCCTCGATGCAGAGGTGCTCACCACCTATGTGATCGGCCTGCACTGCCCCGACGTGCGCTGAGTGGAGACAGCCCGGGATCTGTGGATGCCCTGCCCGGACGGGGTCCGGCTAGCCACCAGGCTCTGGCGACCCGACCTGGGCGGGCCCCACGGAGTGGGCCCGTGGCCGGTGCTGCTGATGCGCCAGCCCTATGGCCGAGCGATCGCCTCCACTGTGACCTATGCCCACCCGGCCTGGTACGCGGCCCGGGGCTTCCTGGTGGCCGTGCAGGACGTACGGGGACGCGGCGATTCTGAAGGTGAGTTCCGCGGCTTTGCCGGTGAGGCCGCCGATGGCGCCACGGCGGTGCGCTGGGCCCGCAACCTGGAGAACGCCAACGGCCGGGTGGGTACCTATGGCTTCTCCTACCAGGGGCTCACCCAGCTGCTCCATGCCGTCGGTGCGGAGGGGGGCTCGCAGACGGATGCCCGGGCTGGTGGTGGGGCCGACCGCCGCGATGATCCCTTCCCCGACTGCCTCGCGCCCGCCATGGCGGGGCTGGATGAGCGGCTCCACTGGGCCAGCGAGGGCGGCGCCCACTGGTGGGGGCCGGGGCTGGGCTGGGCACTCCAACTGGCGGCCGAAGGCTGCCGCCGCCGCAACGACGCCAACGGCTGGCGGGAGATCCGCCGCAGCCTGGAGAACGGAACCTTCCTGGAGCAGGGGCCGGCCCTGCTGGAACGGTTCGATCCGACCGGCATGGGCCTCGGCTGGCTGCGCCGCGATGCCGGCGATCCGCAGGGATGGTTGAGCCATGGGGTGGCGCCGGAACTGCTGCAGCGGCCGATGCTGCTGGTCGGCGGCTGGCATGACCCCCACCTGCGGGGGGTGCTGGACCTGTGGGAGCGAGCCCGAGCCGCCGGTGGTGATCCGGGTCTGGTGATCGGTGGTTGGACCCATCTCCACTGGCGGGGGGGGATCGATGCCTTGCAGCTCGCCTTCTTCCGCCGGCATCTGCAGGGCGAGGATCCCCTTACCGGTGTGGCGCTTGCCGCCCAGGAGGGGGCTGAGCCGTCCCGGCAACCTTCGGCCGCCTCTGCCGAGCGGCCAGCGGAGATCGCGGCCGGCCTCGGCCGTGCCCTCCATGGTGGCATCGCCCTGGAGGCCGAAGGAGGGAGCGGCTGGTGGAACCCCTCCTCCATCGCAGCGGCAGACCGGCCGCGGGCAGGGGATCGACCGCTGGCCTGGACCCTCTGCAGCGATGGGCGTGCCGCGATCCGGCCGGACGAAGGAGAGCTCGTTCCCGAGCAGGGTGACCAGGCCGCTACCGCCCCGGCGGCCGATCGAACTCCCGGAGGTCGGGTGTGGCTAGTCCACGATCCCTGGCGCCCGGTGCCAGCCCGGGGCGGTCACCTGGGGCCCGATCCAGGCCTGGTGCAGCGCGGTGATCTGGACAGCCGCGCCGATGTGGCCTGCTTCAGCACCGCGCCGCTGCCTGGGCGTCTGACCCTGCTGGGTCGTCCCAGGCTGGAGATCACGGTTCAGGCCGATCAACCGGGCTTTGATCTCTGTGTGGCCCTCTCCCTGCTGCCGGCGGCGAGCAGCGACGTGCAACAGCTCAGTACCGGATTTGCCCGCATTCTTGGCCCTCACGCCCAGGAAGCCCAGCGGCGGCGGGTGGACCTGCAGCCCCTGGCCGTGGAGCTGGATTCGGGCGACCGCCTGCGGCTCTCGATCGCCGGGGCGGCCTGGCCCGCCATCGCCGTGAATCCCGGCGATGGATCCCAGCCCTGGGGCGCCGCCGGGCCGAACCACCGCGTGATCACGCTGACCCTGGTCCTGCACGGAAGCCTGCTGCGCTTCGAGCCACTCCTGGAAGCCGGCCGGCGGCAATAGAACCTTGGGGCAAACTGAGCCCGCCCCAGCCGCCGCCGCGATGTCGCGTTCCCTCCTGCGCCCCCTCCCGTTCCCCCTGGTTGCTGCCGCCGCGTTCGCCCTCGCAGGCCTGGGCCTTGGGAATGGTCCCGTCCGGGCCCAAGCGGGGGCGTCCAGCGTGGCCCCAGCCCGTGGGGCCAGCAGCGCCATGGTGGAAGCCCGAACCAAGGCCGCCGCTGAGCGAATCCTGGTGGCTCTGCGCAATGGCGATGCCGACACTCGCTACCGCCAGTTGGCGCCCAGCCTGCAGCGGATGACCAGCCCAACGAAGATCCGCCAACGGTTGGCCGAGATGCCGAAGCTGCTGCGTTGGAGGCTGGGTCCGGTGGTGCCTGGTCAGGATTCCAGCACGATCACCGCCCAACTGATCACCAGTGCCGGCCCCCGCGACCTGCTGATGGTGATCGACGTTAACGGCCTGCTGGAGGGCTACCACTTCGATGCCGCCGACCGACCGGCCGAAACCGTGGCGCGACAGTTCGTGGAGCTGCTCAGCCAGGGGCGCTACGTGAGCGCCAACAGCCTGCTGTCACCGGAGCTGCAGAGCGAGATCCCGCCGGCCGCCATGCAGACCAAATGGCAGCGGCTGCAACGCCTCACCGGCGATTTCGTGGCCATCAAGCAGGTCTTGCGCTCCGATAACAGTGGCGATCAGAAGCTGGTGCTGGTGAAGAGCGAATTCCGTCGCATCACCGACACGCTGTTTGTGATCCTCAATAGCCGCAACCAGATCGTCGGCGTCGATTTCCCCACCGAACCGAACCCTACGTTGCCAAGCCGCTAACAGGGGACCAAAGCAGCGTAAGCTCCCGGCGCAACCCCCCTGAGCCCCATGGTGCTGCCCAGCCTCGATTGGATGGTCGACGACGCCACCAGGCTGGCCGAATGTCGCCACGACCATCCCTTCGCCGTTCTGGGCCCCCAGCAGCTTCCCGAAGGGGGCTGGGTGGTTCGGGTGTGGATGCCCGACGCCGAGAGGGTGGAGTTGCTGCTGGAGGGACAGGCCCCCCGGCTGATGGCCAACCCCCACCACCCCTGGATCTTCGAGGCGGATCTCGATCACGATCCGGGCAGCGGCTACCGGGTGCGGGTGCTGCGGGGCGGCATCGAGCATGAAGCCCACGACCCCTGGGCCTTCCACCACGAATGGATGGGCGAGCTGGACCGCCATCTGTTCGCCGAAGGCAACCATCACCACATTTGGCAACGGATGGGCGCCCATCCCGTCAGCCACAACGGGGTGGCCGGGGTGCAGTTCTGCCTCTGGGCTCCCAACGCCCGCAGTGTGGCGGTGCTCGGTGATTTCAACGGCTGGGATGGTCGCCACCATCCGATGCAACAACGGCTGGGCGGCGGCTGGGAGCTGTTCATCCCGGGGCTGAGCCAGGGCGCCATTTATAAATATGAAGTGCGGGCTCAGAATGGTCACTGCTACCAGAAGTCTGACCCCTACGGATTCCGCCACCAGGTGCGCCCCGATAACGCCTCGGTGGTGGCCCAGCTCGGCGGCTACGACTGGCGGGACGGCGCCTGGATGCAGGAGCGCGATGGACGCAATCCCATCGACCGGCCGATCTCGGTGTACGAGATGCACCTCGGCAGCTGGATCCACGCCGCCACCGACCAGCCCTACATCGAAGCCGACGGCACGCCCCGCCCGCCGGTGCCGGCGGCGGACCTGAAACCCGGCGCCCGCCTGCTCACCTATCCCGAACTGGCCGAAAAGGTGATCCCCTATGTGAAGGCGCGGGGCTTCACCCACATCGAACTGATGCCGATCTCCGAGCATCCCTTCGATGGCTCCTGGGGCTATCAGGTGACCGGCTGGTACGCGCCCACCAGCCGCTTCGGCAGCCCGAATGAGTTCCGCGCCTTCGTGGACCGCTGCCATGCCGAGGGCATCGGCGTGATCCTCGACTGGGTGCCGGGCCACTTCCCCAAGGATGCCCACGGCCTGGCCTTCTTCGATGGCGCCCACCTCTACGAGCACGCCGATCCCCGCATCGGTGAGCACAAGGAATGGGGCACGCTGATCTTCAACTACAGCCGCAACGAGGTCCGCAACTTCCTGGTGGCGAACCTGGTGTTCTGGTTTGATCAGTACCACATCGATGGCATCCGTGTGGACGCGGTGGCCTCGATGCTCTACCGCGACTACCTACGGCCCGATGGGGAATGGCTGGCGAATGAACACGGCGGCCGCGAGAACACTGAGGCGGTGCGCTTCCTGCAGCAGGCCAACCATGTGCTGTTCCAACACTTCCCCGGTGCCCTCTCGATCGCGGAGGAATCCACCACCTGGCCGATGGTGACCCAGCCCACCGACATGGGCGGTCTCGGTTTCAATCTGAAATGGAACATGGGCTGGATGCACGACATGCTCGATTACTTCGAGCTCGATCCGTGGTTCCGCCAGTTCCACCAGAACAATGTGACCTTCTCGATCTGGTACGCCTTCACCGAGAATTTCATGCTCGCCCTGAGCCACGATGAGGTGGTGCACGGCAAGAGCCATTTGCTTCACAAAATGCCGGGCGACGACTGGCAGAAGTTCGCCAATGTGCGGGCTCTGCTGGCCTACATGTGGACCCATCCGGGCAAGAAAACCATCTTCATGGGTATGGAATTTGGCCAGAGGGCTGAGTGGAATGTCTGGGGGGATTTGCAATGGAGTTTGCTGCAGCACGAACCGCATCAGGCGCTGCTGAACATGGTGGATGATCTCAATACCTTCTACAAATCAGAACCAGCTCTCTGGGGTGATGATTTCAGTGAATATGGCTTTCAGTGGATTGATTGCAACGACAACCGCAACTCGGTGATCAGCTTCATGCGGCGTGAGAGCAATACCGGCAGCTGGTTGGTGGTGGTGGCTAACTTCACGCCCCAGAGCCATTCCCACTACCGCATTGGCGTCCCCCTGGCGGGCTACTACCACGAGGTCTTCAACACCGATGGCAGCCGCTACGGGGGCAGCAACCTCGGCAACCTCGGCGGTAAGTTCACCGACGACTGGGCTATTCACAGTTACGGAAACTCCCTGGAACTCTGCCTGCCCCCGCTCAGCGTGCTGGTGTTCCGCCACGATCCGGCTCGCTTGCCGGAGGAGAAAGAAGATTCTAAATCAGAATCAGACTTGCCTCTCTGAGTAGAGTCCAGCCACCGGGCTGCGATGATTCCCTCTCAGGCCGGAGGATCCATCCCCAGATCGCCGAAGCGGCGGCAGATCGCCAGCCTGAGATCGGCGGTCACTGAAGCAGCCGTGAGCGGATCGGCGATCGAGAAACTGAGCTTGTAGCCATAGCGTTCGCTGCCGAACTCCATCAGCCGTGCCTTCGGGGCCGGCTCGTTGAGAACGGCGGGATGGTCAGCGGCGATGCTCTCGAGCAGGGTCACGATCTGGGCGGGGCTCCATCGCGCTGACACGCCAAGGCTGAGGCTGCAGCGGCGCATCCGGTCACTGCGGGTGTAGGTGGTGGTGGCGGTGGTGAAGAAGCTCTGGTTGGGCACCACCACCTCGGCGTTGTCACCGCCGCGCCAGAGGGTGGTGGCGCGCGGGCCGAGGCGGCGCACCTCACAGGCCTCGCCCTCGTGCATCAGCACCTCACCGGGGCGCACCGATCCCTCGATCAGCAGCCAGAGGCCACTCACGATGTTGGAGAACACCTCCTTGATGCCGAAGCCGAGGCCCACCGAGAGGCCGCCGGCGATCGCCAGCACCCCGGTCTGGTTGAAACCGAGCCGGCCCATCGCCCAGATCACCCCCAGGGTGAAGATCACGTACTGGAGGATCTGATCGAGGGCGCGGCGGCTGCCCTCGCTGATGCCCAGGCCGCGCTGCACCAGCAGGCTCACCCCGGCGGCCGGGAGGCGCAGGCCCACCAGCAGCAGGTAGAGCACCAACAGCACACTGAACAGATCGCCCAGACGGATCGCGCCGCCGAACCACACCCCCAAGGGCAACGCCGCCAGATCCTGCAGGCTGCCGAGGGCATCGATCCCCTGCAGCACCACGACCAGCAAGAAGAGGGGCCGCAGCAAGCGAGTGCTAACGAGCTGCAGGGTTCCGGGCGGCAGCCAGCGGGCCAGCAGCTGGCGCTCCGCCAGACGCAACAGCAGCCAGGCCAGGCTGAACTGGCCCAGCAGCAGCACCAGACCCACCCGCTGCTGCAGCGCCAGCAGCACCAGGGCAATCAGCACCTGCCCCACCAACAGCGGCACCACCAGGGGTAAGTCCAACAGCCGGCCCCATCGGCCCTGACGGGGCAGGCGGCGCAGCCGGAGCAGGCCCAGCAGAAGCAGGCCAACCGGCAGCAGCTGCAGCAGCACCGGCAGCCGGTCTAAGAAGGCCAGCCAACCCTGAATCTCAGACAGGAAGGTGGACATCAGGAGGGAGGGCTGAGGCGAAGCAACGCTTCGGTGCCCTGCTGGGGCGTGACCACCCCCAGCATCACCTTCCAGAGCAGGTCCTCAACCAGGGGTTGCATCCGCCGGAGCCGGTCCGCGGAATAGGAGGCCTTGAACAGTTTGGAGCGTTGATCGAACTGCCGCTGGGCCTGCTCGAGGGCCGCCAGACGGCCGGAACTGGCCACAGGCACCGACACGAAGCGATTCGCCGGCAACACCATCAGGCTCTGCAGGGTGATCTCCCGCTGCACGAGAGGATCAAGGCTCAGTTCCGAGAGTTCGAGGGCCAGCCGGCGCTGGGGAGCTGAGGAATCGCTACCCAGGGCCATCACCATCACGGTGCTGAACGGGGTGGGAGGGCCGGCCGGGCCAACGGGCAGCGGAGCGACCCCGAGCCGTTGTCCCATGCTGCGCTCCAGGTGCGCTAGGGAGGCGCTATAGCAGGGAATCCAGCTGAGGCGGCCGCTTTCGAGCCCTTCCACCAGCTCCCGTGGCCCGCTGGCGATGTCCACCCGGCTCTGGAGAGTTAACTGACGCAGCCAGGTCAACCAGGCCAGCAGGGCCGCACGATCGGCGGAAGGAGAGGTTGAGGCGACCCTCGGATTACCGGTGAGGATCGGCACCATGGCGTCCTGGGCGCCGAGGGCCCCGGCACTCCACCAGATGCCGATCGGATCGACCGCCACCCCGATCGGTCGACTGGAGGCTGCCAGGCCGATCAGCTCGTCCAGGCTGGCCGGTGGCCGGGGCACCACCTGGTGATTGAAGCAGGCCAGGGTGAAAAGGTTGTAAACGGGCAAACCGGCGACCCCTGCAGCGCTGGTGACACGCTCCACCAGGGCCGGCTCCAGCAGGGGCTGGCTGCGGCGCCAGGCCGGCTGATCATCGAGGCGCTCCACCAGCCCCTGCTGGAGTAGGGCATTCGCCACCGGTGCCCGCAACACCAGCAGATCGGGACCCAGCCCCCGGCTGCGGTCCCGCCGCAGGGTCTCCTCCAGGTGCGCCTCATCCAGCACCGAAACCTGCAGTTGAACGCCCGGATGGAGACGCTGGTATTCCTGCAGCAACGGCGTCCACGGGATCCGATCCTTGCCATCGCGCTGCAGCCATTCGAGGCTGCCGGTGGGAACCACCACCACATGCAGGGTCTGACGGGCTCCGAAGCAGCCCTGCAGCAGGGCTGCCAGGGCCAGCAGAGGCCCAAGGCGCCAGACGAGGCGGCAAGGACGTGAATGAACCGTTGTGGTCGGCGAGATGATCGGCGTGATGGTCGGCGTGATGGTCGGCTCAACCTTGGCGGTGGGCCCATTGTCGTGCGATCAGCAAGCAGCGCCAACGCCCCACTGCCACGACTGATGACGAGCCGTCCAGGGGGCCCTGGTCGCTCCGCTAGGTTTCCGAATCGCCGATCCGCCCAGGCTCCATGACCGAGACCGCCCCCCTGTTGCTGCGCGCCGCCCGAGGTGAGCAGGTGGAGCGGCCGCCGGTATGGATGATGCGCCAGGCGGGCCGTTACATGAAGGTGTACCGCGACCTCCGCGATCGCCATCCGGGCTTCCGTGACCGCTCGGAAAACCCCGATCTCTCCTATGAGATCTCGATGCAGCCCTTCCACGCCTTCGGCCCCGATGGCGTGATCCTCTTCTCGGACATCCTCACGCCGCTGCCGGGGATGGGGATCGATTTCGACATCATCGAGAGCAAGGGCCCGATCATCGAGCCCGCGATCCGCAGCCAAGCCCAGGTGGATGCCCTGCGGCCCCTCAACCCCGCCGAGGCCCTGCCCTTCGTGGGCGAGGTGCTGGGCCGCCTCCGGGCCGACGTGGGCAACGCGGCGGCGGTGCTCGGCTTCGTGGGTGCCCCCTGGACCCTGGCCGCCTACGCGGTGGAGGGCAAGAGCTCCAAGACCTACTCGGTGATCAAGGCGATGGCCTTCCGGGAGCCGGCGCTGCTGCACCAGCTGCTAGGCCACCTAGCCGATTCGATCGCCACCTACGTGCGCTATCAGATCGATTCCGGTGCCCAGGTGGTGCAGCTGTTCGATTCCTGGGCGGGTCAGCTCAGCCCGATCGACTACGACAGCTTCGCGGCGCCCTACCAGAAGCGAGTGATCGACCAGGTGAAGGCCACCCACCCCGACACCCCGCTGATTCTCTATATCTCCGGCAGTGCCGGCGTGCTGGAGCGCATGGGCCGCACCGGCGTCGACATCATCTCGCTCGACTGGACGGTGGACATGGCCGATGGGATCGCCCGGTTGCCGGAGCACGTGGGGGTGCAGGGCAACGTGGATCCCGGTCTGCTGTTCGGCACCCCGGAGGGCATCCGCGAGCGCATCCTCGACACGGTGCGCAAGGCCCGCGGCCGCCGCCACATCCTCAACCTGGGCCATGGCATCCTGCCCGGCACCCCTGAGGAGAATGCGCGCGTGTTCTTCGAAACCGGCAAGGCCGTGAACGACCTGCTGGGGGCGGCCGTTTGAGCGCTCCGGCCCGCATCCTGATCACGGGCGCCGCCGGATGTGTGGGCCAATACACGGCCGAGCATCTCTATCGCAACTCCAACGCCCACCTGCTGCTGCTGCTGCGCGACCCCAGCAAGCTAAAGGCGGTGCCAGCCGATGATCCCCGCATCACCCTGCTGGTGGGGGATCTGCGCGATCTCGAGCCCCACGCCGCCGCGATCGCCAGCGCCACTCGCGTAATCCACACAGCCACCGCCTGGGGCGATCCGGAGCGGGCACAGGCGGTGAATGTGGTGGCGGTGAAGCGGCTGCTGGCCCTGCTCGATCCGGCGCGGCTGGAGCAGGTGATCTATTTCTCCACCGCCAGCATCCTCGATCGCAACCTGAAGCTGCTGCCCGAGGCGATGGCCTTCGGCACCGAATACATCCAGACCAAGGCCCAGTGCCTGCAGGAGCTGGAGGTGCATCCGCTGGCGGAGCGGATCGTGGCCGTGTTTCCCACCCTGGTGTTTGGCGGGCGGGTTCTGCCGGGGGATCCCCACCCCACCAGCTACCTCACATCCGGCGTGAAGGAGGCCTTCCCCTGGCTGTGGCTGGCCAAGTGGCTACGCACCGACGCCAGTTTCCACTTCATCCATGCCGCCGACATCGCCACGGTCTGCGCTCACCTGGCCACCACGCCGCACCAGCTGAATCCAGAGCCGGGCCAAGGAGCGGTGCGGCGGCTGGTGCTGGGCCAGGCACCGATCACGATCAACCGGGCCGTGGCCACCCTGGTGCGCTGGCGGCGGGGCTGGGCGGCGCCGGTGGGGCTCGATCTCACCCCCTGGCTGATCGAGGGGCTGATCAAGCTGCTGCGGATCGAGGTGAATGCCTGGGATCGCTTCTCGATCCGCCAGCGCCACTTCGTGCACGAGCCGGTGAGTCCGCCGGAGCGCTTCGGGCTCACCAGCTACGCCCCCACCCTGGAGGCCGTGCTGGAGACGGCCGGCGTGCCGCACCGGGGCCGGCTGCCGGGCTGAGAGGCGGGAGGCCCGTACAGCGAAGGCTCGAAGCCCCGGTAGCTCGCCAGCGGGAAACAGAGGCAGGGTTGTTCGGGAAACCGAACCTCTTGTGGCCTGGTAGCCGCCGCGCCGCCGCCGCCTGTTGAGGCAAACCCGCTGCGACCACTGGGTTGTTGCGCAATTGTTGCGAATGCAACGGGGCGTCGCAACAGCCGGCACCGCCCCCGTAGTTTGGGCAAGTTGCCCGTGATTTCAGCAACGACCATGCGTCGTCTCTTTTCCCTCCTCACTCTCTGCCTGGCGCTTGTGCTGGGTGCCGCTCCCAGCTTCGCCGCCGATAGCGCCCACGGCGCCCAGGTGTTCTCCGCCAACTGCGCCGCCTGCCACATGGGTGGCGGCAACGTGGTGAACGCCGAACGCACCCTTAAGGCCGATGCCCTCAAGGCTTATCTGGCCGGCTATGCCGAAGGCCCTGAGGCCGCCGTGGCCATGCAGGTCACCAACGGCAAAAACGCCATGCCCGCCTTCGGCGGCAAGCTCAGCGCCGGTGACATCGCCGACGTGGCCTCCTATGTGATCGAACAGTCCGCCAAGGGCTGGTGATCCCTGGGCTGCAGATCAAGCCAATGTCCACACAACCCGGCTCTGCCGGGTTTTTTTTATGGCGATCTTGAAGGCCGCATCAGGAGAATCGCTTCGGGCGGATCGATCAGGAGCGATTGATCTCCTGCAGGCGGCACTGCGCCTGCACCGCCTACGACGGAGCTGATCCTCAGGATTTAAACCTCTCGGCGAGACGCTGCTGGTTAACGCAGGCTCAATGTCAAGGGCAGAGGGGATGAGGCATCAAATCCGGGAGAACCAAGTCGAGCTGGAACATCAAGGACCCTTGATGGAATTGGCAATCCGAGTTTTGCCTTCCTCTGAGAGAGCCATGCCCAGGAAAGCCTTGACCGCCGGATCAGGAGGTTGGCGATAGGCATAAAACAGTGACCTTTGGAACGGGTAGGCGTCCGCTTCTGGTGTGCTGCCGTCGATGGCCAGCACCCGCACGGTTCGTTGGTCGGCCACCTGTCCGTAGGTGGCGTAACCGATGCCATCCACCCCTAGCTTCTGGAGCATGGGTGTGGTGGCATCACGGACTAGGGTCGTGATATTCGGAGTTGTCCCGAAGTTGTTGCCGCCGAGAACGACACTTCGGAAGGCCTGGTAGGTACCGCTGACACTGGGCCTGTTGAGAACTCGAATGGTGCGATCGCCCCCCCCAAAGGTGGCCCAATTGGTGATCTCTCCGCGGAAGATTTGCACCAGCTGGTTGCTGGATAGACCGCGGCGAAAGGGGTTGTCGATCCCGACCACGATGGCGATGCGATCTTGTGCCACCGGCACAGCGACGAGGCCACGCTGTTTCTCCTCTGCAGTCAGCGGCCGTGATAGGGCTGCCATGGTGACGCTTCCACCCAGCAAAGCCTCGATACCGTTGTCTGATCCTGTGGCTGAGGTGTTGACAACGGTGCCTGGATAGGACTTTAGGAAAGCAGCCTTGAGTGCCTCATTAATTAGCACCATGCTGGTGGAACCATCAATCGTGATGGTGGTCCCTGCCGGTACGCTCTGCTGAACAGGGAACGATGCTGCAAGGTTCGCTCCAGCTCCGCTGCGGCCTGGAAGAATAGAGTTCACATCTGACACGGTGGGAAGCGAAGGGCGCCAACCAAGCAGCTTAGGTAACTGTGATTGCAATCCCCATAGAGCCCCGAGGCCGATCAGGATGAAGATAATCGGTGGCACGCCCCTTTGGGGACCACCGGCGGGTTGTTCGTTCATGGCTGGTGTGCCTCTGGCAGTGGCAAGAGAGGGGTGGATTCCAGAGCCTTAAGGCGCTGGGACACCTGATCATCAAGGGTGAGCTGATCCAGATCAGCCGCTAACTTCTCTTGTGGATTCTCGGAGAGTTCTGCTAACGCGGTGTTGGTCAGATTTCGACCCTCAATGGCGTTTTTGGCTGCCTCAAACGATGAGCGTGCCGATCCGATGTCGAATTCGTTATTGACCATGGCTATGGACTGAAGTGCAGCATTAACTTCTGCAAGATCCTTGATGTTTTGCATATCAGACTTATATTGCTCAAGCTTGATACGCTCACGGTTGAGCTTGTCTTTCGATGCCTCGACAAACTTTCCTGCTTGCTGCACCTGTTGATCAAGAGCTGGGAGGAGCTTCTCGATCTGAATTGCGCGGATCATCGCCAGACGGGCTCCATCGTCCTGCCCTGCCCTCTGTGCCAATCGTGCTTGTTGCTCAAACGTTTTCAGCTCCTCAATTTTATCCTGATACTTGTTTTTTGCACGTTGATAGGATCCCACCTGCAGTGCCACAGCCTTAGCAAGTTTCTGCACCGACTCCTGCATTGACTGCAGGGATTCCTCCGCCACGGCGACTGCAACCTTTCCACCGGATTCGACCGGCAAACCCCAGAGCCACCGCCAGGAGCCCACAATCACTCGCCCAGCTCGATCGCCCATAAGCCAGTAGACGAAGCTTCTCACTGCCTGAGACCAACTCCCAGAATGATAGGAGGGCTTGGCAAGCTTGTCATCAGCTCGGGGTAAAGCGTGGCAAGGTCGCTCACGCCGGGAATAAGTTTGCCCAGAGCAGAGGTAGCTCCAACCTAGGCAAATTACGGGGCAGATAGGCGTAGGCGCCATGGGACCCAGAGCTTCGAGCACCGCAGCCCCCCCCCCGCATCCGGGTCAATCTCCGCTTCGGGATGGGTCGGCCAGCCAGCTTGGGGCGGACTCTGCCTCCTCGCGGGCGGCGTCCTGATCCAGGTATCGCTCCAATGTCGTCAGGCTGCGGTGTCCGCTGATCTCAGCCAGCTCGCGCAGGCTCACCCCGCTGATACCCACCCTTTCTTCGTGCCAAGAAACACCTTGCGCCACTGTTGCAAACTTGGTTCTCAATCGACGCTTGGTAGCGAGTGCGGTTGCGGGCCCGTTCGCTATACACCTGCTGCAGCAGTTCCTCACGCAGGAGCCGGATCGCCTCGGCAGGCTCGGGCGCGGCGATGTTGCGGCAGAGGCGGGCGTCGAGCAGTTCGCTCACAGAGGAGCGCTCCGCCTGGCTAATCAGCCGCTTGAACACCGTTTGCCAGTGCTCCATGAACAGCTTGAGCAGCGTGGTGGTCGTTGCTCATGGGGATGTCCTCCTGGTCGCTGTGACCGCCAGCCAACACCGCTAGTCTTACCAGGTAATACTTGCTTGTGTTCGGCTGTGGATGCTTCCTGCACCTGCTCGATGACCAGCAAGGGGCAGGTCACCATCCCCAAGGCCCTGCGCCAGCAGCTGGGTTTGGCCCGGGGCAGCCGCGTCTGTTTCGAGCTGGTGGGTGACCACATCGAGGTGCGCCCCATCAAGCCGCAGCAGCCCCTGCCCGCCAGTGGCTTTGGTCTGCTCAAGAGCCAGCGCCCACCGGTGCCGGTCGACTTTGATGCCGCCAGCCTGTTGCGGCCGTGATCGGGCTCGATACCAATGTGCTGGCCCGCTACTTCGTGGAGGAAGCCGACGCCGACAGTGCCACCGCAGCCCAGCGTCAGGCGGCGCGCCAGTTGGTCGAATCCGGCCAGGAGCTGTTTCTGCCCAAGACCGTGGCCCTGGAGCTGGAGTGGGTGTTGCGCGGCTATTACGGCTTTGAGCAGGAGTCGGTGCTGCAGGTGTTCGAGCAGCTCCTCAATCACACCTGTCTCAGCGTCGAAGACCGGCCGGATCTGGAGCAAGCGCTGGCGGGGTTGCGGTCCGGCCTCGATTTCGCCGACGCTCTGCATCACGCCAGTTGCCGCGACTGCGAGGTGATCGCCTCCTTCGATGATCGAGGTTTTGCCCGGCGTATCCGCCAGCTCAACCTGCCGCCACCGGTGGTGGTGCCAACGGCCCGATGAACCGCAGGCTCTAGGAGCCAACGGGGGCAGGCCATCGGCGCAGCGGGACAGCCGCTCACGGTCACCGGAGCCGAGTCCTGATCTCCCGTCCACGCGGCCCTTCAACGCACCTGCTTGCCGGCTGTCTCCTGCAGCTTGTGCTCCTCGTAGCGGCTGGAGCTGAGAGTGCTGAACGTGCTCCATTCGGCCCAGGGGCCCGTGGGACTCAGCGTTCGCCCAGCAGCTCCAGCCAGGAGATGGGGGCGTGGGGCTCGCCGATGGGCAGGGTGCAGAACATCGAAAGCACGGGAAGATCCGGGGCCTCAGCGGCCGGGGGCTCAAGGCTGAGGGCCACGGGCAGGGAGTTGGTCTGGGCGAAGGGGTGGGAAGGGTTGCTGGTTGCCATCGGTCAGTGACGGACCCATGACAACGCTGGTCGGCGGGCTGGCCCTTGCGGGTGCTCTGGACAGCCATTCGCACGTGCGCCGCAACACGGCCGCGGGCCGCTCGAACACTTTGACGAACACCCTCCGAAAAGACCTGGCTGAGATCTCCGTCGGGGCGTCCGGGAGGTCGTTGCGGTGTCATGAACAAGCCGCGCCGGATCAGCAGTCGAGCAGGGGCCGGGATCACCCGTCCAGCCGCTCGCGGCAGAAGCGGTCGGTGTGCTCCACGGCTAGGGCCCAGTTGCCTGCCTCCATGAGGCCGGAGCTGCGGCTGGGCTTGAAGCTGTGGTCGCCGTGGGGGATCCACTGGAGCTGCAGCTGCGGCGACAGGGCGTAGCCCGGCACCTCCTCGGGGTGCCCCTGCGGCCATCCAATTGAACCAGCGGAGTGCCGCCTAATCCGGCCGCTGCCAGCGCTCCTGCAGTAGCCGCTTTCCAGGCCTCTAGGCACCCACCTCACCTTGGACTGACAGTGGCTCCAGCGGGGTCGTGTTAGAGCGCCGCAGAGGCGGGCTAATCTCCGCTTTGGGTGTGGCCGGCCAACCAGCAGAGCGAGCAGCCGGCATGATTGCCGGGCTTGGCGTATGCCGCTGGTGATCTCCATGAGCAGGGTGATCAGATCCTCTGACGGGTCAGGCATGGCGCTGCTGCAGGGCGTTCCATGGTTTTCCCTGGCCCTGCCATGCCCGTCACGCAACATTGCCGTCCGCACCTCAGGCAGCGCCTGCAGGCGCTCTGTCACCAGCCGGAGGGGGATCTTTGTGGCAGGTGTGCTGAGACCCCTCCAGCAAGCAAACTCAACCGATGGCCATCTCAGGCAATTTATCAATCTTGATCCGTCTGCGAAGCCTGCGGCTGTAGCCGAACGCAACACCGGCACCAAGCCAGGGGAGAGGCCCAGGTACTTCTGATGTAGGAGGAATAAGAGTTCCCTCCGCTCTTTGGATGTTATCCAGAATCAAGGGAGAACGCCATCCCGCCCCAAACGGATCTCCGCTTAGTGCGTAGGGGCTAATGCTTAAACGATCAAATGTTATCCCGTCAAATCCGTAATAGCGTGCCGAACCACCTACACCTAAAGCGGCGATTCCAGATTCCACCGGGCTAGCTCCCAAATAAGCGGTAAAAGTGGCTACGGCATCTGAGGGACCAATGGCTTGAAGTGCAGCCTCCGTTACCGGGTCCGAAAAGATTACATCCATGACAAATCTCGAGCCTCCATAGCCATTTGGCACGAAATTGCTGACGGCGTTGAGTCCGTTATTGCCTTCTGTGAAGTAATAGACAAAAGGCGAGAGGGTAACCCCGAGGCTATCGTACTGAGTTGTAACCTGGGTGAGAAATGGCAATATGATCTCGTCAAATGTAACTGTAGAAACGGGACCACTGAGTCCAGTGCCATTCTGGAAAAATGCAGCCTTGGCTGCTGGCGCACTGGCCACCACACCGATCGCCACCGCGGAAGCAACCAACGCAGCTCCAATGAGAATTTGCTTCTTCATGTTGCTTAACCTGAGCAATTTACTTAAGGGCACCTCGAAAATTGCTAAGTGGACTTGATTCTGGCTGAATCATGGCTATCATTACCCATTAAGATCTGGTTTCGACAGTGGGCCAACGAGGTTTCTGGGTCGAACAGCAAAGAGTCACAAAGCTCCAGGACAAAAAGCCGGTTCTCAAGTGCCTGGCTGATTCAATCCCATGGGAATCATTCCGACCACTGCTTGACAAGGGCTATGAGCACGAGCGCAAGAGCAATGCAGAGCGCAAGAGGATTGACCCGCTGATCCTTTTCAAGATGCTCGTTCTCCAGCAGCTTTTTAATATTAGCGATGAGGAGCTTGAATTCCAGGTGAATGACAGGCGCTCCTTTGAGGAGTTTGTTGGTCTTGGTGTGATGAACACCATTCAGGATGCAACTACAGTCGCCTTCTTTAGGGAGCGACTGCGTAAAGCGGGAGTGATTGAAGAGCTCTTCGAGATGTTCGAGACATACCTCCGCTCCCAAGGTCTACAGGCCCGCGGCGGCCAGATCATCGACGCAACTCTCGTCCCAGTTCCCAAGCAACGCAATACCCGTGAGGAGAACAAAGAAATTAAAGCCTGCAGGCTGCCCGAGGGCTGGGATAAAAATCTAGATCGCCTGCGGCAGAAGGATTTAGACGCTCGCTGGACTAAAAAGAATGGCATCAACTACTACGGCTACAAAAACAGCATTTGCATCGATGTCGATCATGGTTTCATCCGCCGGTATGCTGTTACACCTGCCAATATTCA
>Ga0209298_10000658_pt1 | contig 22921 bp, 37 predicted proteins | sample S_140806_EF_Meta_FD_187325 | JGI IMG/M metagenome (GOLD analysis project Ga0209298, IMG submission 187325) | Freshwater microbial communities from Lake Simoncouche, Canada to study carbon cycling - S_140806_EF_MetaG (SPAdes) (version 2) | ecosystem: Environmental > Aquatic > Freshwater > Lake ...
AGCGGTATTGATGCCGTCTTGAGCCAATCTTTCATCTTGCCCCACATTTCGGCTCTTTTGTTGCCGTACATAATAGGGTTGACCGACTTATTACCAAAGTTAATTCCCTTGACTTTGTAGCGCTGCTCTTTCAAACGATCCACAATGCCTGCACCCAGCCCACCTTCGTCAATCACGACCAGCGCGGGTTTGTATTCCTCAATCGCTTCAATCACATGGCCAACGACAGTCATAGTGTCGTCCCCGCGATGGCGCTGAATTGAAATAATGTCGCGCCCTTGCCGCACGGCAATTACTGTTGCATCCGCACCAAACCTAGCTGGGTCTACGCCAATAATGATTGGCGCTGTTTCGTCTTTATACTTGGGCCGTTTCATTGCGTCGTCAACTAAGTTAGCTGATATAAACTGATCGTCGCCTTCAGACGGAAACTGACCGTACACCTCGACGTGCGCTTGGCTTGAGTCAGCGCCGTACTCGTCGATGATCTGCTGGTAAACCTGTTTGTCCGTTCCCTCGACCGTGCGGGCGTCTACTACTTTTGTAGTCCAGAACTCACGCTTTGAATTAAACGCCTCGTAGAAATATCCAGTGTTGCGCCGTGGGTTAGAGAACGCCATCCAGAATCGGTTAGGCGTGTTCTCAGTAAAGAATCCAGAAGTCACCGCCCAGATGCTGTCGTCAATACCACTGGCCTCGTCAAACACCACCAGCACACCGTCGTAGTTGTGTACGCCAGCGTACGCATCGGGATTCTCCGCTGACCACAGCCGTCCCTCAACGCCCCAGTAGCGCGTGCCTTTTTTCAAGTCGCGCTCGACCAGCTCAGTCAACCACTTGGCAGGCATTAGCCTGGTAGCACTAACTTCAAACCAATGGCTGTTAAGAGACATCGCTATCCACTTAGTTATCTCGGCCCATGTGACTGACCGAAGCTGACTTTCACTGTTGGCTGAGATGATGGTCGTCGAGCCAATGCGCGTGGTTAGCATCCAGATCGTGATCCATGAGACTAACGCCGACTTGCCAATACCACGGCCTGAGCTAACAGCGTGGCGCAGGGTGTCAAAATCCACCTTGCCTTGGTTCTGTTTGATGTGATCGCCGACGCTTTGCAAGACCTCGCGCTGCCATTTGCGTGGGCCTTTGAAGTGTTCCAATGGCGTGCCAGGTTGCCCCCAAGGAAACGCAAACATAACAAACGCCAACGGGTTGTCCTTGATCGCTGGCGCCCATAATCTGGCCATCAACTCTTGTTCGTCTTCAGCGCTGTATATGGTCGATTGCATTTTGTATTTGTAGGGTGTTTACTTCTTCAACATCAATCACATCCAGTATGCGCTTTTGCGCTTCGGCCAGCGCGCCAGTGATTGAGATGCGCTGATCGACTTCGACAGATATAGCTTGCTTGGCCACCCAGCCGTGTTGATGTTTAAGGATTTCTAACGCCGCCTTGGAGTCGCCGTTCAGCGCGGCTTGATGCATCACTTTGGAAAGTTCTATCTCGCCGTCTGCTTTGCCTTTTTGCGCGGCGATCTCGACCACGGGGTCAAGCTGCGTAAGTTGCCGGTACTCGGTAGGCAACATGCCTGCGGCCAACGCAAGCGCGTCGCCTTTAAGGCCTAGCCTTGCGGCGTCATATACCGCCTTCAAGCGCGACTCTGTTGCTTCGACCTTGCGCGGTGTAAATGGAATCGAATGGAACATGTGTTCTCCATGCAGTTTGCACGTGGCTGTGAGTTTACAACAAAAAATAAAAAATTAAAAACTGAAGGCAGTTAGCAAATTGCTATAAGAAAAAAAATTGTTTGTGACCCATCCGTTTTTGTTGGCCCTTTGCCGTCGGCCCTACCCCCTCCCCTCAAGCCGAATCCTATTAGGGTTTACCCTGTGGGTCATGTGGACAATGTGGACAGTCTGTTTCAAGTCGCATGGCCATAACTTTGTGGACAATGTGGACAATCAGTTTTTACATTGTCCAACTTGTCCACATTTCCTTTTTTGTTTTTTGCGTGGGCATGTTGGCGTGGGCATTTGTGGACAATGTGGACAATGTGGACGTCGATTTAAAATCGGTGGCGGACGAGGCGTCAACTTGGCGTGACACACTGTATAGGTATTAACCCTTATATCAAAATCTTTAATTTTAGTTACTAGAAATTGATTGTCCACATTGTCCACACTTCTTTGCAAACCGCGTATTTATTGACATTCCACGTGGGTCAAACTTTCATTTATACAGTGTCCACCCGTTATCCATCTATTGTCCACACTTAGGGTTTACCCCTATAAAATAAGTGTTGACAATGCAAAGAATTGTTTTACAATACATTCACCCGCGCAAACAGTGCAAAGGTAAAACCTAACCTCAAGTAAAGGAAAATTATGAATCGTAATGACTATTCTTTAGATGGAATCCTTGATTCTGTCATCGACTTGCTGGCTCAAAGCCGCTTCAACGATCAAGACATCTACTTGGTCTATTCTGAAACTGACCCCGATCTGACTGTTGAACTAGATGATGGCTTGTTCATCATCCGCATCAAGGGCGCGCCTGTTGCCTATAACCCTGAAATCATCGAGCGCATGTTTTCCATTGTTTCAGCGCCTATTTTTGATTACAAATGAAAACCGCATCATGGGTCATTGTAGACAAACACACAGGCGCGGCATTGTTTGAAACCTTCCAGGCCTCAATCATTCCAAAGATCAACACCGCGCGCTATGACGCGGTGCCCATTCTCACCTACTTGCAACAACTCAATCGGAGCCTAAAGAAATGAAAAAAGAAGACATTTACGATATTTTGGCGGCAATTGCCTTTGCGCTCATGCTTGCCTTTTTCTTAACTTATAGGGGGTAAAAAATGGATAACAAATACAACGGCTGGACTAACTACGAAACGTGGCGCGTCAACTTGGAACTTTTCGACGGGTTTGATCCGTTCGACCACTTTTCAGATGATCAAGCCAACATGATGGATTGGCTTGCAGACTACTTAAAAGAACATGCAGAAACGCTGATTTATGAGGCGGGCGGGGGTGATGGCAACATTGCTGTGGATTACGCCCTAGCGTTCCTGCAGAACGTCAATTGGCACGAAATAGCCCGACACATGTTCCTTGATTACGCAGGCGAGGAAGACATTGCCGCATATATGGAGACAACAAAATGAACACAGAACTTTTAATTAAAGAAATCGCGCGTCATGCTTTAGGCCATGGTCACCTGCACTTGGGAGATATGACCCTGCTTGAACTTATTAGCACTGATTTGGACATCAGCGAAGACGAATTAAGGCGCGCTGAGCAATATTTAAACACTGTATTAAACGAGGTTACAGCATGAAAAAATTCATTGTGAGGGCATCTTATCAAGCCATGTGTCAAACCGAAGTTGAGGCCAACAGTTTAGACGAAGCTTATGAGATAGCCAAACAGTTGGACGGCAGTGTGTACGACACGCATTGCGACCCCGACGATTGGCACATCGAAGACATTTGGGAGGCCACCGAATGACACATGACGAATTAAAAACCAAGATCAGCGACTTGCTGATTGAAAACCATCCGGCAGAACTTGAACGATTGACAGGCGAGAACGACACCACCTGCAAAAAGATTGTTCACGAGCTATACATGGAACGCTTTAACGACCCGAACTGTTGGCATGTTGAGCAATCAGGCGACATTTGGGTTATTTACGGCAACACCACCGACGAATGGCTAAATGAAGATGGCGAATATTTAGGCTTTGACACTGAGGCCGAGGCCAACAACTACATCAAGGAGACGTTTAAATGCACGATATAAAAGAACAGATTGACATTGTGTGGGCAGCTTTGGAAGCCTATCGAGCCGACCTGATACCCGAAGGCGACCCCGACTATGACGAACAGTGGAACGACATTTGCACCGCGATGGCGGTTATTGAGGAGGATTTGCAAAAATGAGCACGTTTGACAGAACAGTTATTACATTTCACCGAGGCAACGCCTTCGACATCAACGGCATGGACGCGGAGCCGTTCGGCACGTTCACAATGAACGACTTGATAGATCAAGAATTGATTGAGGCCGTGTGCAATCTTGTCCGCGCCCACGTCAACGACACTCATAAAGATCTTTGCAATTTTAAATTAACACTCGAAGAATGGGACTGCTAAAAATGATTAATCAAAACGACCTATCGTCTGCACTTTGCGATATGTACGACATACGCGAAGCCTTATCAGCACGCATCAAAAACAAACCTAAAGACAGCGACGGCACCGACATCACCATCGGCGACTGCATCGACGATGTAATTTTATTTTTGGAAGGCTTGGAAAAATGATCAACTTAATTAAACTGCCTCCCGCTGATGCCGAGCGCATCGCCTATGCTGAAGGTTTCACAGGTGTGGGCGACCTATTTGCCCGCGTCAGTGACCTTGAACACGCCATTTATATTCTGCTTGACGCCATCGAGGAAGGTGACCCCCAAAAGATCGCCAATGTGGCCACAAACGTGAGGGATTTACTGCCATGAATCAAGTTATCGCTGAGGCACTGGCGCCCTTCCGCCCTCTCACCTATACCGAGCACTATTACGTTGAGCTAGGTTATCAGCATGAGCGCGGAAAAGCCAACGAACACGAATACAAACGGGCGCAGGCAGAAGGGCAGGAAGCCCGCAGATTGCTCAACAGGGGCGCGATGGAAGCAATGATGCGATGATTCTATTAATCGCTGTTATAATGGCGGCACTGCTGGCGATTCTTTTGGATTTGTAGCAGTTGCCACACCTCACAAGCCCCTTCACAGGGGCTTTTTTTTATCTCACAATTTTTATATACACAGGCGTTTTCTCGCCCACGTACGCGCCAAAAATGTTGAATTCAAAATACTCAACGGCCTCGTCTTCAGTCATCTCACGCATCAAAATCTCAATGATCTTGTCAATGTCATAGGCGACCACGCCCGCGCGTTCTTCGACGCCAATGATGGCCTCATCAAAGCCATCAGCAAACAGCAGGCCTTCATAATCTAGGTCTTCACGATTCATTTTACTAACCTCACAGAAATAGGGGTGGGGACATCTTCAACGAGACGCCTTAATTCAGACTTGCTCACATCACGCATCTCAGGAGCGCAGAAGATGTGTTTCTTGTTGTCAAACTCACGAGACTTCAGACGTCCGCAGTCAATCCATCCGGCTTCTTTGAGCGCGTGCAACAAGGCAGGTTGTGGCACCTTCACGCCACTGGGCGCGGCACCTGCAAGGCGATCACACAGCGCATGGAAGGGAGACGCCACCACGCCTTTGGAAAACTCGCCCAGACGCCCGCGCATAAGTTCGACAAGGTACGACTCGGCCATGCTCATTCCATGCTCGACAAGATTCATTTTGAACTCGGTCATCATAGGCGCGGCACCTGCATTAAACGCAGAGACATCACGGGATGCAAGCCAGCCACCGATAGCCGCAAAGCCGCCCGACTTGTACCACTTCCACATTTTCTCAGCAGCTTGGGGCGACATGCGCGGGGCGTGCGACCATACGCAAAACCACCTGCGATCCTGCGAGTCCAAACTAATTGGCACGGGGTCATTCGAGAACGCCAACACGAACACGCGGTTTGCCATTTGATAGGGATGCAGACCCTTGCGGTTAACTGTCAGCATCTCAGGCGGGGCGGCAATGATTGGCTTGAGTTTATTGGCTAACGCTCTGCGCTCTTTGGCGTCAGGCTCTTTCAACTCATTCAAGATCAAAATTTCAGACTCAAGGGCATAACCAAACTGAGACGACATAGTGTCATTGTCCAAGAGGCCACGATTCTTGAGGTGTTCACCACAGACTGCCCAAATAAAAGGTGCCCACATGGTGTCCTTGCCTGAACCTTGATCGCCACCATGCAGAACGGCGTGATTGATTTTAATTTCTGGGTGTTGCAGTTTAAAGGCCATCACATTGAAGATGTGTTCTAGCTCGGCCTCGTCAGGCACAAGCGTCTTGCAATGCTCAAGCCAAGGGGTCACATCACCCGTGCCCACGACAGGGCGGGCATCACGCCAGCGATTGCCATACAGGTCACCATCGCGCGCCACAATAACCGACTCACCTGCGGCATACGTTATGCCAACAAGTGCCTTCGCGCCATGTTTCTGACGATTCTCATCAAAGCAAATAGATGCCTCAATCTTAGGGTTTTTACCATGTATAGATTTGCACGCGATGTGACGGAATAAAGCGTTAAAGGTCGAGCGCGACACCTCACGACGATCTTGCATGTCAAAATAAGACTCATCGTCTTGAATGTATGCAAAGCGTTCAAACCACTGCGACTTTTCAATACGGCCTAATTCCTTGCGCTCAACTTCAGCGATCACGGCAGACGCATCGTCTGTAAACATGTCAGATGGCGTCAACTTAGACAAGGCTTGATCCATCGCCAAGGTAAGTAACTCATCACGAAGACCTGGGGCGTGTTTCGGGCCACCATTCTCGGCCACCCACTTTAAGAACACGCCAGAGTCAAACTCAAGGCAATGACTATGCAGGCAACAGTAAGCGCGGTTGGCGGGCATGTAACGGCCTTCGGGGTTGCCGTCGCTATGCTCACCAGAGTTAGGGCAGATCACGCCAGCCCAGCCCTCTTGGTTAGGCTTGGACAACAGCAGGCCTTGGCTAGACAGCCACGCCATCACATCATCTGCGCCGTCATCTGATAGACGGATCGGGCGCACGCCAACAGAGTCGGCAGGCGCGGGCGTCACGTTAAGCGCTTGGCAAATTTCATGCAAAGTAAACTCACGTGATGGCTCAAACTCACGCAAAATGGCGGCAAAATTATTGCGGTCAGGCTTCAAGTTAATCGAGTTAGGCAGGCGAAAGTTACGCACGGCATTGATAGCGCCAGCATCGGTGTAACCTGCGTCAGCAATCGCTTTAATGGCCGCGCTAAAGTCGGCCTTTGTAGGCTGCTCAGAAAAGACATAGCCCCATTGAAATGACCCTTCAGACGTTTCAATCTTCCAAGTCGGCGCAAGCGGCGGGATCTTGGCCTTGGTGCCCACGTCATCAAGCACCATGACAAGCACGTACTCGCAGTTGGCGGCAGATGCCGACACGTGGCCATCTTTGAAGCGGTCAATGATAAAGCTGGCGGTGTTGCCGTAGATTGCCCAGTCGTCTTTGATGCGTGCGGTGGGCAACATAGCAGGCCATGTGCATTTGATTGCGCCATCTGCATGGAACTGCATTTCGCCGTCTTTTAGTTGGGGTTTTTGACGCACGATAAGCGCTGTCTCGCCCTCAGGTGCAAGGGACGTTAGGAATTCAAGAAAGTTCATTTGCCATACCTTTTCATAGTTTCAACTTCAGCATCGAGTGGCAGGCCTTGCGCCCACGCTGGTGCTGTACACATCACACGCTTTAAATTCTCTGCTGCGCTTGGGTCAGCAGTTTCAACAACAATCTCGTCATGCACGTGTAACACGACGTCATCAAGTTGGCGCAAGGAATGCCGCAGTAAATCGTTTGCGACAGCCTGAGTCACATTTTCACACGCCAACCCTTTCCACAACCTTGCACGCGGCCATTCTTTTGCATCTTGTGCAGGCTTCCATGCCGCTTTGGCATAACTGATGCCGTCCGATTCCAATTTGGCATAGGGGTAGCACAAAATGCGGCCAGAAGGTAGGGCATACCATAGGTGTTGCCCATCGAATAAATATGTTATACGGCCAGCTTTAAACTCGCGGCCTTTGTTTCTCATCGCTCTGGTGTAGGATTCTTCAAGCGACGTCCAATAAGGAACAGCCCAGGTATTAGCACGGCGCCAACCGTCCACCATTCGCTTGGCGACGGATTCTGGCAAAGATATGCCATAAGCCCTGCCCATAGCAGCGAAAGCGCCAACGCCTCCAGCGAACCCACAGGCCAGCTCTTGAACTTTACCAATTTGTCTTTGATCTTTGGTGACATCTGCCACGCGAACATTAAATGTTGCGGCCGCGTTAACTTTGTAAACATCCTCGCCCGTTCTGAAAAGTTCGAGTTTGTCGCCCCCACGGCCAGACAGCCACGGGTTAACGCGGGCTTCGATAGCCGCCCAGTCTGCGACGACAAAGTGTTTGCCTTCGGCTGGGATAAGGGCTGGCCTGAGCATTCCTTTAAGTACATCGGTAACGCGCTTTCCATACCGAGGCACGATTGAGTGCCCTCTGACCATAGCATTTCGTGCGGCTTCGGGTTCGTCAGCGCACTTGCGTGTGAAATTGTGGACTTGGGCGCCGTAGGATGATGCGCGGCCTGTTGCTGAGCCGCCAGCAAATACGAACGCTCCTCGTACTCGTTGATCCTCCTCATCCGCCAGACCGCTGAGTCGGCTGAACTTTGCCACAGAGGACGCCCAGAGGTCGTCGGCGCATTGGATAACTTCTTGTACATCGGCTGGGACTTCATCTGGATTCTCCATCATTAAAAGGTTGGCACGGACTGTTTTGTCAATGGAATACTTGCCATCTTTTTCCATCAACTTCTTGGCTTGCTCGCCAACGCGCTCAAGCACCCATTCACGCATACGCGGCGACCTGACGCTGGCGATTGCACCGCCGGTGACTTCTTGCACAATCTGCTCGATCTCGACTAGCTCGTCAGACGCAAACTTTACGGCTGCTTGGCATAGCGGCACATCGACCAACACGCCGCGATCATTGATGCGTTCATTGACGTGATAGTCTGTAAGTTCCTCGTCAGATAAGTCACGCATGGCTTTGCTAATTGCACGCATGGCGCGGACGTCTTGCTCACAATACTGGATCATCTCGGCCATGAGTTCAGGCGAGTCTTTAAACGGCGGCACGCACATCAAGCGAATTAATTGCGCGCCCCTGTGATCTTTTTTCATAGACGCGCCAGCAAATCGGCCAACGTCCTCCAGACTGCCAGGCGCACAGTTGGCGCGGGCTTGTGTTGCGGTGCAGTAAAACTGCTCCAGCTTAAAATTTATTTGTAGTACGTACCAAAAGATTAAACGCTCGAACGCGGCGTTATGCGCCCTGATCTGGCCGGTGTAGTTGCGTACGCTTTCGGGAAATGGCTGGGTAGGCACCCACGTTGTGACTTCATCGTCATCAAAAGCGTAGGACATGCACAGCACATCGGTGCTTGCGTCTTGCGCGTAGTTGTACACGCCTTTGGCGCGTAGGTCGCATGTACTGCGAGTTTCAAAATCAACGTATAGCATAAAAGGCGGGGGCTTCGATTTGGGCTTCAATAAATCACAGTGGAAAACCAGAAAAAACTGTGAGTCACCATCCTCGAATGCTGGCTTAACAGCCCCCTAATCAATTAAGCGTTACGGCGGCGGCGTGCAGGTGCAGCAGGCGCTTCTTCAGCGGCTTCAATTGCAGCAGGCGCTTCGCCATCCATAGACATCCATTCAACAATCTCAAACACTGGCGTGTAGATTTTGCCGTAAGATTTATGGGCGTAATGGTCTTTCTTCAGACGCACGACTGGCACTGGTTTGGTTTGGTCTTTCTCGACCTGCTCGGCCAAAGCCACGGCCAAGGTTTGAACAGAACGCTTGCCGCCCACTGACGTGGTTGTAAAACGCGCTTCCATACCCTTGTCTTCGCCTGATATACATTTCAGCGACATACCAACTTGAGTTTCCCAGCCTTTTTTGGCTTGAGGGGGCGCCTCATCCAACTCAGGTAGTGGGTTGCTAACGCTGGTCATCTTCTCGCCCAACACTTCGCCATCACCCCAAGCAATAAAGCCGTGGACAAAAGAGAAAGGATTGACAGCCCATACAGCGTCGTCTTCCACTTCGGTTTGATCTGCACCAAAGACCCAGTGACCAGTTTTGTCCATCTTTAGGATGACAACACCGGCTGGGCCGACTTCGGCTTGGATCGAACGCAAAGCGCTAGACAAAGTTGAAACGGCTGGCAAGTTTGCCTGGGAGAATGTAGTTAAGTTCATAATTTACCTTATTGAAGTTTAGAAAGGGCAGCGGTTAATTGCTTACCCAAGAGCATCACTTCGGGGCGTGGATCATCCACGCTTGCCAAAGTGTTACCTGAAGATATGGCAACAACCAAGTCATCTGGCAAACTGATCTTGAGCTTTTTAAGCGCCTTTTCAGCTTTCGCAGGGGTGACTAGGGTTGTCTCCAACACCTCAGATTCTGTGAGGCCAGATGCAAGCAAGGCGGCCTTGGCCTTATGCTCATCGTGCCATGAACGAATGGCGCGCTTGGCCACAAGTTTGTGTTCTGTCAGCTTCACGCCAGACTCAAGCATTTGCAATGCAAGGGCGCGCAAGTCTTTGATCCAGTCTTCTAGCATGTCAGCGTTACGCAAAAGCGTGCTGATTTCCTGTGCAGGCAACGCCTCAATCTGAAGTTTAAGCGCCCGATCTGCGGCGCCTGTCATCTTGGGGCAAATAGGCTTGGCCGCGCACCAACGGCAATGGTCACCAACTGCAAGTTTCGCGTCAGGTTTCTCAGACTGCTTAACGGCCTGCACCAGTTCCATCTCAAACTTAGCAATACGCGCTGGCGTGGTTTTCCAGCGGCGCACTTCAGGCGGCTGAACAATGACCATTTCAATCTCAGTCACGTTGTCAAACGCCCACTGCGCTTCGGGCGTACGCATGGCAGCAGCGGCGTAAAACATCAATTGCGGGTTTTCTTCGACTTCAACCATAACGCCATCTCCAAACTTCCAATCAAGAACAACCGCACGGTTGCCCAGACGACCGATGAGGTCAGTAGAGCCAAATACATTGGGAAGCAGATCGCCAAAATTAACGCGTGTCTCAGCTTCGATTTCCATGATTCTTTGTGGGTCGATTGCATCAAGTGCCTCAAGCGCAGGTTTGATCTTGTTGTCGATCAACTCTTGCGTTAAGACTTGATCTTCGTAAGTTGTTCCCAAGTAAAACTCAGGCGGTTCGTCACCCATGATAAGTTCGGCCATGACGTTGTGTAAGAGCGTGCCTTCGTCAGCGTATTTGCTAGAGGGCTTGGGCGGCATCTTTTGCACCAGCGCCACACTGCCTGGGCAGTTGATGACGCGTTTTGCTGTAGAGCCGCCGACGATGTTTGAGTGTTGCATGATTAAAACGCCTTAAATTTACGATAAGCGTTTAGAAGCGAAAAGTGATTGATAGGGTAGCGACGCTTGCCTTCTTTTTCCCAAAGAATGACGATTGTTTCGGCGTCATATTTCCAGCAACCATCTTCAGTGCGATTGTCTTTGGTATAAGAATACGCGCGTGACAGGGATTTATCTGTTTCACAAGCATCAGTCATTAAAACAATTTTTCCACCCGCTGCGTTGTCTGCTTCAGCAAAGTTATCGGCGTGAGCGATAGACGCGGCGGCCAAGAAAGATAAGAGCATGTACTTCATTTGAAAGTCCTTTAGTTAAGTTGAGATTCAAATGTAGCACAGAAATAATAGTTGTGCAAATCTTTTTTACATGTTATGATTTCAAACATGAGAGAAAAAGAAATTGAAATTTACTTCGACTGGGCTGTGCAGAGCATTGGCGGCAGGACTTGGAAGTTTACATCGCCTGGACGCAAAGGGGTAGCGGATCGCATTGCGTGTTTACCCGATGGTCAAACATGGTTTGTGGAATTGAAAACAAAAGGCGGCAGATTGTCGCCACTACAAAAATTGTTTGAAGTTGACATGATGCTGTTGCGTCAGAAATATATGTGTTTATGGACTAAGGAACAAGTTGATGCTTTCATTGCGTCCGTATCAAGAGACAGCCGCTGACTTTCTCTACGAGCATGACCGCGCCATGATCTTGGCGCCAGTCGGCGCTGGTAAGACTGCCATCACGCTGACTGCTATGTGGGAGATGATCCGCGACGGCCACGTCAAGCGCTGGCTGGTGCTGGCGCCTAAGCGCGTCTGCACCGACGTGTGGCCAGTCGAGCGCCCCAAGTGGGCAGACCGCCTAAGCATGGCTTTGTGCGTTGGCACACCTAAACAGCGCCTAGACGCCCTCAAGACCAACGCCCAAGTGGTTGTAACCAACTACGACAACTTGCAGTGGCTGGCCGAGCAAAAGCTAAACTTTGACGGCGTGGTGTTTGATGAGCTCACGCGCCTCAAGAACCCGTCCGGCACACGCTTCAAAGCATTTCTTAAAGTCGTTGACCCCATGACCAAACGCTGGGGCTTGACTGGATCGTTTACCAGCAACGGCCTTGAGGACGTCTTTGGCCAGTGCAAAATCGTTGACCAGAGTTTGCTTGGCCGTTCCAAGGGCGCGTTTATGCAGCAATACTTTGTACTAATTAACAAAGATTTTGGCGAATGGGCGCCCCGCGTGGGGTCACTTCAGAAGGTCATGGACGTAATTAGGCCTGCCACATTTGTCTTGGAGGCAGGTGAGTATAAGGACAAATTACCCGTTTTGCATACCGTTGAACTCAAATGCGACATGGATTTAAAGCCATACAACACTCTTAAAAAAGACTTTGTGCTAGATGGTATTACTGCCATAAATGCGGCGGTCGTAACGGGCAAGTTGCAACAACTGGCGTCTGGGTTTGTTTACGATACATGTATCACACCCTCAGACGTGCCAGGCCAATTTATACGAGAGCAAACGCCTATGTGGTACAGCACACATAAGTTTGACCGGCTAGAAGAATTATTAGATGAAAACCAACATGCCAACACAATCATCGCGTACACATATCAAGAAGAACTTGCAGAACTCAAGAGGCGATTTAAGGTCACGACACTTGACGACGCCCGCGCCATCGAGCGCTGGAACGAAGGCAAGGTACGCTTGCTGGCCGTGCATCCGAAGTCGGCAGGCCACGGTCTTAACCTCCAGCACGGTGGATGCCACATGGTATTCCTGTCACTGCCTTGGTCACTTGAACTCTTTGAACAAACCATAGGCAGGTTGCACCGCAGCGGCCAGAAGCATGACGTGTGGTGTTACGTCATGTTGACTAACAAAACAGTTGATGAAAAAATTTGGGCGGCCTTGCACGACAAGCGGGCTATATCTGATATTGCAATGGAAGAACTTAGAACATGAGCTGGCCATTCCCACCGTTTCCCAACCCCAAGGACAAGGGCAACCGAGTCCCTAAATTTAACCCTGATAACCATGAGGACGCACCACTATGACTGACTGGACAAATGAGGAAGAAGAAGCATTCAACGATGTTGAAAAGCATAGCAACCTTGGCAAACAGATATTGCAAGCCCAAGGCCAACCCTACCATTGGGAAATTGATGCCATTAAAGCCGCTGTGCTGATTGAGCGTGAAGAATGTGCAAAGTTATGTGAAGTTATGTGGAATGAATGGTTTTATGCGCCTACTGCGGAAGACTGCGTTAAAGCCATTCGAGAAAGGGGAAACAAATGATTATCAAACGAGATATGGCTTTGGCTAGTTTGACCAAAGTATGCGAAGAAAGTCTGGCGCTTATTAAACAACTGATTGACATTGATAACGCTACGTACGCGCAAGGCTACGAGGACGGCATGGCCGCGCAAGCTAAGATTCAGCAAACAATAAAAGAACAAAATGAAAAGACTTGATCTGTGGAAGGCCAAACTCAAAGCGGCCAAAGCTGAGTTACGCATTAGAGATCGTGACGTTAACGCTGCCATGCGCGCAGTTAACCGCGTACATGCAACGATTGTAGAATTGGAGAATAAAATTGAACGACACCTGGCGAAGCCTTAACAACAAACTTAGCAGTTTGACAGAGGAAGAAGTCCTCAGACTGCTGAATGAAGAACGGAAGAACGCCAAGCGCGTCTCCATGCTCCAGCGCTTACACCAGCGCTATAACACCCTGCGCGTTGCGCGCGAACGTATCGAGTTGCTTAACGAGGCAACACAACCATAATGCCGAGACCTAAACCACCCGAACCACTTAAAGGGCGCCAGATTAGACTGTGCGACCGGCACATAATGATTTTTAATGAGCTTGGCGGCATCGCTTGGTTGCGCCAACATTTGGACGCCAAGGCCAAATTCCCAAGGGAATACTACCGAAAGAAAAGTGATGACCAACAAACCTGACTTTCGTTCATGGAGCCAAGCCAACTTGGCCAAGTTTGCTGAGGACGTTTACGCCAAACTGCAAGAGCAAGATGACATCATTCAGCATCTCCAGTGTGACTTAAAAACAGCACTTGAGGCATATCGAGCGTTAAACACAACTGACACAAAACAAGCCTAATATTTGATTGCAACAATCGGTTGCGTAAGGAGAAAATTATGTATACATTGGAAATTAACATCGGTTGGATTGGTGAAGAAAAAGTCACCATTACCTCACATGATTTTGAAAAGCTACAGATCATTCAGGAATTTATTGAAGCCCAAGAAGCAAATGATTGGGCAATGGAATATGAAGATGCTGACGAACTTGAGATTGAGTTTGAAGAAGACACTGAAGAAGAAGAAGCTGCGGAATAATTAAATGGGGCTTACTTCGCTAAGAAGTAAAGCCCCACATTACTGAACGCATACCCAGCGTATACAACTGCCATATACGGGTTTCCCCTTAGCAACTGTTCCACCGCAATATATGCGTAGATTGCCCCCGTGAGAACAATTAACCAAGCACTCATATAGTTTTATCCTGTATTGCCCTTATAGGGGCTAAAACGCGCTCACGTCAATCACTTCACCACGGAACTGAATTTGCCCTTCGTCAAATTTGCAAACAAGCTCTGGCCACAACAACTGGCCATTAAAAAAGTTAAGTATTGCAAAACCTGACCGATGGTTTGAAGGATTTAATTCGGCATAAGTAAATTGAGGGCCGTCAATTTCAGCCAATGTTCCGGTGTCAGTGCCAAAACGAACGCCATTAAAATCTGAGAAGGGCGTCACTTTCAAAGAATGCAGATGCCCTGTGACAATATTTACGCCAGCATTGACGGCGTTGTTATGCGTGGCGTGTACACCGCCTTTATAACGGTGCTTGACGATGGTGTCTTTAGTTGGCCAGCACGCCCAACAGAATTCCCAGTCTGGAAGATGATCGTCTAATTTAAAACCCAACACGTCTTTAAACTGAGGCGCGTGTTGAGCAAGGCGCATTGCAAACCTTGAGTCGTGGTTGCCCCATGTGTGGATCAGGCGCACGTTATGGCGCTCAGCCTTAGCAATTTCCTCAATCTCGCCCAGCATACCTTGACAAGCCTTTAGTTCTTGAATGACAGACGTGGCTGGTTGATCTGACGGGTCGTGGCGGCTGATAGACGCGCCGTCAAAAGAATCGCCATTAGCTATCACGGCGTGAGGTTTAAACGTCTCTATGGCCCACAAAAGTCCTTTGAACGCCGTTGATCGTTGGCCAGGTATGAAGTGCGAGTCAGAAAATACGATGACTGTGCCGTCCAGCATACCAAGGTCTATTTGTTTCAACGGCGAAAAAGACTTTGGCCTTGTAAAAGCATAAGCCGCACCGCGATGATCTGCCGCTGGCAAAGCACCATGCTCTTTTTCCATCCTGCGTCTGCGATAGGCAACAGCACGATCAGATATGCATAAAATTTTTGCAATCTTTGTCGTAGACTGGTATTTATCCCACAGTCTAAGAAATTCCTCGTCTGTGCAAGTTTCATTATGTGCGCCCATTTAAATCCTTTGAGAGCAAGCGCTCAAGTAAATTAATCACTCTATGCTCTTGCTTGTCTATGTCATCTTGCGATGACTTAGGGTCTTGAGCCGCAGCCAGAAGATCGTGCAGCATCACATGAAGCAATTCATGCAGTGCTGTGCAATCAAGGGATTCGTGGGTTATTTGTTCGGCGCCAAAGTCACCTAAGCGGTAGGTGGCCAAACGGGCGCTCTCATTGAATTCGACAGAAGCCATTGCTTGCTTGGCAGGCTTCAATCCTTTCTCGATGCGCCAGTCGCCGAGGTTGAGGATTTCTTGCCATTTCTTTACGCATAGCGCAAAGAAACGTGCATCTTCGGGTGTCGGTATGTTTGACATTTCAACACCTTATACAAAGTTTATGACGCTTTTATTTAAATAAACGGCCTAGTGCCTTGTTTATCAATGATTAATGCTTGCTTGCGTGGTTTGTCTGCAATACTAATATGCGTCCAGCGGTCAAACTCACGGATGATTTGATCGTAGGGTAAACCCGAAGCAATGATTGTTTTGACCACTTCGTCTGGCGTCATACCAGGCACACGGATGTCTGCTGCAGACCCCGTGCGGTGCTGAGATTTGTCAGATGAACCCACTGCGTCATTTACGGCCTTGCTCCTGAAGGCAGAATTGATCATTACAGGCTTACCGCCCAATACAGTTTTGACGTCTTCAAGAAACTCCGCAAGGCGCTTGAGGTTTTCCAGTTCTGCATCATTCGGCGTATTATCATATTCACGGTGGTCGGTGTGGGTTAGTTCCTCAAGGGAAAAATGTTCAGTTAACTTCACTTTTTGACCCTATCTGTAATTTTTTCGAGTGTTCTGCCGCCAAAGTAGAACGACATAACAAGCATACCCCACTGGCCAAGCAGCTCAACATAGGCGCCACGGGTTTCGTATTCAAAGATTGAAGCGATGGCAAAGCCAGAATAGGCCACCAGCAAAAAGATCAGCGTCATGGGGCGAATGTTCTTAGACAACCAAGAGTCGGATGCCATGTCCGCCTGAACACGCTGGGTCAGATTGTTTTGCTCGGTCTTGTACAGCTCAGTCTCGTTAGCCATCTTTGCCAACTCACCATCTTGCGCCATCTTGGCCAACTCAAGCTGGGCTTTGGCTTTTTGTTCTGGATCAGGGATTAACTTATCAATAAGTTTACCGCCGATGCCTAAGAGCGCGTCAAGTCCGAACATTTGTAACCTCGTCGTGTGATAGTTTTACGCCAGCCAACAGTCCAATAAATCCACCGATGATGGTTTGAAAAGCTGGACTGAGCAAAGCAAAAATCTCTGAGTTGTCAACTTCTTTAGCCCATAAACCAAGTATGAAAGCGCCCACCATACCAAGTATGCAAATGCAGAGCGTGGCACTGACCATAAGAGTCACTGCAAATGTAAGTTTTCCCCTTAAATCTTCCATTTAAAACCTCATACAAAAATTCTAAACCGCCTAGTATCGTCAAACGATCCAAGTTCAATAGTATGTTGTCTGCCTCGTTTGTTGTACAGCTCAACTTCCATTTCTTCCGTGGCTTTAACTTGCTTGTGGCACTCTAAAGCCGCTTTGTATTCCATTTCAACACGCTTGCAGGCTTTCTCAAAAGCAACAGATTTGGCGTCATAGGGCGTTGGATGCACTAAGGGATACCATTTGTCTAGGGTAATCATTTCTTTTCCCTTTCAACCGCTCTGGCGTAGTAATAAAGAACTTTAGCCCTTAACTCTGCGCTGTCTGCAACCCCCGCCCATGCCGCAAGATTATTCCAAATTCCCGCTAATTGCTCAGATGAACAGTTATCACCATTCGTGGTGAGCCATTCCGACAATCTCTGGTGACGCTCTGAGGGGTTTCCCAGCCAACTCAGAGCGTAAAAGTCTGTAATTACGCAAGGTGCTTTGGCATTTGCCCAAAAAACCAATGATATGAGCAGTAGCCAAAACCAGCGCATTCATTTGTCAACCTTGTTATCAAGTTTGTCAAAAATCTTGGCCAACATATCTTTAACTTCACGCATGTCAGCGCGGTAGTCGTCGCGGGTAACGTAGTTAAAAGGCATGGCACGAACGTCGGCGTCCAGACGCTCAAGTGATCTGTAGATGTTGTTTAACACCCAGCCACCCAAGAAGCCAGCAAGACTGACCGCGATGTTGAATAAAACTTGAGTGTCCATTATTGACCTGTCCCACGGATTTCCATACGGAATGGTTGGTTTAACGCGTTTTGATTCTGTTGACTTGCGTAAGCCGCATAAGCAGCTTGGCCTGGTGTCATATTGGCCATTGCATTAACGGCACGGCCACCAGCGCCCGCAGTTTGTCCCATTTTATAAAATGCTTCGCCCATTAAACGTGGTGAAGTTAAAGGCAATATGGCGGCTAATTCGGGATGGTGCAAATAATACGCTGCGGTAAGTCCACCGCCAGCCACAGCGCGGCCTACGCCGCTAGTTGGTATAAATTGGCCAAGTTCTTGTCCTGCTACAGCAGGCAAAATATCAACGCCTCCTTGTTGTTGGAGTACGTCTACTAATTGGCGGCGAAATTCAGCAGACGGCGTTGATTTCAACGTAGTCATAATTTTACTAATCGCAGTTTCTTTAGCTACTTTATCACTTGTGCCCAATGCTTTTGTTACATCGCGCAACAAAGTCATTTGAGTGTCGTAATTTTTCATGGCTTGAGCATAATCAGGCGCTTGCTGAACAATTGCGTCTTTGACCGCGTTACGCACATCTGTCACCGCGCGTTGTGCCTGTGTATGCTTAGGACTTTCAGGATAGATTGCGTCAATACGTTGTTTAAGCGCGTCTAAATCCAATGCCGTACGCGCGGTTGGATCGCTGCGCCATTCGTCTAAAACGGTACCAATTTCATCAACAATTTTTTGTTCTGCCGATCCTATTTTGGATTTGCCATTGACGGTATACGAATTTTTAATGTCGTTGTACGCTTTATCAATACGATTAAAATCTAGCGGTGTTTTATCAGCCGCCCAACCAGTTTTGGCATTTTGATACGCGGCTGAATTGTCCAAGCGAATTTTATCAACGCCTTCTTTAACAGTAGCCAATAGTTCATCGGGCGTTGCATTACCACGCAAATTTTCAAGAAAAGATGTTTCGCCTGTTTTGCCTGCTTTATAGGCTTCGCTAAACGCCGCGCCAGGTTTGCCGGTCAAGCTACCGGTAAGATTAGCCGCCGCGCCAGAAACATTAGCACTTGCTTTTTCTTTAGCTTGCGCTAACGCGTTTGTGACTTTTTGAACGGGCGCCATAGCGTTAACTTGCTTGCCAATTTGGCTCACTTCGGGCGCTGCTACAGTCAGCGTTCCAATCATGTTGGCTACGTCAGCAGTAGGTAAGCCTGTTTTCTTAGCAATCCATTCAGCGCCTTTATTGACGTTTTGGCCAATAAAATTCATTATCCGTGTGCCAGCTTCTTGTTGGTATTCAGGAGTTTGTTCAACACCTGTCAACCGGCCCATGGGGTTGCGTATTGGTTCAGATATGGCTTGAGAATACTCAGTTGCTCTAGCGGGCGTTGTAAAAGGACGCGCGGCAGCGTACCCAACTTGCTGAACAACAGCGGAGGGTATATTTCCAACAGTGGTATCTACTAACCCTGCGGCGCTACGGCCAAACTGCGTCAGCATATCCGCCGAGCGGCGTTGGCCAGGTATACCGCCGCCAGATTGAGCTAAATACGCGTCTGGGTTAAATCCGGGCGCGGCGGCAGGAACGGCTGAAAGATAAGCGTCTGGATCAAAGGCCATGTTACATCCCTAATCGTTGCTTGATTTGTGTTGCGCGTGGATCATTTGGGTTAGCCGTAGCCCAAGCTAAGGCTTGTTGATCGGCAGGCGTTAGTTTAGTTGCGTTTGCCGCTGGCGTTTCAGGGCCGCGCAAACTATCTAAAGTTGATTTAGCGCCAGGCGTCAACTTTTTATCAAAGTCTTTGCGGCCTGTAGTGTTCTCATACTGCAAGTTTAAACTCTTTAACTGACCGCCAAGCAATTGTTTATAGGTGTTCATAACACCTTTAAGCGCTTCGGGGCTATTAGCCGCAGCAAAGTTACGCTCGGCTTCTTGACGTTCTGTAACACCACCACCGCTTGCAACCACTGCTTTAATAATTTCAGCAGTAACAATCTGTTTAGCCGCGTCAAAGTTGGTAGGTGCTGGTTGGCCAGTTTGACGTGCGACAACGTTCCCAAGTGCATTAAATGCTTTAATGTCGCCGTTTTGCAACGCGTCAGACAATTTGTCCATTGTGCCCAAGTGATCAATCGCAGTGTTAAACGCATTAACTTGCTGGCCTTGTTTGCCAGTTGAAAAGGCTTTAACAGCTTGTGTTTGCGAAGCCACGTCTTGTTTAGCACCAATAATATTTGTGGCGGCGTTTGCTGCGGTTGTACCTTCGGGCGTCGCTAGCTCTGCGGCGCGGTTCATAATCTGCGCTTTGACATTAGCCGCGCCTTTACCAATACCCAAAGCTGGCAGTTGACCAGTTTGTGTATACATGTTGGCCGCAAGTTCAAGTGACTGAGGCGATAGTACACCCGTAGCTGATTCAGCAGCAAGCCGTTCTCTTGCGCGGGCGTCTACCATCAATTCGCCGGGTGTTGCAGTTTTTTTAGTGTAACTACCAGGCACCACATTAGCAGCACCCCCAAGGCCTGGCATTGCCAAAACTTGTTCAAAACCACCTGCGTTTTGTGAAACGTAATGAGGTTTGTTTTCAGTAATATATTTAGTTGCGCCGAGCGCAAATTGTTTTTTCCAGTCGTCCAATCCTTGAGGGTCTTCTGGAATTTTTGCAACTTGTTGCATTAAAGGAATTTTTGCAATTGGCGAATCTTTCATTGCAGGATCATTAATCATTCTTTGCAAAAAACCAACCGCGTCTGCCTTGTTAGAAATCATGTTAGACATGTTTTGATACATGCCTTGCGTGTCTTGCATAAGTTTGGCCCGGCGCGCGGATTCTTCTGTTTGTGCTTTTTCAGCTTCACTAAGTTTGCCGTATATTTCGCGGCCAGATTTACCGTAGCTAGTTAACAGTTGCGAACGCACGGCGGGGTCAGTTAAATCTGCTCTACCGAGGAAATTACGTGTGCCTTCTTCTTCAAGGCGCGCGCGCTCATATTCGGCCATTTGCATCTCATGCAACCGGTTAGCTTGCTGCGCGTTTTGAATTTGCGATATTTGTGCGTACTGCGCCAACTGATTGGGCATTTCAAATTGCAATGGCCTAACGCTAAGAGCGATGTTTGGATCAAGTGCCATGATTTAGTCCTTATGGATAGCCAGAACCTAATTTACCACTAAGGGAATAGTCTGCGCCGGTAAAATTAGTTTGCGGTGATGTGTATCCATACGTTGACCCACGATTTTGTATCGCTTGTTGCAACAATGAATTCTGTGCTTGATTTTGGCTGTAATTCATGTATTGACCAAGACCACCTGTAAAAGCATTGGCCATACCAACTTGCCCTGCCGCGTTAGCCGCTGCGCCGCCAGTCATTAGATTGCCAACATTAGACGCATTAGCTGCGCCAAATTGACCAAGTTGATTGGCAGAAGTTTGGCCAATTTGAGCCAGAGATTGAAGCGGTTGTAATTGCGCCGCACGCTCAGTTTGATAACGATTAAATGCGTTCATGTATTCTTGCGAACCCATGTCTTGACCAAATCGAGTAGCCGCTTTTAAAGCACCACCAGAAATCAAACCGCCACGAGATGCGGCGCTTCGGTCAAGCGCTTTTTGACCTTCGGCCAAACGAAAACCGTAGCCTGGATCTGCGCTAAACTGTTCTGGGCCAAACATTTTATAGTCTGACAAAGGAATTAATTTGTTCAGCGCTTGTTCACCAGCAGCGCGCCAAGGCGCGTAGTCAGCGCGAGTCTGCTGAAATTGTTCATTTTGAAGATTAGCGGCGTCGCTTGCGGCGGCGGCTTGCGTTTTAGCCCCACTTTTAGCCGCATTTGCGCCTACTAAACTACTGACCGCTATGGCCCCTGCTACCCATCCAGACATGGCAATTCTCCTTGTAACGTGAGTCCAAAATTGACTCGCATTGATGCTCTGTAATCTACCAGTAATTCATCGCCTGCGCGTATTTTACGCGCAGCAATCGCATAAATGTCATCCCCTACTTTTTCGGGTTTGATATTGGAATTAAACGAATGATTGATGAATCGCCCACCAGGCGTTCTTTTACCATCCACTCGGCCTGGGCAAACAACTTCCCCAGTCTCAAAATCACGGGTTGCAAACAATCCTTTGCCGTGGATCGGCGAATCGCGCAGTTCCACAGCTACACCATCGGGCATATCCATCAAATCAGACTCGTTATGGACAATCATGTCCATTTCATTCTGAGTCATGTTAATCTGATAAAGAAACGCGCCGTAATCAATCTGCGCTCTTTGTACGTCAGTCCGGCTGTCGGCAAGGCCGCAAGCAGGAACGACATACAAACGGTCTTCTAGCGTTGCCAAATCAATACAATTGTCTGGATTGTCGTACACGTCCACCCAAACCACTTCTTCTTCAAACACCCGCCCTGCGCGTTGCATCCCCGCTTTTGCAGGAAAGTCGCACGGGCCAGTAAACACTTTAATGCCGTCATCTGTGTTAACTGCAATTGTGCCTTTTTCAACTCGGACGTGGTAAGGTGTCTTATGTTCTGCGCCAGTTAAAACAGTCCAAGCGGGGATTGTGATCTTGCGCTCATAAACGCCCGGCTTAAAAATATGCTCAGTAACAATATTGGCCTGCGGCATTTTTAGAAGTTCATTTTGCAGCGCCAAAACCTTGTCCGTCATGGACAAGGTCGGTGCAAAATTAAAACCCTTGCCGTAGGTTACACGCATCAGGTCACCTCGCGTCCAGAAACGCGGATATTGATTGCGCTGGCTGTGCCTGCGATTGTACTGATAAAGTCGCCAATGCCAAGGACTTGGCCCACCAATTCAGGGAACGTATAGACTTCAGACGCCTGCAAAGTCTTAGTTTTGGTAATCAAGTTGGTATTACCGGCAGAACCAGTAACTGTTACCAAGTTAACGCTGATTGTGGCGGCGGTGCCAGTGATGTTGGTTGCGGTGAACTTGTCGATAATAGCCGTAACGCCAGTCGCTGTGTACTGGGTTGTTTGGGCGTTTTCGGCATACTTTGCCGGTACTAATACTTTTACGGTGACTGTCATGGTTTACTCCAATAAGAGGCAGTTATTAGCGGCCTGTTGCATAATGATCCAG
>Ga0209298_10000659_pt1 | contig 22915 bp, 62 predicted proteins | sample S_140806_EF_Meta_FD_187325 | JGI IMG/M metagenome (GOLD analysis project Ga0209298, IMG submission 187325) | Freshwater microbial communities from Lake Simoncouche, Canada to study carbon cycling - S_140806_EF_MetaG (SPAdes) (version 2) | ecosystem: Environmental > Aquatic > Freshwater > Lake ...
TACCATGACTTGATAAAGGTGTCTGATGAATAAGTGGAAGAAGAAATACAAGAAACTTAGAAAGAAGTATCTTTTACTTAATCAAGGTTCTTTGCTGCATTGTGAGAAGTGTGGATGGAACACAATTATTCCTTATGAAAATACAGTTTGTTTGAATTGTAATTATTGGGAAGATAAGATGAAACAGAAAGACCTTGATAACCAAGAAGGAAAAAATGAAAGTTAAAGCAACTCTATATATTCAAAAGACAATTTGGATTGAACATCAAATAGAAGTAGAAGCATATAATAAAGATGAAATTAGTAATGTAATTGAAAATGCTTTTGTTGATTGGTCCGATAGACAAGAAGATAATGATGATCCAGCAGTATCTTATGAACTTGATGATTATGGATGGGAAGACCTTGACTCTCCAGCAGAGACACCTTAAGATAGAAGCATGAAGGAAAACAAATGAGCAAAGCACCTGGAATCTTCAACCTTCATGAAGTTGGAAATAAAAATCCACATCTTTTTGGTAAGGAAGAATTACCCAAAAGTTTATTTCTTGCCCTTAATCAATCCGTTGAATCCCAAGATGGAATCCCCGAAGCAAATATAACTATAACCCAATTTATAAGATTGGACCTCATAAAAGGGAAACCCTACGAAAATGAGATACGAGAAATGATTAATCTTCCTCCACGCTCTTGACACTCCAGCCAAGACAGAATAGATTGAAAGGGTGAGAGGAAGAAAGAAACCTTCACCTTCCTTGAAAACGAAAGAAAAGAAAGTTAAGAATCCTCTTGACGAGTCCAAACAGACAGAGTACATTAAGAGGGTAAGAAGAAAGGGGAGAGGTTCAAGTCCTCTCGTTGAATGTGAGATTAGCATAATTGGACAATGCAACAGGTTTCTACCCTGTAGACTAAAGGTTCGAGTCCTTTATCTCACGCCACTTTAATTATAGTTAGACTATCACTTGACGAATATAAGTCACTCACAAAATGACCACTACATCAAACGGGGTGTAACTCAGTTGGTCAGAGTGCCATTCTTATAAAGTGGAAGTCGGCAGTTCAACCCTGCCCACCCCGACCATTTCCAATAATCGTGAGGAGATAATCGATTTGACAGGCTGGAAAGACAGCAAGACTAAAACGCTTCTTGGTGGAATGGTATACACAGTTGACTTAGAGATAAAATTGAGCACTTAGTTTGGAAACTGCTAAGTGAATCGCGTCAAATTCGGAGAAACCCCTGCAATCAAATGCGAGGCAACCCCGAGCGAAGCCTAGAAATAGGAACGTGTAGAGACTAGACGGCGCGAACCCTAACGAGAAAGACGAGGGTTAAGGTATAGTCCAGCCCACAAACAGAAATGGTAGTGAAAACTATAGTGGGATGAAAATCAACCGCCCTTTGGGCTTGCGAGTTCAAGTCTCGCAGAAGCGAGTTTTTTTGTAAGTAGTGTCCGTTTAGTGAATTGAATACTATTTAAGTATGTAGGCAATTCCATAAATGACACCACTTTATACAGATGAAGAATTCAAAAAAGCAAAATCAAGAGATTTATTACCTTTAGAATGTGAGATTTGTTCAAGCAAATTTTATAAACTAAAACATTACATCGTTGTTAGTTTAAACGCATCTGAAACTAATCTAAAAAGAAAAAATGCAAATAAGTATTGCAGTAAAAGTTGTCAATCATTAGCATTTGATAAGAAAGTTAAAAGAACTTGTTTGACTTGTGGTACAGAGGTTTTAAGACAGCCAAAAGAGGCAAGAAAGTCTGTAAACTCATTTTGTAGTCATTCTTGCTCAGCCAAATACACTAATTCTCACAAGAAACACGGTACAAGAGTTTCTAAATTAGAGAAGTGGCTTTCAGACAAACTTATTGAGTCTTATCCTCAGTATGAATTCCAATTCAACAAGATAGATGCTATAAATGCAGAACTTGACATTTACATTCCAACAATTAAGTTGGCATTTGAATTAAATGGTATTTATCACTATGAACCTATTTACGGTTCAGACAAACTTAACAGGACTCAGAATAACGATAAACGAAAATTGCAGGCTTGCGCCGAGAAAGGCATAGCGTTATGTGTGTTAGACACAAGCCAACAGAAAAGGTTTACAGAAAAGAGTTCATTAATTTTTTGGGAAACAATCCAAGAAGTTATAAAGAAGCATCTTGACAACCTCCAAGAGAGTAGTTAAGATACTTAAACAAAGAGAGTGAATAACTTTCTTCAACGGGAAGATGGTGTAATGGTAGCCACGCGGGTTTCAAACTCCCGTGCCGAAAGGCGTAAGGGTTCAAGTCCCTTTTTTCCCATGATTTTAGGAGAATTAGTCTAATGGTAAGGCAACGGATTTGAAATCCGTCGAGGTAAAACTCTTACACGTTCAAGTCGTGTATTCTCCGCCATTTTATGCGTCCATGTCCCGAGCGGTCGAAGGGAGCGGCCTTTTAAGCCGACGTTTAACAACCACCGATGGTTCAAATCCATCTGGACGCACCACATTAGCCAAAATAGCACAGGGGTAGTGCAACGCTTTTGTAATGCGTAGGTCGTCGGTTCAAATCCGACTTTTGGCTCACTTTATTGGCCGTTAATTCAATGATAGAATGGAAGACTGTTAATCTTTTTACGCAAGTTTGATTCTTGCACGGCCAGCCATTTAGGTTCCGTTTGAAGCCCCCCTAATCACAAAATGGTTAGGGGGTTTTCTTTTTTTATCTCTCTTGACTTCCTCCAGCACCTAGTTAAGATTGAAGCATGACCAACGAATCTCTAAACATTGGCGACATTGTTATGTGGTGCAATCCCTACAGACCTTATGATAATTCCGAAGAATGTTGTGGCGTTATCGTTGAAATTACAACAGAAACAGACGGTGAGTTTGCTTATAACGTTGATTGGTTTTTGCATGGTAAAACACCATATCGCAAGCATAACTTGAGGAAGATTTCATAATGCTACAAGTAGGCGACATTGTTAGATTTAAAGGTGCTCCTCAAATGTCTGGCTATGTAACAACTATCAGAGATAAAACTGCATGGGTTAGATGGTTTCAAAATAATGATAATCATTCTGTTCCTTATGCTATTTCCTCATTGGAGAAGTATGTTTCAGATAGGTGATATTGTTGAATACCAAATGGGAAACATCAAGATAGTAGGATTTGTTGAATGTTTTGTAGATGGTAAAGTAGGTGTTAGATGGTTAAACAGTAGTGAGTTTTCCAACAAACATCTTTCAATTTTTATTAATCCTCTTGACTATCTCCGAAAGGTTGATAAGGTAGAAGAATGACCCAAGAAGAAAAGCAAGAACTAATCATAACTTTTGTAAATGGCCCTCTCAAAGAATACTTGACGGGGGACATTTCTTACAGTAAATTTAAAGAGTTGGTGAACGAAACTTGCGGAACCAACTTTAAGTATTCGGACATTTATCCGTCTTATCTTTTTAATGCTGGTCTTAAACTTTATCATATGAACGAGGAATAAATGAAGTACAAAGCAACAGTATACTATAACGAAATCTACGAGAAAGTTATGGAATTTGAGATTGAAGTTGAAATTCCAGATAATCTAGACGTTGATGATCGTGCTGCTCTAATCTATGAATCTATTGATAAAGAGGCGCACGATATGTTTGATGTTCTAATGGAGCAGGACGAACGATTGCGCTATGAAATTGACGATATTACATTTAAAAAGGAAACATAATGAATAGATTTATACAGGCTTATCATAATTTTAAACAGAATGATCTTAATACTTGCAGAAAGATAGGGGCTGTATTAGGTCTATTTTTTCTCGTATCAAGTCTTTGTAATTCTCTGTATCGCGTAGGTATTGGGCAATCAGATTCTTCTCCTATTTTTGTAATAGCAACCATATTTTCTATTTGTGTTGGTTATATTTTTGGTTTTTCGGTTTCTTCTGTGTTATACTACTTTGCTGAATTGGTAAGTCCTCGCAGAGAGAAATCTTATTTACCAAACGAGAAAAAGGAAGAATAAAATGACTAACTTAACAAGAGATACAATTGACAGTTTTATTAAATCTAACGATAAAGTTTTAATTCAATTTGGTGCGATTTGGTGTCAACCCTGTCAGCGTATTAAAAAGCGTATGCCAGATATTCAGAAGGGATTTGATTTAATTTCTTTCGGATATGCTGATGTAGATGAAATGCAGGATTATGCACAGAAACTTAAGTTAATGGCAGTACCTACATTTGCTCTATACCATAAGGGTCAACTTGTAAAAATGCAGCCAACCTCTGATGAAAATGTAATTATTGGGATGCTTACAGATGCACGAAAACTTTAGCCCTTGACGACTTGAGGGGAGAGGTTAAGATTCAAGTATGGAAACTTCTCCCCTCAACATTGGCGACATTATCCGCACTATTCCAACAAGCATCTTCCACAATACCTATGAGGGAGTTATTGTTGATGTAATTCCAAATACTGATTCGACTGTGCTGTATAAGGAAATTTATAAGATTCAGTATTTTAACGAAATGGCAGAGGACGCACCATTTCTTTACATCAATGAAATGGAAAAACTGAATGACTCTTAAAGAATTTATCGAGACAAATCGCAATATTATGCCAGATGGACCTCTAAATAAAGTTTATGGTCCCTCTGGTATGATAGAGAAATTTGAGTTAAACAAAGATAAAAGCGATAGAATTATGATTTGGTACTTCCATAACTTTGGTACTTATTATTCCTTGCGTTCTATCGTAGTCAATGATAAGGGTATTGTCCTAGAGAAAGATAGATATGAACGACAAATCTCAAGAAACTGACTTTCTTTATGAAATTGGAGATTGTGTTACTTATAATTTTCCTAGAAACGATGATGAAGTTGTAGAGTATGCTGTTGTCGTTAGTAGAAATTTTGTTGAGTCACATAAAACCTATAAGGTTATTTGGCTTGATCATTTTATAGGATATGCTGCAAAGGAATACGAATACCTAGAAAATCAAATTAAAAAGGTAAAAAATAATGTCTGAAATTCCTAAGTCTTATATCGATCAAGCAGTAAAGCCCCGTGGAAATACTGTTAATGAGCGTCTTAATTTTCTTCTGAATTGGTATGTTAATACAGGTACTAAGGTTTCTCAAGATTCTAATTGGGATTATCAAATTGAAACGAATAAGATTATGGCTCAGTTTGGTACGATGTTGCGCCCTGTTCTCTTGAAGGATACAGATGAAGATACGCGAAATGCCATTATTAACTTTCTTCCTGTTGTTGAGTATATGCGAATTAATAATCGCTCTGCTCCTGCAATTTCTTTCTTCACCTATCTTTCAGTAGAATTGACCAAGGTAATTAATGCATGAAGTAATAGACGTTGGAGATATTGTAAAGATTTCCGATAGTTGCCGTTTCTACGAAAAAAGATACAACGGTATGATTGGTTACGTTACTAGAGTTGACCTTAATGCAAACACAAGATACGTTCATATTTTTGAAGATCGATTTTCAGACCGTGGTGAAATTTTCTTTTCGTTTCATCATCTAATGAAGGTTGACAGCAAAAACGGTCTTGGTTAAGGTATTGGTGCTGGAGAGAACATGATTAACCGTAGTCCTCAAATTGGTGACCTTGTTATGCTGATGAAGCCAGAAGTTGTCACGCTTCCGCCTCAGCCTAAGCGCGGGCGTCCTTCTAAAAAGAATCCTCTAAATATTCAGACAGAAACTCGTTGGCACGATGATGGAGAGGCACTAGTAGTTAGTGGCCCGCATCAAGGTATTTCGTCTGATGGTGAAGATTATTGGCTAGAATGGATTGTAAAGCGACTTGATAACGAACAGTCTCGTGTTATTACTACTACGAGCAGATTCTCCTATTGTAAATTCCGATTTATCAACTAACCTATAATCTTTGAGGAAATTATGCGTTCCTGTGTTATTTGCGGTGATGATTTCGACCACAAGAGTCTTGACAAGGTTCGTGTGGGAGGTAAGATCAATGAGTGTGCTGACTGCGTTGTCGAGCACCGTACTGAGCGTGCCCCTGTATCTGTGGGCGTTGGTGCTGGTGACGGCAAGACTACGCTTATTACTGTGATGCGTTTTCCTAATCAGACAAACGCTGACGCTTATATGAAGGCTTACAAGAATTCTACGGGATTTAACAAGGGTAAGTCTTGTCATCTTGGTTCTACAAACATCATGCATACTGACCGTCTTGGTGGACAGGTGGTTGGAGAATTTGGTGGGAACGGTAATCATAAGGGGAAGATGTAAAATGCCAAACGAAACTTTCGACCTTCAGACTTTTGTTCTTATTGGTATTCTATTGATTTGCGTATGGAAGGCTGCGAGGCTCTAATGATATATGATATTGCTAGAATTGTGATGATTATTTTTTCTGGTGCGTTAGGATGGTTACTATCCACTACATATTTAACACCGAAAATTGAGAAAATGAATTTACAACAAAGCCTAGTAGTTTTTGTAATATGTTCTTTAATTTTAATATTGTGTTTTAGACTTTACTACATGGTTATATAAACAATGCTTTCACTACTTTTTCAATTTTTTTGGACTACGTTCGGAATCTTGCTTGCAATCTATTTATGGGAACGTTACATAGGATTAAATGGAAAAGAGTGATTTTACTATTGGCTCACTTTGGGTTAGAAAAATTCAAGAGTATGACCCTTTTTATTTTCTTGTAATTAAAACACGTTCTCTTGATGTGCAGTTTGCTGGTTTTAGATTTGAGGATGATACAAGAGGCGTAGGTACTTATTTCTTTAATTGGAAAGAACTACTTACAGAAACCAACAATGATAAAATTAAGTGGGAGAAAGTATCAGAATGAACAGGAAGCCAAATCTTGGTGACATTGTAGTTTCTCGCACGGAGCGTATTTCAGCAATTATTGAAAACATTATGTCCTTGCCAAGTCCTAGAATCATTGTTAGGTCTATTCGTGATGGAAGGCTATACACGCTTCCAATTAATTCTCTTGGTGTTTCTTGGGACATTGTAACATAAAAGTCGGAGACATAATTGAGATAATTAATCACGATCTTGTTGACGATGTTTACATAGACATTTTTTATCTTGTCGAAAGTATAATAACTTCATCGACAGTAAGAGGGTTTGATGTTATAGATTTGTCCGAGAAAGAACAGTTAGTGTTTATATGTAAAGGATTTGAAAAAGTCCAAAACATTGCTTGGTTTAAAGAAGAGGATTTAAACATAAAATGGAAAATTACATCAAGTTAATGCATGGTGATATTGTAGCGAATAAAACTACTGGAGATTGTGGTTTATTTTTCTTCGTACTTAATCCTTGCTTATCTTCTAGTAAGTCGTTAGAAGGTGAAGAAGGCGATGTGACTTTCTACCACGCTGTTGTCCAAAATATGGAAAACAGAATGGATTGTAGGTATGTGAATCTATCATTTTTTGATAGTGGTCTGTGGTACATTTACGACAACAAAATTAAAGAAATAAAGGAGTAGTATCTAAATGTCTGTTATGAGTCGGTTTGCAGAGATGGTGGAAGAGGATAAGGATAGTAAAAACGTTATTATTTGTCCTGTTCATGGAGAGTATCCAGCCAGCCTCAAAACTTTTGGTTGCCCTACCTGTGATGAAGAGCGTAGGGAGCAGGAAGAAGAAGAGGAAATGCTAATGAATTCACGCACTCAGAGGTATAACGGCGGGCGTCGATGAACGAATTTCAGAATCTTTCCCTTGACGACTTGAGGGAGCGGGTTAAGAGAATCAAGTCTGAGGTTGATAGTCTAAACGACTTGCTTACTCGTCAGCATTTTTTTGAGAGAAATAAGCAAGAAATTAAGCGAGCAAGTGAGGAAAAATTCACTACCGCTGAGTTTCACGATTGACCTTGACACCTAAAACCACCCTGTTATACTAGAAGGACAAAAGGAGAACAAATGCACTGCCGCTTCTGCCATAATCGCGGACATAATCGTAATTCCTGCCCCGAAGTCAAGAAGTACGCCGCCGAAGCCCGTCAGATTATGGTGTCTGAGGGCAAGGAGGAGTACACGCTTTCTTACAGGCATCGTTTCGCCCTTGCCATTGAGCGCAATAAGGCTGAGATTTCCGCTAACGCTACGGCAAAGGCTGAGTCTGCAAAGGCACAGGGTCTTACTAGTAGCCGCAAGTGTTCTTACTGCGAGGTTACGGGTCATACCCGCGCAAAGTGTGCAACGCTCATTGGCGATAAGGCTTCTGTTCTTGACCTTGAGACTCGTTTTCGTAATTCTTTTGCCCTTTGGCTACAGAATGGTGGCATCGGCATCGGCACTATGTTTGAGCGGATTACTCGTTGGGGCGACGATGTTTCTCACGTTGTAATGGTGATGAAGGGTACGGATTTCAGCAACGTTACGCTCAACAACGTCACCGCTGAAAACACGATTACTGGCGTATTTATGAATCGCGAGGGTTGGGAAAATCATCCTGTTGAGTATTCTATCCCAAGCGGTACGGGTTTTCCTTTTGCCGACAAGGATTACGGATACAAGGTAATTGCGCCCGCTCCTATTCCCTTCACGGTTGCGGAGAGTCACCTTACCGCAGTAAACATCAAGGCTTACGTCGATTCGATGTTTGACGAGAAGGCTAAGCGTGAGTACCGTTGGCGTCGCGGTAAGGGTCACATTGGCTGCTTCAACACTAGCCGTCCGAATGTTGGACAGATGGTTTCTATCGTTCAGAGCATGGAAGCCGCCGCCGTTGCAGCCCAACAAAATCCTGCTGCATAATGTTTAGCCCCCCTTGTCTTTCGAGACTTGGGGGGTTACTCATTTAGTGGAGGTATAAGCAAAATGAGTTCTGATTCTAATCGTTTTGATCGTCTTGAGGAAATTCTTATGGAGGGATTTTCTGAGGAAGAAATTCTTCTAGAAATTATCGACCTTCTTTCTGAGCAAGATGTTATGGAAATCCTTGATACCGTTGAGGACAATCTACTTTCAGCCCGTGAAGCAGAGGACGAGAGCGAGGACGATGACGAGGATGGTGAGGATAGTTTTGATGATGAAGATGAGTGAAATTCGTCCTTGACTCCTAGAGACTCCCTGTTAAGATAGAAACATCGGAGGAACGAATGGCTACCGAAAGGCTTTGTGGTAACTGTGGAAACGCTGGTCATAATCGTAGAACCTGCAAGAATCCTGCAAAGACGGTAGCCCCAAGGGAGGCCGCCCCTATTCACTATGTCCCTGCTGCTCCCTTGAAGGTTGAGCCTACTGTGCAGGTTGAGACTCGCGAATTTGTGGGTGGCCTTCCGAAAGTTGAAATTGCCCCTTGCCTTCTCCACATGAACGGTTATACTTACATCTGTTCTGGTTCGTTCCGTATGGAGGTTCCGAACGACACAAAGTTTGAAGAAATCTCTAACTACGTTTCTTGGAGGTAAAATGTTCCAAGTTGGTGACATTGTTAAGACTATTAAGATTCGCGGTACTGCTAGGTTTGTCGGAATTATTGTTAGAATTCTTGACGAAAATGGATACCCGTATGAGGTTCAATGGCTAAACCCTACTGAGCGAGAGGCCCGCGCTGCTTATTTTAAGGCTGAGCAACTTTGTAAGGTGTCGTAATGTTTACCGTTGGCGAACTTGTCGTGATGAATTATGACGAAAATAACCTTGACGTAGGAATGATTGAAGAACACCTTGACGACACAGGAGAGTATGTTATTCTATGGCTGGAAGAAGGACTTTCCAGCATTGAACCAGAGCCTATGTTAAAGAGGGCATAATGCTTAAAATTGGTGACCTCGTTAAAATGCCAGAAGATAAGTACGAGGACGAAGTTTACGGAATTGTTGTAGGACTTAAAGGTAAAATACAGAACGATAAATACTTTGACATTCAATGGTTTGATGGTATGCTTTCAAGCGAGAAAGAAATCAACGTAACGAAGGTGAATACTGATGACTAAAAAAAAACGTATTCCATCCCTCATTGTCCAAAAATTGGCGATGTTGTTCTTTTGACTAGAGATGTAGAACCACACCAATACTATGGAGTCGTTACTGATTATGTAGATGAATACATTAATCCTACTGTTTGCGAGGTTGAATGGTTTGACGGTTTGCGCTCACAGGAATACGTTCATAATCTAGAGGTTCAAAATGGCTAAACTTCCCGACTACATAGACAAGACCGACAAGAAGGCTGTTGCTGCTTATTTTATCAAGCAACGACAATTTAACGAATACCGTGAATTTCTTGACCTTCTTATTGAGCGAGAGGGTAAAAATTATACTACAGTAATCGGACAACCTGTAGAGGAGAATTTTCAGTATTTACGAAGTCTTGGCTATACCGTAGAGTTAGTAAGCCACATCACATGGAAAGTTACGAAGCCCCTTGACGCTCTAAACCTTTCTGGATAAGACCTAAAACGAAGGAGAGAGAATGTACCCGCTGCCCCCTATCAATGTCCCTGCTCCCGTCGCTTCCGATTTCCTCTTGACGCAGGAGGAGATGCACGATATGCTTGAAGATGAAGAGGCTGTTGAACTTTTGGCTACGCTGTATTTTCCGCACATTGTCTGGAACTAATCTTAACTTTTTCAACAAAGGAGTATCTATGTCTGCTATTGAGCGTTATTATGCCAGCATCCCTACGCCTACTCGCCCCTATTGTGCTGAGGAGGAAGAGGAGGATGCACCTATGTCTCCAGAGGAACAGGCAATTTACATTGAAGAGTGTTTTCGAGATTTCTAAAATCAAGTAAGAAAGCCCGCTTTGAGGATTTTTCACAAAGTCCTTGACGCGGGCTTTCTTCATGTTAATAGTAGAGTGTGGAGGTAATGTGGAGACTGAAGATTTTGATTTTGTTCCTGTTCTGATTCTTCTTCCTTTTGTTGTGGCTATTGTTCTTGCTCTTTTCTACTAGAGAGGTTAATAACTCCTATGCCCGAAATTACCGTAGGCTCTATCTTCAATTGCAACGTTCGTAACGACGTTTTTCTGGTTACGAAGATTAAGGTTCGTCCGCCCATTTTCAAGGGTGATGATGAAGATTATGTAGAATATGATCTCACCTCGCTTAAGAGCGGTTATGTGTCAAACGCAACCGCTCATATTATTAAGTGGAATTTTGAGAACGGAAATTGGAGCCTGTAGAATTCTTCTTGACTTCCTAAACCATCCTGTTATGATGCTTGAACGGAGGACAAATGATTACGGTTTCTGTCGGAGATATGGTCAAGACGGGTAGCAATTTTGTTGGTATTGTCATTTCTGTTGACGAGGCGGCAAATACCGTTACCATGCAGCATCTTGACGGCAAACATGCTGGCGAAAGTTATAATTATGCTGCTGAATGTATGCTTAGCATGGATGGTAGCCCTATCCTCGCAAAGCCTGTTGAAATCAAGTCCGAAAATCTTGAGGTCAAGCCTAAAAAGGTGTGGACGCGCAAGGAGATTGAGGCTATGATGGATGAGGACAGGGCAGTAAATCGTGCTGTTCTTGTTCTCAACGCTAACCTTTCTGCTCTTCCCGAAAAGACCCGTTCCTACGTCGAGAATTGGGCTAAGTGGGTCAAGAGCGGAAACTCCCTCAGCGGGAAGCACCTGTTTTATGCCCGTCGAACCTGCATTTTCAACAGCAAGGTTCTTACTAACATCGCAAACGGAGTGACCATCTAATGACTGAAATGGAGAAGGCGGCTACTGTCGCGCTAATTTTCATAGGTCTTTATTTTCTTAACCATATCCTTATTGATTTTATTCTTTATTCCCCTTGACTTCCTCTTTCGGCCTGTTAATATGCTTGTATGAACGGAGGAACTATGGAATTCCTTTATGGTGTGGTTTTCGCTATCAGCATCCCTCTGCTTATGGTGAGCGGTGCTGTGCTAATGTCCTATCTTTGCGCTCGTTTTCCTACTTTTGACCGCTGGTTTGGTGGCGACTAAGGAGTATCTAAATGCTTATTCTTCTTGCACTTTTTGCTTGTGGTGAGGCTCCTACTGCTGAGGAGCGCGAGCAGCGTTATGTTGATGCTCTAGTTGAGGACGTTTCTGTTTATAAGCCTAATGCGAATACTGTATGCTACGTTATTCGCGGAATTAGTCAGTATAATCCTCGTACTATGTCCTGCGTGTCTACCTGTCCAGCCCCTACAAAGTGAGGTCTAAATGATTTTTATTCTTTCGTTTTTTGCTTGTATCCCTGCAAAGACCGTCAAATTTCAGCCTGTTGAGGGGGTAATTTGCGAGCGTCGTAATGGTGCGACTATTTGCACGGTGAGCGGTTCAGTCGGGTGTAGTCCCGTTTCGCTCACTGTCAAGCCTTAATCTAAAATAAATTCCTCTTGACTTCTTGAGGGGACTAGATAAGATTGAACCATCGGAGGGACAATGAAAATCGAACCGTCTTACATTCTGATTTGGCATGGTGGCCTTCATAAGTTTGTCAAGGTCGAAATTCTTTAAAATAACTTTTGACTTCGGAGGTTTTAGTGCTTCTTCTTCTTCAAATCTTTATTCTTTCTTTAATTACTGCTGGAATCTTCTGGCTTCTTGAAAATTACTGAAAGACTATTGACTTCCTCATTCACCCTGTTAGACTCTAAACATCGGAGGACGATATGATGAACATGAAGGCTTTTGCCGCTCTTTACGGTATTTCTCTCGTTTTCATCTTTGCTTACTGCTGGGTGCTTAGTCTTGTCGTTGAGTTTGTCAAGCCCCTTCTGTGAAAATAAAGTCCTTGACTTCCTCAGCCACTATGATAATCTTGAAACATCGGAGGACGATATGAATTCAGACCAGCGTGAAATTGTACTTTTCTCTTTTATGCTGCTCTCGCCTGTTCTTATGGCTCTGATGCTCTCTCTGATTAATACTTTTTCTTCTTGACTTCCTAAACCACTCACGTTAAACTCTAACTCCAAGCAAGGAGACTTCATCATGGTTCGCTCTGCTTTCCTTATCGCTTTCGTTTTCGCGTCTATTGCTGGCCTTCCTGTCGCCGTCGCGGCTACTCTTGGCGGGTCGCAGCAGAACGTTGAGGCTATCGTCAAGCACAATTTCGCTCCTATCGACCTTCCTCTGCGTCGATAAGATTTCTTCTTGACTTCTTCATTCACACTGTTAGACTCTAAACATCGGAGGTAAGAATGTTCATCGTTCGGATTCACGATTGGGATACTGACGAGATTGGATACGTCGGTGTCTTTGTGACTACTGAGGCTGCTACGCTATGGGTTGAAGCGCAAGCCAAGAACGACAACGAGGATGTGGATTACGAGATTTGCCCGCTTGAGGCTCCGTAATCGAAGAATCTTCAACAGCCCCTTGACGAATCTTGAGGGGCTGTTAAGATTGAAGTGTCCAAAAGATTTTTTTTGGTCACTTTTAGCGTTCTCCTACTAATTACTGTATGGAGAACTGCTATGGAAAAAGACAGAAAAGAAAGAGATAGAATTTACAGAGAAGAGAACAAAGAAGAAAGAAATCTCTATAGTAAAGAATACTATGAGAAAAATAAAGAAAAAATAAACAATTACGCTTCCGAATACCGTCAAGAAAATAAAGAAAGAAAAAAAGAATACGACAGACTCTATCGACAAAGAAACAAAGAAAGAATAAGAGAACAAAAGAAACTTCAATATGATTACGAAAGAGTGAAAGATAGGGATTTAAAAAGAAAATACAACATTTCACTTGACGACTACAATCGTATGCTGATAGAACAAGAAGGCAAATGCTGGACTTGCTCTAAGAAAGCAGAAGATGAAAGAAATAATGTTCTCGTCATAGACCATAATCACTTGACAGGTGAAGTAAGAGGACTACTCTGCAATGGCTGCAATACTGCGATAGGACTTCTCCAAGAAAGTCAAGAGATTTTGCAAAAAGTTTCAAAGTATTTGCATGAAAAAGGGTCTTGCGCTCCTCAAAAAATCGGTTAAGATTCAAGGGTAAGGAAAACGTGAGGACAGAAAGCCCCTCACTTCATCGTGAACCGTTGAGGCGGAAAGTTTACGAACTTCCTTGACGGTCTAGAAGAAGCGGTTAAGTAGCAAATGTCGGAGGGAATGGTTCCCAAAGACAACAGACACTCTCTACAAAGAGGTTTATCATGGCTCGTAGCAATACTCCTTCCTCCTACGCTTGTGGTTCCTGTGGTGTTAAGGGCCACAACAAGCGCACCTGCCCTGCTCTCGGCCTCGCCCCCAAGGCCAAGCCCGTCAAGAAGCCCCGTGCCAAGAAGGTTGAGGCTGTGACGGTCGCTGCTGAGCCTACCATCCCCCTCGCGACTGAGGAGCAGATGGACGACCTTCGCGCTCTCGTGGCTCAGATTGAGGCTGAGGCTGAGGTCACCGCTGAGGTCGAGGCTTGCGACGTTGACGGTGCGTTCGCCGCCGACGAGCAGGAGCAGGACGAGGCTTTCGACGCCGACGAGGAGCGTGAGCCTACCGACGAGGAACTGGCTGAGATTGAGAGCGAGGACGAGGCTGAGGCTCTCGCGCTTCTCGCGGAAATCGAGGCTCTGGCTGGCTAATCCAGCCTCTAGGGGAGCGAGAGAGTAGAGAGGCACCAAAAAGCGCTGCTGCTCTCGCTCCCCGATGCAAGGTGAATAATCTAAAGACTTTATGAACCCCTTACCGTCTAACGATGGTAGGGGGTTTCTGCTATAAGTGAGAGCCTATCGTGGTTCTAGACTAAATCGCTCTTCTGCCTTGACGGGTCTTAAAGAGCGGTTAAGTAGAGAGGGCTGGGGGTCGAATCCCCTCAGCCTAAAACGAGGCGAGGTCATGAAGAAGAATCTTCAAAAAAGACCTTGCCGCTTCTCCATCTTCGGTTAAGTAGAAAGGGCTGGCGGGAATGGTTCCCTCAGCAACGCAACATCCTTCCAAGGATTTTCATCATGGCTATCGATTTCGCTACCTTCACCAGCATCGCTCCTCACGTTCTGAGCGTGCGCCTTCCCATCCTCATTCGTGGCCGTCACGGCATCGGCAAGTCTGAGGTTGTCTACCAGATTGCCGCTAGCATGGGCCTTCCCGTCGTTGAGCGTCGTTGCTCGCAGATGACTGAGGGTGACCTGCTTGGCCTTCCCGCTGCGAACGTCGTTGAGATTGGCGGCAAGCGTGCGACTACTTGGGACGCGCCCGATTGGCTCCTCACCGCTTGCGCTAAGCCTGTCGTCCTCTTTCTTGACGAGGTTGACCGTGGCACGATGGAAGTGCGACAGGGCATCTTCGAACTGACCGATAGCCGCAAGATTGCTGGCGTTACGCTCCACCCCGAAACCGTGATTATCGGTGCGGTCAACGGCGGCGAGCACGGCGCACAGTATCAGGTTGGCGAGATGGATCCCGCCGAACTTGACCGTTGGGAGGTTTTCGACCTCGCTCCTACCGTTGAGGATTGGCTTTCGTGGGCTAAGGCGAATGTTGACGGTTTTGTGTGGGATTTCATCAACCAGAATCGCGCTCACCTTGAGCACACGGGCGACTTTGAGCCTAACAAGAAGTACCCTTCGCGCCGTTCTTGGAAGCGGCTGAATGACTGTCTTGTCAAGGCTGGAATCCTTGATGCTGACCAGTTTCTCAAGGGTGGTCACAAGCAGTACGGAACCATCTTCAACCTCGCTTGCGGATTCGTCGGCTTTGAGGCGGCTTCTTCGCTTCAGAAGTTTATGAAGGATTACGAGCGACAGGTGACGGTTGAGGACATTCTTGACGCTGGAAAGGTCAGCAAGACCAAGGATTTCACGGTGGTTGACCACGCTGCCCTTGTCGAAAAGATTATGGCTAGCGGGCGTATGAACGACCTTCTTGACGCTAAGGTGCTCAAGAACGTCGCTTCTTACTGGATGACCCTGCCGTCTGAAATCGCGATGAAGATGTTCACGCAGATGGGCAAGGCCAACGTCAAGAATTCCGTTGCGCTGCACAGCGTTGAGGTCAACGGAGTCAAGTGTGGTCTGCACCTCGCGACGATGCTTGGAGCGAAGAAGCAGTAAGAACCTCGCTTCTACAGAGAGCCGCTAAGCCTTCGGGTTTAGCGGTTTTTCTGTTTTTATCTCCAGCCCCTACCTTGACAGAATTTATTTTATGATTAGCCCTTGCCCTTCCTAAAAAGGTCATTAGCCGCTCAGCCCCAAAGGCTCTAGCCCCGTCCCTACAGGCTCCCGAACGTGGGGCGAGGGCACCCCTAAAGACCCTCAGAAACCCCTCTGGGAAGCCCTAGGATCGATTCTGAGGACGAGGGGTAGGGTGAGGGTAGGGTAGGGGTACAGGGTCGCTCAGAAGGCTTCCTAGTTGTGGGATAGGTTTTATAGAAGGCGCAAGGTCTTTCAGAAGAAAAAAGATGAAAGAAAGTCCTTGACAAAATAAATTTTCATTATGCTCAAAGTTTAGGTTGACTTTTGAAAGATGAGCATACTATCTATGTCAAGGTCTAAATTAAAATAAATAATCTAAACTTTAGGTTTAGGTCTTTATTTTGTAAAAAGAATGCAAAGTCACTTGACTAACTTTATTTTTGCATTAGGGCTTGACTTCTTTGAATGTTCCGTTCTTGCGTTACTTATGGATAACTAACGTCGATTCGGAACCTGCCCTTCTCCAGCCTTCCAGCCCTACCCTCAGCCCCCCGTTTAGGATGCCCGCTAACCGCTCTGGGAAGCCCTAGGATCGATTCTGAGGAGGGGGGTAGGGGTAAGGTAGCCCCCCGAACCTAGGACGGCTTATAGAGCGTCTGAGGAGTCAAGTGAAAAGATGAAGATTTTGCAGAAAGATTCTGGTTGACCTTTCTTTAGGAGCGGATAAGATGTCTAGACCAAAGAGAAACAAGAAACTTCAACCAGCCCCAAAGATTTGCCCTTGACGGTCTAAAGCCACTAGGGTAAATTCAGAAGGTGGAGGAAAGACTATGACTAACGCTCGCCGCTGCTCTGTCTGCTCTGAAACGGGCCATAACGCTCGTACTTGCGGTAAAGAGAAGAAGCCTACTAAGGTGAAGGCTACTCCTTACGTTGAGCCTGCCCCCCGCAAGTTAGAGGTAGGCAAGATCGTCGTTTTCTACCCCTACAAGGGAGTCGAAATCAATGGAATGATTAAGGAAATCGGGAGCGACCCCGAACGCGGCGTCACTCACTATAGGGTCGAATGGTTCAATGCTGAGGATGCTGGCGTAGGGGCTGCTCTTACGGGCGTTCTCTCCAGCACTACTTATGATTCTTCTTGGCGTATGCTTTAGTCCTTGACGGGCTAAAGGGCATAGGCTATACTCTTGAAGTGGAGGAAATCGTGGCTTTCTATCATCGTCGTGGCTATGTTCGCAGTCCTAGCCCTGTTCAGCCCGCTTCTGAGCCTTCTAACGTCCCTCTTCTTGAGGACAATAAGGCCCGCGTTCAGAAGGTGAAGGATACCGAGGGTTTCCCTGCTGGTCTTTCTCCTGCCGATGTTTCTTTTATAGAATCTATCGGTTCATGGCTTGACAACGGGCGAAACCTCAGCGTGGCTCAGAATTCGTGGCTGGAGCGAATCGAGAAAAAGTGCGCTACGCCCCTTGACACTAACTGGTTTGATGCTAGTGTTGAGGAGAACCAGAAGAAGCGCGCCTATGCGATTCAGCACTATAAGGCTACGGGCTACTATGCTACTGTAATCGGTAGGATGGAGGCCGATTCTTCCTACATGCCCGAAAAGGCTGTATGGGAGAAAATGTGGTCTAATAAGTTTATTAATGCAGCATTTAAGCGGTGGACAGACGGCTCCCGCTTTAATGTCGGGGATATGGTCGTAAATAAGTATTTTCCTGCTTGCTTCGGCACTATTGCTGTTGTTCAGACTGTCAAGTGGTTCAACAGTAATTGGTACTACGACGCGCTTCCTCTTAACGCTGCGCCGAATTATGAAGGTAGAACCATCACTACTGACGAAAAGATGCTGCTTCCTGCAAGTAAGCGTAATCTCACGGCTATCGAAAAGAAGCAGTAATCTCAAGGGGTTGTCGAGGGCTAAGAAAGTCCTTGACGGCCCCTTTCGGCGTGTTAAGGATAGAGTGTGGGCGGGAAGGATGGTCTGACCGCTCGCGAGACAAGAAACTTTCATCCAGCCCTTGACGTATAGGGTGCGGAGGTTAAGTAGAAAGCATGGAAACCGAAACCACTAACGAAGTCTATGACATTAATACTGAAACGTATCTCCTTCTTCGCGAGGAGCCGTTTTTCGGTGTTGTGTCTCGTTTCATCAACAAGACCGCGAGCACCGCGATTCCTACTGCTGGCGTCCGCGTCAACAAGGAGACTAGTCAGTTTGAGATGATTTACAATCCCAAGTTTTTCCTTGGGCTTACGCTTGCTGAGCGTGCCGATGTGCTTAAGCACGAATTCTGGCACATTATCAACGAGCATGTTACGGGCCGTCTACCTGCTGAGGGTATGACGAAGATGTGGAATGTTGCGACTGACCTCGCGATTAACTCCCACCTTCCGAACATTCCCAAAATGGCTTGCATCCCTACTGTCAAGCCTTTTGAGAAGTACCCCAAGGGTCTTGCTGCTGAGCAGTATTTTGAAATGCTCAAGGAAGATGAGCAGTTTAAGCCCAAGGACGGCGAGCAGGGTGATGGTGACGGCGGCGGCGAAATGCCCGATACGATGGATGACCATAGCGGCTGGAGCGAGCAGGACGGCGCTATGGACAATACTACCAACGAAATTGCCAAGGAGGCTCTTAAGGAAGCCGTCAAGAAGGCTGCTGAGGAGGCAAACCGTAGTAATAATTGGGGTTCTATCCCTGCTGACGTTCGTAAGCAAATTATGGAGCGTCTGAATCCTACGGTTGATTGGCGTAAGATGCTGCGATACTTCATCAAGACGAGCAAGCGTTGCGATAAGTCCAGCACCGTGCGACGTATCAACAAGCGTTTTCCTCGCATCCATGCTGGCAAGAAGGTCAATCGTATCGCAAACATCGCTATTGCAATTGACCAGAGCGGTAGCGTTGGTGACGATATGCTCGCGATGTTCTTTACTGAACTGAACGAACTTGCCAACCTTGCGACTTTCACGGTCATTCCCTTTGATACTCGCGTTGACGAAAACCTCGTCTACGTCTGGAAGAAGGGTAAGCGGCATGTTTGGGAGCGTGTGATGTGCGGCGGTACGGACTTCAATGCTCCTACCAAGTATGTCAACGAGGGTGATTTTGATGGAGTTGCTATCCTTACCGATATGCAGGCTCCTAAGCCTATTCCCTGCAAGGTTCAGAGGATTTGGTTTACCGACAAGGCTAATGCGAATTCACCATACTTTAGGTCTGATGAAATCGTTGTTCCTGTCGGTAAGTAATCAATAAATCTGAGAAATCGATGGTCATATCTTCTTGACAAAACTACTTAATAAATAAGGAGTTAGAAGATATGACCATCGATTTTGACAGTGAAACGCACAAGTATTGCCACAAATGTTGTTTGCCTAAAGATAAGAACGAATACAATAAAAATCGTGCTCGTAAAGATGGTATCGATGTTTATTGTAAAAAATGTTCTGTGTTAATCAGAAAAGAAAGACGCAACAAGAGCGAAGAAGCAAAAAACAAACACAACGAACAGAGCAAGCAATACAGGCAAAGAAATCCAGAAAAAGTATTACAAATTGGTAAAAACTACAGAGAAAAACACAAAGATAAACTTGCTGAAATGCGAAAAAGCGATAAATGGAAAGAATACAATAAAGTTTTTAGAAGAGAACAAAGAAAAAATCCTATTTATCGTGTTAGATTTAATGTAAGTAGACAAATCCTTCACGCTCTAAAAAGAGTAGAAGGGTCAAAACACGGCGAAAGTGTATTAAGCAAATTAGACTACACTCCTCAGCAACTAAAAGAACATTTAGAATCGCAATTTGACGAAAAGATGAATTGGAATAATTATGGTTCTTACTGGCACATTGACCATATTTATCCTCAATCTCTTTTGCCCTATGAGTCGTTAGAGGACGATAATTTCAAAAAGTGCTGGGAATTAAATAACCTCAGACCTTTAGAGGCTATCGAAAACATAAAAAAGTCTAACAAACTAACCTCTTGACAGCCCCTTAATAGGTGGATAAGGTTCATAACGGAGGCAAGAACCATGTACCACGATCCCGAAACGTTCCTCTACCAGCCTACTGAGCAGGACGAGCGCGATTATGCCGAATGGCTAGCCTATCTGAAAAAGGAGGTTAGTCGTGGATAAATACTCTGTTGGTGATATGGTAGCCGTAAGGCATAAGTATAAACTTAATACTTATCGCTATGGTATTGTCCATTCTATAATGCCTTCTGGTAGCCAATTTGACTATCATTATGTTTTTTTCTTTGACAACCAAAAAATTGAACTTAAGGGTTACTATGACCTAAAGGCGGCAAATAGTGTCAGTTAATAGCATAAGTGTTGGCAACATTATTATGTATAGAAGCACTAAGGAAATTGCCGTAGTGGTTGACATAAATGAGGAGTTTATAACCGTTAAATGGCTAAATTCTATTTCTGCTAGTAGAGAAGAGGAATTTAGTACTTCTTGGTTTCTACCATACATTAAGGTTGTCGCCCAATAAGGAGCGTGTTAAGTGATTTATCTAAAGGTTGGAGATTTGGTTAAGTACACCTTTGGAGATTCAGACGAAACACACGGCTATGTATCAAAAGTATCATCAGATTATTATTTTGTTTATTACCTAAAGTCTGGAACAACGCTTAAGTATGTGCGTCGTGATGCCCATAATTACATTTGTCTCATGAATTCATAGGAGGTAAAATGCCTAAAATTGGTTCTCTCATTAAATGGATAAATGGTCATAATGGCGAGGAGCATATAGGATTTATCGATTCAGTAATTGCGGAGAAAGGTCTTACTGACTATGGGATTACTTGGCTTACAGAAAGAACAAGTAATCAAATTCGCCCTGTGTTTGTAGGTGAATATTCTTATGGACATACTTGGTTTATTTTTGTTGAGGGGTGATACATGCTTCGTGAAGTCAATTATGTTTCAGAATTAAAGCAGGGTGATATTGTCCTGTATATGGAAGAACATTTTGGTTTGGTTCACGAAATTAATGTAATTGAAATTGAACTTCAAAATAGTGATGGTGACGAATGGACTGAGCCAGAAATGACTGCTAAAATCCATTGGTTTGACGGTCACCGCGAAACCGTTTGGACTGATAATGATGTTTGGAACGAGACACAGGTGCTACAATGAAACCATCAATTGGTGACATTCTTCAATGGACTAGTTGGGTTGGTATTATCGTAAACATTAGACCTGTCTTTGCCAATAATCTTGTGGAGGTTGAATGGATGATCGGCGGACGGGGTAGAGGAACAGTTGATTACAATGATTGCACCATACTTGCGAGGAACGATAATGGCAAGCGATGAAATTATTCTCCCTCAAATTGGAGACATAATCAGAGTATTTAATCAATACAACAAATGCTGGTCTTATTATCTTGTCGTTGAGTACGATAGCAAGACAACCGATTTTGAGTTAAAAGAAATGAGCGGGGAAGCCTACCGCCAGACCTTCAACCCTGTTAAACAGATACTAGCAAGATGGGAGATAGTAACAGATGAAACGCAAATTTAGGGTAGGCGACCTCTTGACAACAGGGGATTTCTCCGCGCCAGATTTTTTCGCTTTCATCACGAAAATTGGTTGGGATGACAATTATGAGCAGCAAATTTACACCATTCAATACCTTAATGATAAGTATGCACCAGAAGAAATCATTCACGATACCATAATTGCTCTTTCCTACGAGGGATAAAATGACAACCATAAACGTTGGAGACATTGTATGTTATAAAAGGCACATCAACGAATACTATGCTATTGTCGAGGTATCAAATACTTACAGGACAGAACATATTGTAGTTAAATGGCTTAATGCTCCTCAAGAAATTCAGAATGTTGTTGGTAGTCGCTTGTCGATTTGGCTCTATGGTGATAAGGATGGATTTTGGAGGAAGGTGACCTAATGTTTCAAATTGGAGATATTGTTAAGCGAGGCGTAGACTATGGCTTTATCTCTCACATATCAAAGGATAAGTATTGGATTAAGTGGTTCTATTTTCCAGATATTGAAATGGGGCCATACAGTAGTCTTGACATTGAAATCCACAAGGCGAACGAATGAGAACACCAATATCTGTTGGTGATATTGTCAAGAAGAAAGGAAGCAAAAAGGTAAAGAATTCTCCTGTTGGAATTGTGATACAGACCTTTCCGAAAGACCCTCAATTCACATCAGCCCAATGTATTGTCCAATGGCTCAATGATACGAGAAAAGAAAAACTATTCACATCACAATTATCGAGGATTACTCTTGACCACGTTTAGCATTGGAGATATGGTAATCAGAACAAGGCCCAACCCTACAGTTATTGACCCTAAAGAAATTGGAATTGTGACGAGGATTAAAGAATACTACGAACACAATAGTTACTTTGTTCATTGGCTAAATTCCGAAGAACAATATGCTTACAGGGAAAATGAGATAATGCTTGTATCGAAGGTAAACAATGAAACATAATTATCAAGATTACGAGGTTGGAGATTTAGTCAAGAACTTAGCATACGAAAAGTTTTGGACAGGAAGCGATAAGTATGGTATTGTTGTTGAAGCAGACGACCTTGAAATTAAAGTAGATTGGTTTCTTGACGATGATAGCGAAAGAGATAAAGCGTTCTTGTTTAATTATCGATACTTGAGAAACAATAAATTGATTGCTCTTGTATCAAAGGCAAAAGGAAAATGAAGGTTCCAGAAATTGGAGATTTGATTTGGTTCTATCAAGATGGAGAAACACCCTATTGTGTCATCGAGATACATTCAGAAAACTCCTATGCTTGCTCATCAATTA
>Ga0209298_10000662_pt1 | contig 22884 bp, 19 predicted proteins | sample S_140806_EF_Meta_FD_187325 | JGI IMG/M metagenome (GOLD analysis project Ga0209298, IMG submission 187325) | Freshwater microbial communities from Lake Simoncouche, Canada to study carbon cycling - S_140806_EF_MetaG (SPAdes) (version 2) | ecosystem: Environmental > Aquatic > Freshwater > Lake ...
GACGTGGCCGGCCTGGTCCGCTTCGTGGTCCGCCAAGGCCTGGTCGACCCCGCGGCGGAATAAGATTGTCACCAGCGGACGCCTTTTTGCGTTCGCCTGCGAGGGGAAGGAGGACAGTATATTGATACTCCCCCATGAAGACAACTTCCCGGAAGGCGAAATCGGTCGTGGTCGTGGAAGACCAGACCGCCATCTGCGAACTGATCATCGAGATGCTCGAGGCCCGAGGTGCCTATCGCGTGCTCGGCTCGACGGCCGACGGCAACGAAGGCTTGGCGCTCGCGAAGCAACTCAAGCCCGACATCCTGATCCTCGACATCCTCTTGCCGGGCATCAGCGGCCTGGAAATCCTCCGCCAGCTCCACGACAGCCAGCCCGACCTGAAGGTGCTGGTCTTCTCGGCCAAGTCCGAGAAGCAGCTCGCCCGCGGGCTCCTGAAGGTCGGCGTCCGCGGCTACGTGCCGAAGAGCGCCCGCCTCTCCGAACTCCGCCAGGCGGTCGATGCCGTCGCCGCCGGCGACACTTGGTTCAGCGACTCCTTCCAGAAGGCGATGGCGGACGCCCTCACTGCCCCCGAGAGCGACGTCGACGCGAAGGGCTCGACGCTCACCGAGCGCGAGAAGGAGATCGCGATCCTGCTCGCGAAGAGTTTCTCGAGCAAGGAAGTGGCCGTGAAGCTCGATATCAGCGCCAAGACGGTCGAGAACCACCGTACGAACCTGATGCGGAAGCTCGGCGTCCACGATGTCGCCGGCGTCATCCGCTTCGTCGTCCGCCAAGGCTTCTACGACCCTTCGGAAGGCTGAGCGGGTCAGTAATGATAACGGGCCTGGAGGACGTAGATGACGCCCTTCTCGACCCGATAGACCAGACGGTGCTCCAGCGTAATCCGTCGAGACCACCAACCCGATAGATCACCCTTTAAGGGCTCAGGCTTGCCGACACCCCTGAAGGGAGTCTTGGCAATGTCGGCCAGCAGTCGCTCAATCCTTTCAAAGGTACGTGGCTCTTCCTGCTGCCAATACATCCTATCCTTCAGAGCCCCCGACGACCAGCGGACCTCAGCCACGGGGAGCCTTCTTGAATTTGCCGGCCTTGAATTCGGCCAAGCCCTTCCGGAGGCGGTCGGCGTTGCGCGGCGAGGATAGAAGGTGGAAGGTCTCAGCCATGGCGGCGTATTCAGCGGCGTCGACCAGCACGACGGACGCGGCGCCGTTACGCGTGATGGCCACGGGTTCGCGATCCGCGTTGGCCGCTTCCATGAGGCTGGCGAGCTGGTTGCGGGCGTCGGTGTAGGAAACGGTCTTCATGCGATCAGTCTGCCGCCTGTACAGAATTCTGTCAAGTAGGTCAGGCGTCATCAAATCGGACGAAGTTAAACGCATACCCCATGCTACCCTTTCGTCCCTATGGAAAGAAATGAGGGCGAGTTATCAGGTCTGGCTGGAGTTTCTCCCCCGGCTTGCGTCCGGGGGAGTTCCACCTCCCAATGAAGGCCTCCCTTCCATGACCACCACTGCCCAGGCCTACGGCTCCGCCTCACCTTCTTCGAAACTCGCCCCGCTGCAGATCGCCCGCCGCGCACCGGGCCCGACGGATGTACAGATGGAGATTCTCTTCTGCGGCGTCTGCCACTCCGACGTCCACACGGCCCGCGGCGAATGGCCGGGTACGAATTACGCCTGCGTCCCGGGACACGAGATCGTCGGCCGCGTGACGGCCGTCGGCGCCAAGGTCACGAAGCTTAAGGTAGGCGACATCGGCGCCACGGGCTGTCTGGTCGACTCCTGCCGCACCTGCCCGAGCTGCCAGAAGGGCCTGGAGCAGTTCTGCCTCACGGGCGCGACCTTCACCTACAACAGCCCCGACAAACACCTCGGCGGCCACACCTTGGGCGGCTACTCGTCTGGCATCGTCGTCGACGAGGCCTTCACCCTGCGCGTCCCCCAGGGCATGGATCTCGCGGCCACCGCTCCGCTCCTCTGCGCCGGCATCACGACCTATTCCCCGCTCCGTCACTGGAAGGTCGGCCCCGGCCAAAAGGTCGGCATCGTCGGCCTCGGCGGCCTCGGTCACATGGGCGTCAAGATCGCCCGTGCCTTCGGCGCCCACGTCGTACTCTTCACCACCTCCCCGTCCAAAGTCACCGATGGCCTTCGCCTCGGAGCCCATGAGGTCGTCGTCTCGACGGACGCCGCCGCGATGGCCAAGCACGCCTCCTCGCTCGACTTCATCCTGGACTGCGTCTCCGCCCAGCACGACCTCAACGCCTACCTCTCGCTCCTGCGCCTCGACGGTACCCTCTGCCTCGTGGGCGTGCCCGAGCAGCCGCTGGCCGTCCACGCCTTCAGCGTCATCATGCCACGCCGTAACTTCAGCGGCTCCTGCATCGGCGGCATCGCCGAGACCCAGGAGATGCTCGATTTCTGCGCCAAGCACGGCATCGTCTCGGACATCGAGCTCATCCCGATTCAGAAGATCAACGAAGCCTGGGACCGCATGATCAAGCAAGACGTCCGCTACCGCTTCGTGATCGACATGGCCTCGCTGAAGCAGGCCTGAGCAAAGGCCAAAAAAGGGCCGCCCATCGGGGCGACCCTTTTTATATCCCGAGGAACTGACTTAGTTGAGCAGTTCCTTAACCTTCGCTTCCATCGCGTCGGACCAGATCTGGTAACCCTCGGCGTTTGGATGAAGGAGGTCGGGCATAATACTCTTGGGCAGGGTGCCATCGGCTGCGAGGAACTTGGCGCCGACATCGAGGAAGAAGACCTTCTTGTCGTCGGCGAAGCCCTTCACGATGGCGTTGGTGGCCTCGTTCTGCTGGCGGAATTTATCGTTCTTATCGGCTCCGCGCGGGAAGATGGCGAGGATCAGAATCTTGGCGTCGGGGCACTTCTGCTGGAGCTTGGCGACGATGGCCTTGATACCCTCGGCGGTCTGTTCAGCGGTGCACGCATAGACGGCGCCGTTGAGCTCCTTCTGCGGCCGCCCCTGGTGGCCGGTGTTATTGGTGCCGATCATGAGGACGATTTCCTTCGGCTTAAGGCCGTCGAAGTTACCGTTCTCCAAGCGCCAGAGGACATGCTCCGTGCGATCGCCGCCGATACCGAAATTGGCGGCCTTGAGCGGAGCCCAAGTCTTCTCCCAGACAGCCTTGCCCTTACCGTCCCAACCGTGGGTGATCGAGTCGCCGAGGAAGACGAGCTGGGCTTCGCCCTTCTTCGAGATCTCATTGAAGGATTCATGACGCTTCTCTGTGCCAGGGTGGAGCACCGGCTGGACGGCGTAGTTCTGTGACGACGTGGCGCAGCCGGAAAGCAGCGCCGCGAGCGCAACGAGGGACTTGATATGTGTCTTCATGGGGGTGGGCACACTCTGCCCTTCCCTCGTCGGCTGGCAAGCCCGCGCCGACCAGCACTTGCCCACCCTCCGGTCAGGAATACCCCACCGGGTAAGCATCACTTGCCCTTGGCGGCGCCAACGGTCAGTTCCTTCACCACGGCGTCGTAGGCCGGCTTGGGGTTGCCCTGCCGATCGAAGAGCAGCGGGTGGTTCACGCGCTTCCACGGAAAATTGTTCAACCAGCTCTGGCCGTCGTGCAGGTTCCAGAAAGACACCCGGTCGATGACGTCGTCATACTTCCGAAAGAGTCGGAACAACTGGGCGTATTGCTCGGCCTGGCGGGCGAGGATCTCGGGCGGGCAGCCGTCGACGTAGGGATTGACCTTCGCCATCTCCGCGCGGTGCTTGTTGGCGTCGGCCCACCAGCGGCTGCGCGGGATGACGTCGATGTCGAGCTCGGTGACCACAACTTTCATGCCGATACCACGCAGAGCGATCAGGGTCTTCTCCAGCGCCTCATAGGGAACGCGATCGATCTCGTAGTGCCCTTGGAGACCGACGACATGGACCGGCGCCTGGCGTGCCTTGAGCCTGGCCAGCAGCGCGAGCATCTTCTCCCGCTTGCCGTCCAGTTCATTGTTATAGTCGTTATAGATGAGTTGTGCCGACGGATCAGCCGCGTGGGCGTATTCGAAGGCGAGTGCGATGAAGTCCTCACCCGCGGCCCTTGTCCAACCAGACTCACGTAGCTCGGTCTTGCCGTCACCGAGCGCCTCATTGACCACATCCCAAGCGGCGACTTTGCCCTTATAACGGCCGACGACCGTCTCGATGTATGACTTCATGCGGGCCAGCAGGACCTCCTTCGAGGCCGGCGCGGCGCCGTCCTGATAGAACCAAGCCGGCGTGCGGTCATCCTTGGCCCAGACCAAGCAGTGACCGACGACCTTGAGATCCTTTGAGTTCGCGAATGCCACGAAGTTGTCAGCCTGATTGAAATTCCAGGCCTGCTCCGTCCGGCGGAGCGCATCCGGCTTCATGCAATTCTCCGGCGTCACATGGCTGAACTGTGCCGTCAGCAGCGGCCAGTCGGCCGGGCGATCCGGGATCCGGTCGGCGAGTCCAACACCCGAGCTCCAAGGCGAAGCCTGACGAAGCGTCTGGGCCATGCCGAGGTAGGCATGAAAAAGGAAGACCAGCAGTAGAAGCACTCGTGACATGGGGATGATTAGGGAGGACGACCGGATAATGTAAATCCCGCACAGCCCACCAGCCGGGGCTATGCCCCCTTCGCCACCATCAGTTTCGACTGTTCGATACAGCTGAGCAGTTCGTCGTAAGTGAACTTACCCGGCATCATACGCGCGCAGCTATCGATCCCGCCCGCATGCGCATCGACGGCCGTCTTGAGTTCGAGCAATGCCTCGCAAACCGCTACGCAGGCCTGATGGTGATCAAAGCTGACCGAGCTGCTCCGGGCCGGATAATTCGTCCGTGACCAGATCAGCTCATCGCCGCGCCGTTCGACGTTGAATGAGTGCGGGATGCGCCCGCTCGAACAACGTCCATCACCGCAATCACAGGTGAAATTCTTTCGCTTCTCCGGACCACCGAGGATGGAGACCAAGCCCAATGGACAGGTCACGCAGGTCTCCGCCGCGAGTTTCAGCCCGTCGACATTCACCACCAAGGCGATCTCATCGTGTCGTACCTCGACCTTCAGCTTCAATTCGCTCGGCATACGCGCGACCGAACCTGCGAGGTTCGGAGATCTGAGGGCTTCCCCATCATCAGGGGAGGACGACATGCGCGGAAACTGCGTATGACATGGCGATTAAGCGAGCGTCATCGGGTGACGATCTCGCGCAGTGACACCCTCCGCAAGGCACCGCCCAGGCCCCTGGAGGGGCCGCTAAGGCCTTCCGCCGACCAAGCGGTCACTATATCAAATCAATGCTGCTGTCGTGGCAGGATCAGTGATCACAGGTGCAGGCGTATTCCTGATGCTTGCAGCCACCGCAGTTGGCGGTGTTGAGGGTGAGACGGAAGTTCGTCGGCTTGGCATCGGCCGTCATGCGGACCTGGACGACGATCGGGGCGGGCTCCTTGGCCGCGAGCGGCTCCTTGGAGAGGAAGCCTTCCGGCTTGGACTCAAGGGCGAGGTCCTTGCCGTCGACCTTCACGACGACGCTGCGTTCGCCACGAGCCATCGGCTTACCGGCGGCGTCCAGGAAAGTCAGGGCCACATGACGGTCGGGCTTGATCAGGAACTCGGCCTTCACCCCGGAAGCCTCAAGGAGACGTCCGGCACGGACTCCAGCCGGTGCCTTGGCAGGCTCGGCGGCGACAAGCGCGCAGATCGAAAGAAGGGAGAGGAACAACGTTTTCATGGGATTAGTTTGGATTGGAAGTAGAAGGAACGAAACGGGACTCTAGCCAGTCGTAGAGAACAGGCAGGAGGAGCAACGTAAGGGCGGTCGAAGTCACGATACCGCCGATGACGACGGTCGCCAGCGGCTGCTGGACCTCCGCGCCCGGCCCGGTCGAAAGAGCCATCGGGACGAAGCCGAGCGAAGCGACCAAGGCAGTCAGCAGCTTCGGGCGCAGGCGAGTCAACGTGCCTTCGGTCACGGCTTCGCGCAAAGGCGTGCCGCCTGCCCTGAGCTGATTGATGAAGCTGATGAGCATGATGCCGTTGAGCACCGCGATGCCGGACACGGCGATGAAGCCGATGCCGGCCGAGATCGTGAACGGCATCCCGCGCAGCCAGAGGGCGAGCACGCCACCCGTCGCCGCCAAGGGCACGCAGGTGAAGACCAGCGCCGCCTGTCGGAAACTCCCGAAGCCGGCATAGATGAGCAGGAGGATGAGTCCCAACGCCGCGGGCACGACCAGGGCGAGCCGCTCACGCGCCCGCACGAGGTTCTCGAATTGCCCGCCGAACTCCCAATAGACGCCGCCGATCGGCTTGAGTTCAGCCTTCAAGCGAGCTTCGGCCTCACGCACGAAACTCTCGGTGTCGCGGCCGCGCACGTTGATCAGGATGGCGAGGCGCCGACGGGCGTCTTCGCGGGTGATGACCCCCGGTCGTTCGACGGCGCGAATATCGGCGACCTTGGAGAGAGCCACCGTCGTGCCGGAACCATCTTCAGCAGACACCGGCAGATCGCCGATCCGAGCCAAAGGCGTCTGCTCCGCACCGGGCAGACGCACCACTACGTCCAACGGACGTCCCAAGGAAGGAATCTGGCCGGCCTTGGCGCCGCCGAGCGCCACTGAGACGACCTCGTTCAGTTCCTCGGCATGAAGATTGCGACGAACGAGTTGATCGCGCCTAGGGACGATGTCCACGGAAGGCAGCCGGCCCGAAGCTTCGAACTCGACCTCCCCTCCCCCGGGTATCTTGCGTAATACCGCCACCGCCTGGGCGGCGACCGACTCCATGTCGGCCAGCTCATCGCCGAAGACCTTCAAGGTGAGGTCGGCCCGTGCGCCTGCCATGATCTCGTTGAAACGGAGTTGGATCGGCTGGGAGAACATCGCGGTCTGACCAGGTACCGTCCGCTCCAACACGCCGGACATGAGCTCGACCAGCCTCGCCTTGGTGACGATGGCGCCGCCCTCCCGACGCCAGGTTTCGCGTGGCTTAAGGGTGATATAGGTGTCGGCCACGTTGGGTCCCATCGGGTCGCTCGCGATCTCCGCGGTACCGAGGCGCGCAAAAATGTGGTCGATCTCCGGGAAACGCTCACGGAGCAAGGCCTCGGATTTCTTCTGCAGTTCGACCGACGAACGCAGGTCGAGGCTAGCGGCGCGGACGAACTGGATGCTGATCGAACCCTCGTCGAGTTGCGGGATGAAATCGGCGCCGAGCCGGGTGAAGCCGAAGGCGGCGGCTACGGCGGCCAACACGGTCACCCCCAACGCCACCGCCCGGTGGGCGAAACACCAAGCGAGCGATGCGGCGAAAACGCCGCGCAACCGTCGGACCAGGCCGCCCTCCGCGCCATGGCCGGAGGGACGCAGTCCGAAAGAGGCGAGTGCCGGCATGACCGTAAGGGCGACGAGTGCGGAAGCCGCCAAGGCGACGACCACGGCTCCCGCCATGGGCTTGAACATCTTACCTTCGATGCCTTCGAGGGCGAAGATCGGGACGTAGACGAGCGTGATGACCGCGACCCCGAGGAACATCGGGCCGGCGACCTCGCTGGCAGCGGCGGAAAGCTCGTCGGTACGCTCCTCCTCGGTCAGGGAGCGCCCCAGGGAACGGACGCGGTCGTCCATCCGGCGCAGGAAATTCTCCACCATCACGACCGAGCCGTCGACGATGAGGCCGAAGTCGATTGCGCCCAGGCTCATGAGGTTGGCGCTGGCCTTGGTCGCAGCCATGCCCGTAAGCAGGAGCAGGAAGGAAAGCGGGATCGCCAGGGCGACCAATAAGGCCGCACGCCAATGTCCGAGAAGGAGCAGAAGTACCACGACCACGATCGCCGCGCCTTCGAAGAGGTTGGTCTCGACCGTGCGGATGGTCGCGCCGACCAAGTCGGAACGGTCGTAGAGCACGCGGATGCGGACGCCTTCCGGGAGGTGTTCGCCGATGACCCTCAGCTTTTCGACCGCACGGCGGGAGACTTCTCGCGAGTTCTCGCCGGCCAGCATGATGGCCGCGCCGACGACGGCCTCATGCCCGTCGACGGTGGCCGCGCCCATACGCGAGGCGCTGCCGACCGAGACCTTGGCGACGTCGCCCACCGTGACGGCTGGACCGAGGCCCGCGGGGCGCAAGGGGATCCCGGCGACATCCTGCGCAGTGCGCACACGGGTATCGGCACGGACGGTGAAGGCTTCGCCCCCGAGCGAGATGACACCGCCGCCGGCGTTCTCGGTATTCTTGCGGACGACCCGAAGCAGTTCGGACATCGGCAAGGCTGCCTTCGCCATCTTGGCGAGGTCGGGTTCGACCAGCATCTGACGCTCGTGACCGCCGATGACGTTCACGTCGGCCAAGCCCGCGGTCGAACGAAGGGCCGGACGGACGCGCGTGTCATGCAGCAGACGCAGCTCACGCAGGCGGGCGGCCTCATCGGCCGGCGCCTTGGCGCCTTCGGCATACTCCAAGGCATAATAGACGATCTCACCGAGGCCGGTGCTGATCGGCGCCATGACCGGGACGACGCCCGGCGGAAGGCTGCCGGCAGCCTGGCCGATACGTTCGGTCACCAGCTGGCGGGCACGGAAGATGTCCGTCCCCTCCTCGAAGACGAGGGTCACCTGCGAGAGGCCGGCCTTGGAGAGGGAGCGGAACTCGACCAATCCAGGCAGTCCCGAAAGCTCGGACTCCAGCGGGATGGTCACCCGTGATTCGGCTTCATCGGCGGCGAGGGCGGGCAAAGCCGTATTGATCTGCACCTGCGGCCCCGTGATGTCGGGCATAGCGTCGATCGGCACGCGCGAGGCGGACCAGAGGCCGAGCAGGCTGAGCAGCAGCGCGACGGTCAGGACGGCTCCGCGACGTCGGATGGACCAGCGGGCAAGGGCGGCGACCATCTCAGTGTCCGTCGGCGCAGCCGACGCCCCCCTTGATGGCCTGAAGTTCCGCGAGCCAGAGATACCAACCCCCGGCGACGGCGATGACGTCTCCCTCGAGCAGACCATCGGCGACGTCGACGACCTCGCCCGAGACAGCACCGAGCTTCACCGCGGCCCGCAGCCAGCGTTTTCCGTTGCGGACGAACACTTGCTTACCCTCCGAGGTTTCCACCACGGCGGACAAAGGTATCCGGACGAGATCTCCTTTGGTCTGAGCTTCGGCGGAGCGAAGCCCGATGAACCGGGAAGCCTCGTCGGTGAGCAGCAGGCCCTGCCCTTGCTTGAACTCGGCGGCCTTATGCGCCGAGCCGGAAGACTCCGCGGTCGACACGGACTTGCCGCAAGCGGCCAGCAGCCCGGAGGCCAGGATCAGGAAAAGGCTCCTCATCGGGGCGAGACAGGACTGAAGGTGGTGCCGCTCAGTTCGCGCAGACGGAAGCCCGCCTCGACGGCCTGCTCTTGGAGCAACAGGGCCGAGTCCACGGCCTCAAGATAACCGGCTTGGGCGTCCATGAAGAGCTGCAGGGACAACGCCCCGGCCCGGAAGTGGGCTTCAGCCTGACGGGCGGCCTCAGCGAACCGCACCGCCGGGTCATCCTGGTGCATGCGCAGCTGGTCGAGTTTAGAAGCGTAAGCGAGCCAGGTCTGGCCGAGGTCGCGCTCGACGTCACGCCAAGCGGCCGCGAGCACGGCCTTGGCCTGGCGACGCTTTTCCAAACCGGAACGATCGACCGAAGCGGAACGCGCGGTCACCGGCAACGGAACGTCGAAGCGCAGGCCGACGATCGTCTCGCGTCCGCCCACGCGGTCCTGGGAGACGTAAGGTCCGGCGCTGAAGCCCGGGACGCTGTCGGAACGGGCGAGGTCGGACTGCAGGCTGAGCTGTTCGGATTCGAGCACCTGCATGCGATAGCCGAAGTTGCCCTGCGGAGCGGCGAGCAGGAGTTCTTCCAACTTCGGGGCATCGCGTAGCGCGAGCGAGGGAGCCTTGACCACGAGAGGATCCATGGGAGGAGCTCCACGTAATTGATTCATCTCCAGCAAGGCTTGCTGCAAGGCCAGCCGCGCCTCCTCCGCCCGACGTCGGGCGACGACTTCCGCGGCCTCGACGGAGCGCAGCTCGATGATCGGGGCAGGCCCCGAAGGATCCCGGCCGACCAAAGCCTTACGGAGACCGGCATAGCGCACAGCGACCTCCTCGCAGGCTTGGGCCCTGAGTTGGGCGCGCGAAAGGCGGTAGGCGAGCACGGTGGCCTTGGCCTCGATGGCCTGCTCGAATCGACCCAACCCTAACTTAGCCGCTTCGACCTGACGGTCGGCGAGGGCGCGACGCAGCCGGACGCGTTCCGGCCACTCGAAGGTCTGGCTCAGCGATGCGGTCCAGATCTCACCTTCGTCCAGGAAGGCGCCGCCGGCATCGCGGAGTCGTTTACGACCCACCTCGAGAGAAAGAACCGGCTCCTGATTGGAACCGGCGACCGAGGCCGTCTCACGCTCGGCGGCAAGGGCCGCTTCATAGACTTGGCGTTCCGGATTGGTCGCCAACGCCTGACGGACCAGCTCGGCGACGTCGACAGGTTGAGGCGCGACCTCAGCGGCACGCACGAGAAAAGGAAGAATAAGGATAGGAAGGAGAAGTCTGGAAAGGTTCATGGATTTGGATGCATACGGGTGGAGACCCAGGGTGCCCCCTTGGACGACGGAAAGAATTACGGCACGCCTCGCGTCCGTCGCGGACACAAGGGGACCGGGCGGCTAAGGCCGCCAAAGCTTAGGCAATCAGATCCGCAGACACATCGTCCCAGCCCTGAAGGCAGACGGACGAGAGGGTCGCGATGGAGAACTGAAAGTGAGCTCGGCTAATTCGACAGAACCTCGGTCGACATACGCGATGAGCACCGGTACCAAGCATACCTCCGAAAGGACATTGGCCGATGGGAGCAAAGCCACCGCCGCGTCGTCTAAAGCTACCGGCGAGGAAGGAACCAGGCAATCCGAGCAGTCATCGGGCTGGGCGCAGGCCTCGCCAGCGTGTTCGCAATCCGCCGTGACCTCGTCGCAGGCGCAATTCTCGACCGCAAAGACGCCGACAGTCGCCAACAGTAGCAGGGCGAGGCAGGCGAAGAGTCTGGAACGGGCAGCGACCACTACCTCCAGATTTCAAGCTGCCTGAGCGATGTCAAGCGAGGCAAGGCCTTTCGGGCGCGCGAGCGCGGAGGGATTCCCCGTTGGTCATAGTTCTTGGTCATACCCGAACCGGCCCACTCGATCTTTGGTAGAGTTTTTGGTAACGTCGAATGGCCACAAGCTCACCAAAGCACCCTGGAAGAGCCAAATAATGAGGCAAAGCCGGGGAAGTCCGCTGCTTCGGACATCCCGCGTTAAATTGGCGGAGAGGATGGGATTCGAACCCACGATACCCTTTTGGGGTATACCCATTTAGCAAACGGGCGCTTTCGGCCACTCAGCCACCTCTCCAGGTCCCTCGTTAATTCGAAGGAAGGTCAGTAATGGGGAGCGGGGGACGATGGTCAAGCCAAGGCCAAGGGTCTTACGGACCTGCGAGCCAACGGCGGGGAAACCCCTTATTAAACCAGCCAGATTCCCTGCTTTGATAAGCCGGCTGGCTTAGGTCAATCGGGGGCATGAGGCTGATCTACATCGATGAGAGCGGCGACCATGGGTCGGATGATCGCAACGGGGACTATCCGGTATTTGTACTCGTCGCATGCAGCTTCGAATCGTCCGACTATGTCCGGCATTTCCTGCCTTCGATGATCGAATTCAAGCTTCGTCACTGGGGACACGAACTGACCGTCCTCCATGAGCGAGAAATCCGGCGGCCGCAGCGCGAATTCGGATTTCTCCTCAACGCCTCCAAGCGCAAGGCCTTCCTCGACGAACTGAGCCAACTGGTCTGGTTTTCACGTGCGCGTATCCATGCGGTGGCTTGGGACAAACGCGACCCCTCTAGGCGCTTCTCCTACGGATCCTGCCTAAGCCATCTGCTCGACGAACTGACGTCCGCGGAAGTCGATACGACTCCTCCTCCGGTCATCCTGGAGTCACGCGGACGGCATGAAGACGAACGAACCGTGAAAGCCCTCTGCGATCTTAGCCTCGAGAAGTTCGGAGCCATCAGATTCGTCGACAAGAAGGCCAATGTCGCCGGCTTACAGCTGGCGGACCTATGCGCCCGACCCATCGGTATGAGAATCCTCCGCCCTGAATCAACCAATCGGGCGTACGCCGAGTGCATCAGGCCTTTGATGCACATATGCCGGGACGGGGTACGGGCGGACGACCGCATCAGGTTGATCTAAAAAGGAACGCGGGCCGGCGAACCGGACCCGCGTCGAACGGACATTTCCATTCCTTATCCCCAAAATACCAGGAACGACGTCTCGTTCAAGAAAAAGATGCGTTAGTGATTGGAGGAGACCACCTATTACCTAAAACCGCTCTATGGTATTCCGCCCCGCCCTGCTGCTCTTCGCCAGTTGCCTCTCCGTCGCGGCGGCCACCTTGCACGTCGACCCACTGGGCGACGACCAGGCGGGGGGCAGCGAGGCCAAGCCGTTCCGTACGATCCAGCGCGCGGCCGACTTCGCTCAACCGGGCGACACGGTGCTCGTCGCTCCAGGTATCTATCGCGAGCGCATCGCCCCTCCGCGCGGAGGCAAGGACGGTGCGCCGATCACGTTCCGCTCAACAGTCAAACACGGAGCCATCGTCCGCGGCTCCGATCTTTGGATACCCCAGTGGCGCAAGGTCGCCTCCGGCCTGTATGCCGGCAAGGTCGACGAAGCGATGTTCACGGACACGGCCCATCGGGATAGCGCGAATCCTTTCCGGGTCCCCTCGTCCTCCACGCCCTATGGCCGCGAAGGCAAACCAGAAGCTGAACGCGAATACCCAAAGAGCGACAAGAACCTATCCTTCAACCTCGGGCAGGTCTTTGTCGACGACGAGTGCTACGTCCAGGAACCTGATCTGGCGAAGCATAAAACCTTGGCCAAATCCTGGCGTTACGCTGACGGCGAACTGACGATTCGTTTCGCCGACGATATTCCCGCGCGCCACAAGGTCGAGCTGACGACCAAGCGCCGTCTCTTCGCGCCGCATAAGCGCCAACTGGCGCACATCATCGTCGAGGACTTCGTTTTTGAACGCTGCGGCAACCAATACCCGACGAACTTCTGGGAAAAGGAAAATCCCGAGTGGCAACAAGCCGGCATGGTTGGCACGCGCTCGGGTAAGAACTGGATCATCCGAGGCAACGTCATCCGCTTCGCCAACGGCATCGGCCTCGACCTCGGCAACGAAGGTGCGGAATCCTCCGATCTCGAGACCGGCGACAACGGCCGGGCCACGGGCGCCCGCGGCCACCTGGTGGAAGGCAACGTCATCAGCGACAACGGCGCCGCCGGCACCGCCAGCTATAACGCCCCTTCCCTGACCATCCGCGGCAACGTCGTCGAACGGAACAACCGCTTGCTCTTCACCGGCAAGAAGCGCTGGGAAAGCGCCGGCATCAAGCTCCACCACCCAAGCCATTCCGTGATCGAGGGCAACCTCGTGCGTGACAACTACGTCCAATGGGGCCTGTGGCTCGACGGCGGGGCGGGCGAAGGCACCGTCATCCGCAACAACGTCTGCGTGCGCCAAGGCGTGGGTATCGACTTCGAGATCGGCGACGCCAAGCCGGCGGTCGTCGAAGGGAATATTCTGATCGAAAACGACATCGGCATCCGCACGCGCGAATCCGGCGGCGTCGATATCCGTCGCAACCTCATCCTCGGCTGTAAGACTGCCGCCATCCAGTTCTCGCTGGATCGTAAGCGGACCGGCAGCTGGAGCGCGGCGCATTGCGGCGTCCACCAGAACCTTATCATCGGCAAAGAAGGCCTGCTTCTCAAACTGACGGCCCCGGACCAGTTACGCAGCGAAGACCGCAAGCTCGATGGCAACTTCTATGCGACCAGGACGACGGATGCCCGCTTCGCCTTCGATCGCGGAGAGGCGATGAACCTAGCAGTCTGGCAGAAGGCCTGGAAGGGCTTCAATGGCTCGACCGAAGCGGAAGGCGCAAGCCGCCTTGTCGACGGTTGCTCGTACAAGTTCGACGCTGCTAAACTGGAACTCTCCGTCACCCTTGGCTTCGATCCTAAAGACGCAACCTACCCGGGGCTCAAACAAGGGCAGCAGGTGTTGAGTTTAAAGAGGTAGGGGCGCGACGGCGTCGCGTCCGCTGACCAGCGGCAGTCGAGGATAGCGAAGACGTACGTAACGGCAACGTGGCCATACGAACGGACGCCACGCAGTGGCGCCCCTACCCCTACCAAAAGAACAGGGCGGCCCGGAGGCCGCCCTGGTTAGGCGTTGATCGGACGACTCAGAGCGAGAGCACGAAGTCGGTCAGGAGCTTCTGCTGGACCTTATTCAGCTTGAGGTAGCGTTCCTTCGAGACCTTGCCTTCGCCATCGTGGGCCTTGATGGCTTCGTCGATCGTGATCGCGCGACCGTCATGCAGGTAAGGCGCGCTGCCGGCGGCCCCCCACAGGGGCGGAGTCCGGAAGTCGCGACCGGTGGCGGTCTCCTGGACGATACCATCACCGAGCGAACCCATGTCGTGGAGGAGGAGATCCGAGTAGAGGCGGACTTCTTTGTTATTCAGCGCGGCGATCTTGCTGTAGCCGGTCCGCATCGAAGGCGTATGGCAGAGCGAGCAGGCGGCCGCGTCGAACAGCATCCGGCCCGAAGCCGTGGCGGGCGTGGGCTTGGTCACGGGAGGTGCCGCGAGGAATAGCATGAAGTTTGCGACCTTCTCGAAGTCGGCCAGCCCGGTGGCAGGCGCATCCTCAGGATCCAGCACGAAGTCCGTCTTGGCGAGTTTCTCCGCGCTGCCGTTAGGAGCGTTCTCCGTGGGGAAGTAGCGGTTCGTCACGCCCATTTCGTTGCGATAGGCATCGGCCGCGAAGCCGAGTACCGTGGCCTGCTGGGCTTTCCAGCCGAAGCGACCCGCCATGCGCTTGCCGCTGATGACGTCGGTCACCCAACCCACGCGGCCCTTGATGCGTTCGTTGGGATAGGCCCGGGCATTCCGGACGATTTCCGAATCCGGGATGGCGTCGATTAGGCCCAGCCCGAAGAGCGGGGTCGAGTTGCGCTGGATGACCACGTTGGCAACCGAAGGCACGAACTCCTGGGCCTCAGGCGTGATCGCGTTCTCCTGCAGGAGCGAACCACCGAGCGAGTCGAGCGAATCGAATCTGCCGTTCATCGTCAGGCCGAAACGCGTGACGTTGATCGCACTGGCTCCGCCTGTGGCCGGCGAGGAGTGGCAGGCGACGCACGAGTCGCGATTGAAGATCGGGCCGAGGCCGCCGGCGACGTCCTCGACGTGCTCGAAGTCATCCTTGCCGTCCAGGAAGAGATTCGTCTGCTCGACCGTGAGGCCGGGCAGCGGATCCCCAAACTGGGTGAGGATGGCGGGGACGTAGGGACGATTATCACCGGAGTGTCCGGGCTTGTGAGCACGGACCGAGGGAGTCTTGCCGGGGTGGCCGGCGACGCTGGCCGGATGGCCCGCCAAAGCCTGTTCGGCCGAAGCGAGCACCGCCAGCAGGGCGATGATGCGAGGATTCATGTTGTTATTGTTGGGGTTTTACGGAGCCCTCTGCGCTTCCGTACAAACAATTAAATCATGAGCCGCGCCGATGGAAAGACCTGTAGGGTTACTTTTCGATGAAGGAAAGATTAAGGAGGAGGGCGCAAGTGCGCCCTCCTCCTTGGGGGAACTCCTGGCATGGTGAACTGCTGCGAAGCGGTCGCGCCAGGCACGTGCCAATTAGGCCGCCGCAGGGCGGCCAGAGAATACACCTAGGTAATCAATAAGATCAGCAAGGCCTGGAGAAACGCGAAAATGTCCGGATGGAATTCATACCGCGAAAGAAACTCGCCCACGTCCGGCCTAGCTGGGCGAAAGAATGCGACCCCATCTTCTTAACCATCTGTTGCCGAGACAGAAAACGCGATTGGATTACGAATGAAAGCTGCTGGCGCGCTCTCCTCGGCGCTGCCGAATCAATGCTTAGCGACCACACTTGGAATCCCCGGCTCATGGTGGCCATGCCGGATCACGTCCATCTGATAGCCGACATCCCAAGACTCACGGGAATTCCCAAGGCAATCCGACTATTTAAAACCAGGTCCTCACTCGTGGGACAAATCGACTGGCAAAGAGATGCTTTTGATCACCGTGTCCGTAACGAGACCGCCGTAAGAGAGAAATGGCATTATGTCCTGATGAATCCCGTCAGGGCTAATTTATGCGCCGCACCATCAGAATGGCCATACACGAAGATCTGGCCCCGCAATCGTTCGCCGCAGGGCGAACCAAGGTAGGGGCACGATTCATCGTGCACTCCTAGGACAGGAGGGCGCGGCGAAGCCACGCCCCTACCTTTGGCCGCCCTGCGGCGGCCAGCAGACCCCCACGCGCAACTTCGTCAGAACTTGCGCGTCAGCCCCACATAAGCCGAGCGGGGCTGGGCGCCGAAGCCCAAGGCGGCGGGCGGAGCGTCTTCACCGAAGAGATTCTCGATCCGCAGGGAGATCTCGGTGCCATCCGCAAGGATGCGGCGGACCCAGACCCGCACGAAGGTGGCGTCGGGCAGGTTAACGCGGGAGTAGGCGTTCCAGTCGAAATCCTCGCGACCACGCAGGTGCGCGGCGGAGATGCCAAAGGTCCAGTCATCGTTCGGCGTGACCTCCACGCCAAGCGTCAGCGTCAGCGAAGGACGCCGTAGCAGCTTATCACCAGCCATACCCGTGCTGAAGTAGTAGTCGGCGGAGCGGACCTCGCTGTCCAGCCAGGTGGTCGCACCGAAGAGGCGCAGGCCTTTCGCCGGACGCATCTCGAGACCGGCCTCGACCCCTTGGGTTCGAGCCTTCGCGATGTTGTAGGTCTGATAACTGGACGGATTATAATCAATCAGGTCGGTCAACTCGTTGCGGAAAGCGACGAGCGTCCACGACAGCGAGCCGGGCACGGCATTCTCATGGCGCAGGCCGACCTCGGCACCGGTGTTGCTTTCCGGACGAAGCGGCAGGCCGAGGTGCGTGCCGTAGGCGAGGTCGTTGGCCGCGGGCGTGCGGTAAGCGGTACCGACCTTGACATGCGCGAGCAGCTCCTTGGTCAAACGGCGCGAATAGGAAACCTCGCCGGTACTCTTGCCGGCGAAATCCGTGAAACGATCGTCGCGGGCCGTGGCGCGGAAACGGTCGGCGGGGGTGACCTGCCAATCGGCCCGGGCCCAGACACCGAGGCTCTCATGCGTGTCCGCCCAAGTCAGGCTATTCGCGGCCACGTCGAACAACTCAAAGGTCGTGCGCTCATAGGTAAGCCCGAGGCCAAGCGTGAGATCAGCTCGGATCTTATGGTCGACGAAGGCCGTGACCTCATCGCGGTCCAGCAGGTAGCGTTCTACATAAGGGGCATTGACGCTCGAGACCGCGCTACCGGCAAGCGACCAGAAGACGGTGGCCTCCGTGTTCGCATCCTGAAAGCGCAGGCCAGGCGAGAGCAGCCAGCCGCTATCCCGCTCCCAATTCGTCAAGCTCGTGGTGCCGCTGTTATCCGGCAAGCCGGCCTTGCCGTGGTCCGCCGAGCCGACGAGGTCGAACACCAGGTTCGACGACAAACGCGATTCGTGCTTGAGGTAGGAGCTCAGCGCATCGCGATAGCCATTCGGACGCCAACCGTCGTCGTGCGAGGCCGAGAGGCTGACCGAAGTACCATTCGTCGCAGCCTGCGTGCCGGCGGCGTTGTTCGAGAGGACAGCCAACCCCAGCGAACCACGACCATAGGAACCCCCTTCGGCGACGAGCGTCGAACCGGCCTTGGCTAAGAGCGGCGACTGCTGGCGTAGGTCGATCACACCGCCGAGAGCATTGGCTCCGTAAAGCGAAGAGGACGGGCCGCGAAGAATCTCCACGGAGGAGAGGCCGAAGATACGGTAGCGCCCGATCTCATAGGAATTGGAGAAACCCTGAGGGAGGCGACGCCCGTCGAGGAGCACGGCCGTCTGGCTCGAATTCGTACCTCGCAGGAAGAGCGAACCGACCGAACCTTCGCCGGACTGCTCCGTGGCGTAGACGCCCGGAGCGCCGCCGAGAAGTCCGGCGAGGGTGGTCTGGCCAGAATCTGTCGCGGCCGTGACATCGAGGCGACTGACCGAAGGCGACGCATCGGCCAGCGGGGTCGCTTGGCGAGTTTCGATCACGACTGTCTCGGGGAGCTGGGTAGGCGCCTGGGCTAGCAGGATCGCAAAGAAAGAGAGCACCCGGGGACAATCCGACGTAGTTTCCCCCGTTCAACCTAAAAGGGGCTGGAGAAATGCACCCGGATTGTCATAATGACTCTCGATGGCCGCCGAACTCTCCCAGCAACCTGACCTCGGACCTGTCCGCCAATTCTCCATCTTCGTCGAGAACAAGGTCGGCCGACTCAACGAAATGATTGAGTCCCTCGCTGGCGCCGACGTCCATATCATGGCGCTTTGCCTGGTGGACACGACCGATTCCACGATCATCCGCATCGTCGTCGACTACCCTGAGCGGGCCGAGCAGATCCTTGACGAGCACCGCTTCGCGCACGACGACGTCCCCGTCGTCGCCATCGAACTCCAGTCGGAAGCCCAGCTCAAAGACGTCACCCGCCTTCTGCTCAAGGCCGAGATTAATATCCATTACGTCTACCCTTTCCTCTTCCGCCCGAACGGCCGTTACGGCCTGGTCGTCCGCACGGAAGCGCAGGAACTCGCCGCCTCCGTCCTATCCAGCCACGGCATCACCGTCCTGGGTCGAAACGATATTGCCCGATAGGCTACGCCTATCGGAGGGGGAACTGCTAAGTCCGCCGCAGGGCGGACCAAGGTAGGGGCACGATTCATCGTGCACTCCGAAATAGGTGTTGGCGGTTAGCGGTTGGCGGTTGGAAACACAGCAAGGCGGGAGTGCGCGGCAAAGCCACGCCCTTACCCTCGGCCGCCCTGCGGCGGCCAGCATCAGGTAGGGCCGGGCATCCCTGCTCGGCCGCACGGCCGACCAAGGATGGTCGGCCCTACCCGAGACAATATCACCTCGAGGCGTCCTAACCCGGGTTTGAACAGGGGAGCAAAAGGTAATGAAGGTAGAGACGTCAGATGGTTCCGCCCTGCGGCGGCCATCCTTGATTGCATCTCCGGCCGAGATGGGCAAAGTTCCTCTCCCATCGCATGAGCCGGTACTATTTCGCCTACGCTTCCAATCTGGACTCCACCCAGATGGAGCGACGTTGCCCCGGCTCCAGCTATCGCGGCAAGGCCTTCCTGCCTAAGCATCGCCTGGCTTTCACGCACCCTAGCTCGACCTGGGGCGGCGGTTCGGCGGACGTCTTGGAAGATCAAGATACTCCTGGCGTCTGGGGTGCGGTGTATGAGATGACGGCCGAAGACTGGAAACGCATGGATGAGGCCGAAGGCTCGGCGTACAAGCGGATCAAGCTGACCATCCTCGAGGCCGGCCTCGAAGACTGCCCGCTCGATTGCCAAGCCTACAAGGTCGTCGACCCCACCGGCCCGCATCTGCCCTCGAAGCTCTACCACGAGAAGATCGTGCGCGGCGCCCTCGCGCGCGGCCTGCCTGCCGGCTGGATTGCTTGGCTGCGCGGCCTCTCGACCAAGGCCTGACGTGGCCAAGCCGAAGCCACGCTGCTTCTGGTGCGGCGAAGACCCGCTCTACGTCGCTTATCACGACGATGAATGGGGCGTGCCCGTGCGGGACGACCGCCTGCTCTTCGAACAACTGATCCTCGAAGGCGCCCAAGCCGGACTCTCCTGGATCACCGTGCTGAAGAAGCGTGAGCATTACCGGAAGGCGTTCGTGAACTTCGACCCCCGCAAGGTCGCGCGCTTCGACGACAAGAAGGTCGATGCGCTCATGAAGAACCCCGGCGTGGTCCGCCATCGCGGCAAGCTGGAGTCCGTCGCGCTCAACGCGCGCGCCTTCCTCGCGATACAGGAGGAGCACGGTAGCTTTTCGAAATGGCTCTGGGCGCACGTCGACGGCAAGCCCGTCGTGCGACGCTCACGCGCAGCTCAGCCGACCTCGCCGCTGGCGGAAAAGATTTCCAAGGAACTGAAGAGGCGCGGCATGAAGTTCGTCGGCCCGACCATCATCCAGGCCTACCTCCAGGCCGTCGGCGTGTTCGACGAACACCTGCCTGGGTGCTGGAAAGCTAAGAGATAGCGAGGGCAGGAGGACTGGAGGCCCCGAGGGCCAGAGAAAGTCGGCCTTGAGTCACGGAATTAGCGGCTTTGGGCATTTGGTACCTCAACATTCCTAACCGCCAACCGCTATCCGCCTAAACCTTGTGTGTCGCGTCCTTACTTCGCGGGCGGTACGTAGCCGTTGACGGTCACGGCAAGCTTCTCGGCGGCAGGCTTGATGATGCGCTTATCGAGCACCTTGCCGCCGCAGACGATGGAGACGCTGCGCGGTTCGCCGGCCGCCGGCACGTTGACGTGGAACTTGTTCATGCACGTCTTATCCAGGCGCCGACCGTCGAGCTTGAAGCGCAGCAGGCCGGCCTTGGTCTCGACGACCAGCTGGCAATCCGAGGAATTCACGCGAGCGGAGTCATCGGCGTAGCAGAACCCCATGGCGCCGAACAAAGCGGGGTAAGCATAGCTCCTGAGCTGTTGCGCGGGGTCATAGTAACCCACCAAGGTGACGACGGGTACGCCGAACTGGCGGGGCTTCCGTTCGACGGTTCCCGACCCGACCTCGATGCGATGGACGTAGGGCTCCATGCGGGCGTTCCGCGGGTTCCACTTGCTGAAACCCGTCGGGGAAAGCGCGTCGAACACCGCCTTGGTCTCAAGGAAGTCCTGGATGATCGCGGACGTATTCGGGGTATAGAGCGTGAAGCGGTTGAAGGACGAGAAAGGGCTGCCGCCGGCCATCGCGTCGAAACCGTACGTCCGTCCGTCAAAGGGCGGCTGGGAGCGGTCCTCGAGCGTGGCGGACTTACCCGTGCGCAGCGGCGAGAAATTCGGGATGAAGCGGAGCCGGTCGGCGTCCCAGCCCCAGGTGGAATTGACCTGCTCGGCGCTGCGATGCACGGAGCCCTTGAAGCCGTCGACATAATGGCCCAGGCCGAAGTTATGGCCGACCTCGTGGCTGAATTCGTTGCCGATGGAGTTGTCCAACGTCACCATCCCGTTGCCGCCCGAACCGCCGTGCACCTGGACGCCGTTGGCGTATTTTCCGCGGCTGTTATGGGCCGTGAGCTGCGCCACCGCATAAGGGTGGCTCTTCTCGCCGCTGCCCGCGGTGACATGCAGCCCATAGTTGGCGTTGTCGATGCCGTGCGAGATCAGTTCCTTGCCGATATGCTGGCGCATCGTCCCTTCGTGCCAGCCGCCTTTGCCCGGATCGGCGTCCTTCAGAAGCTGGCCCGTTGGTAGCATCACCTCCGTCAGGTGCAGCGGCGCGTATTGGGTCACGGTCAGCCGGCTCGCCGGAAGGGTCTGAAAATATTCGCGGTGCGCTTCGGGGTCCTTTGCGAAGGCGAAAGCCCCGCGAGGCGGCGTCAGGAAACCCAGGTCGATGGTGTGAAGCAGCAACTGGGTCGGCGCGCCCACGGGGACGACGGTGAGCTCGCCGGACGCGGCCCCTTGACGGAAGCGCAACCGGAGACCGGGCAGGATCCATTCGGCCGGCAGCCCGATGCTCCAGGCGTCCGCGGCGTAACGTAGGCGATTGTTCTCGAGTTCGCCTTCGCGGAACCATCTTCCGTTCGCGCACTTGAAGACCAGGCTCTGCCCCCGGCCGACCTCCGCGGTCCGGCCGTCGAAATGAATCGTCGAGGCATAGCCGGCTCCGGCGACCACCCGGACAAGCTTGCCGTCGAGCCCTGCGCCCGGAGGTAGATGGATATCGCGCGTCCATCGGCCGTCGGCTGTCTCGACCTCGGCCACCGCGTGGCCGCGCAGGGCGGCCAGGAGAACGGAGCCATCAGGATCGGCGAGCCCCTCGACATCGGCGCGCGTCTTGAGCGTCGCCACGGACCGGCTCTTGGTGGTGAAATCCAGACCAGCCTCAGGCAGCCCCTCCAGGAAATAGGCCGAGCGGGGCAGCGACTTCGGCGGGGTCAGAGGCAAGGAGCCGAGGGTCTTCCCGGAAGCATCGAGCACCACCACGGAAAGCGGGGCCGAATCCGGGCGCAGCGGCCTAACCAGCAGCAAAGCCTTGCGCAAACTGACAAGGTGAGGCTGACGATCGCCTTCACGCGGGCGGACCGGGATGATCTGACTCTGGGCAAAGAGCACCTGAGCCGAAAGCGATCCTTGGAGGTCGTTGGTCGGCGTGGTGGCATTGAACACTAAGTCGCCTTCCGATGCCGACGCCGCGTAAGAAAACCCTGGGCTAAGACCAAAAATGCCAAGGATTACCACGGAGAAAAAACGGAGACTCATGCGAATAGGGGCGGTCCTATAGAAAAACCCGCGACCGAAGCACGAGCAAGCGAAGAGGCACCCTTTATTAGGCCGATTACGCTCAGTTTACCCAGCCGCATCGCGCGGCAAATTCGATGCTAATGCCTTCAGCGGGCTTCATCACCTATCGCCATCGTTGCTTTCGCTGGGAGCCTCCGGGGCGCATCTGGCTCCAATTCGGTGGACAGCGGGGGGCGATTTCATCAATCCTGCCCCTCCCCCACCCAGCCCATTTCCTATCATATGAAATCCCTGACCCGCACCTCCCTGTCCCTGGCGTTCGCGCTGGCGGCCGTGACCGGCCTCGCCCAGGACGCAGCCAAGACGCCCGACGCCAAGACGCTCCAGAAGTGGGAAGCGATGGACTACGGTCGCTTCCTCTCCGCCTCGATCGACAACACCCAGG
>Ga0209298_10000663_pt1 | contig 22881 bp, 19 predicted proteins | sample S_140806_EF_Meta_FD_187325 | JGI IMG/M metagenome (GOLD analysis project Ga0209298, IMG submission 187325) | Freshwater microbial communities from Lake Simoncouche, Canada to study carbon cycling - S_140806_EF_MetaG (SPAdes) (version 2) | ecosystem: Environmental > Aquatic > Freshwater > Lake ...
CCTCCCCTGGACGTTCTGCCCCTCAGCACCTACCAGCGCTGGTATGATGGCCTGCCGCTGGCCGGCCGGCAGAGGCTGGAGGCCGTGTGGGGGGCACCGCCCCAGGATGGGGGTCTGGAACCGATGGGGCCACCACCGGCGGAGCCAGGTTTTCCGATCCGGGGCCTGCGCTTCGGCAGGGTCGTGGTGCTGATCCAGCCGGAGCGCGGCTACGCCCGGGATCCAAGCCTGAGTTATCACAGTCCCGACCTGCCGCCGACCCACGCCTACCTGGCCCAATACCTGTGGTTGCGGGAGAGCTTCGCCAGCCAGGTGGTGGTGCATGTGGGCAAACACGGCAACCTGGAATGGCTGCCCGGCAAGGGGGTGGGGCTGTCGGATCAGTGCTTTCCGGACTGGGCCCTCGGGCCCCTGCCCCACCTCTATCCCTTCATCGTCAACGACCCCGGAGAGGGCAGCCAGGCCAAGCGCCGGGCCCAGGCGGTGATCCTCGATCACCTCACCCCCCCCCTGGGCCGGGCCGGCCTCCATGGCGACCTGCTGCGGTTGGAGGCCCAACTCGATGAGTATTGGGAAGCGCGCCAACTGGGGGGGCAACGGGCCGAGCTGCTGCGCGATCAACTGGAGCAACAGTTGCGGAGCCTGGCCCTAACGCCCACGGCCCAGGGGTCCGATCTGGAGAGCCGGCTGGAGGCCGTGGATGGCTATCTGTGTGAATTGAAGGAAGCCCAGATCCGGCTGGGTCTCCACACCTTCGGCACCCTGCCCCCCCCCGGCAAACTGGCCGAATTGCTGCTTTGCCTGGCCCGTGCTCCCCAGGCCGGCCAGCCGGGGCTCACCCAGGCCCTAGCGATGGATCTGGGCCTGGATCTGGATCCCTGGGGCGATGGGGAGGAGGCCCCGCTGTCGCCTGAGGACCAGGGGCGCCTGGTGGCCCTGCCCCCCGAGAGCCCAGCGCTGCGCCGGGTGGGGGATGGGGTGGCCCTGTTGGAGGAGCGGGCCCTGACCTTGGTCAGGGCGGCCTTAGCGGAGGCCGGCATCGCGCCTTCCCCGGGGCCGACGACACCCGAACCCGCTGCGGCGCCCACCGGTCCGGCCACCCTGGCCGCCCTGGAGCACCTGCGCCAGCGCCTGTTGCCCCCCCTGCTGGCCTGCGGCGCGGCGGAACGGAGCGCCCTGCTCACGGGGCTGGCCGGCGGGAGAATCGCCGCCGGCCCTTCCGGAGCCCCGACCCGCGGCAGACCCGATCTGTTGCCCACGGGGCGGAATTTCTACAGCGTGGATCTCCGCGGCCTGCCCACGGAAGCCGCCTGGGATCTGGGCCGCCGCAGCGCCGAGTTGCTCTTGGATCTGCACCGTCAGGACGAAGGCGAGGACCTGCAACGACTGGCCCTGTCCGTCTGGGGGACCGCCACAATGCGCAACGGCGGCGAGGACATTGCCCAGGCCCTGGCCCTGCTGGGCGTCCGGCCGGTGTGGGATGGACCGAGCCGCCGTCTGATGGATTTAGAGGTGATCCCCCTCAGCCTGCTGGGTCGCCCCAGGGTGGACGTGACCCTGCGAATCTCCGGGCTGTTCCGCGACGCCTTCCCCCAGCTGGTGGGCTGGTTCGAGCGGGCCACCAAGATGGTGGCGGCCCTGGAGGAATCCGAGGTTGACAATCCGCTGGCGGCGGCGGCCCGCAGCGAGGGCCAGGCGGCGCGCATCTACGGATCCGCCCCAGGCGCCTACGGGGCGGGACTCCAGGGGTTGATCGACAGCGGCAGCTGGGAACATCGCGCCGACCTGGGGGAGGCCTTTCTCCAGTGGAGTTCCTGGCGGTATGGAGCGACGGACCCGGCGGGGGGGCACGGAGGCATCGAGGCCAGCGCCGATCGGGCCGGGCTGGAACGACGGCTCAGCCAGGTCCAGGTGGTGCTGCACAACCAGGACAATCGCGAGCATGACCTGCTCGATTCCGACGACTATTACCAGTTCCAGGGCGGCCTCAGCGCGGCGGTGGAACGGGTGGGCGGCAAGGCCCCGGCCCTGTGGTTCGGCGATCACTCCCGCAGCCAGCGGCCGCGGATGCATCGCCTGGAACGGGAGTTCGACAAGGTAATCCGATCCCGGCTGTTAAACCCCCGCTGGATCGAAGCCATGCGGGGCCACGGCTACAAGGGTGGCTTTGAGATGGCCGCCAGCCTCGATTATCTCTTTGCCTATGACGCCTGTACCGGCAAGGTGCCGGATTGGAGTTACGCAGCCCTGCAACGGCAATGGCTGGGGGACCCCCAGGTGCTGGAGTTTTTACGTCGCACCAATCCCTGGGCCCTGCGGGACATGGCCGAACGATTGCTGGAAGCCCATCACCGGGGTCTCTGGGATGGGGCGGACCCCGAGGCCCTGGTGGAGTTGAAGGACCTGGTCCTCAGCAGCGAGGCCCTGGTGGAAGGGGGCGCAGGGTCGGAGGCGGGGGGCTGACGGAGACGCCACAGACCCCCGCGCCGCCCTCAGCCGTTCAGGTCCTTGGCCATCGCCTTGAACGGATCGATGGCGCCGGGCTTGGCGGGCTGATTGGTGATGGTGGGCTGGGAGTCTGTGCCGGTGCCTGGGGACTTGCGGGCGGGACCGGCGGTGCCGGCCGCATTGACCGCCACGGCGGCGCCCTTCATCCGCTGATCGAGCTGGGACTGGGACAGGGGCTGGGCAAAGGTTTTTTTGACGGCCTTGGGGATTCCCCCCGTGAGATCCACCTCGGTGCCCTGATCAGGGTTGATCCCGGCCAACCCTGGTGTCATTTTTTCGAGTTTGGACTCCATCGAGGCCACTTCGGCCACCATTTCCTTATCACCAGGGCTGTCCGCATTGCCGGGAAAGGTGCGACGAATCGTGTTCGAACGCCGCATGAACGTCACATCACCGAGGGTGCTGGAGGCATCGGCATCGAGAAAGAAGGTTTCCGTGTCCTTCTTGGCCTTGGCGGGCTCCTGGCCGGCGATCTTTACCCCTGAGGGGCGGTTGCCGAGCAGACGATCGAACAGACCCATCGGTGGAAGAGAGGCATGTGTGTTCAGACCCTAGCGACCATGAAGGACCAAACCATGGGTATCGGTGCCGCAACTCATCAAAAGGCCACGATCCGCAAGGTCAGCGGCGATCGCCGCGCACACCCCTGGGGTCGGCTGCCAGCGGGGTTGCATCCCGTAGTCGTACCAGGCCTCAGCGCCATCGAACCCCAGGGCAGCGGCCGCCGCAATTAACCCCTCGGCCGGTAGGCGATAGCGGGCTGGATGGGCCAGCAGGGCCAGGCCCCCGGCGGCCTGGATCGCCGCCACTACCGCTTCGGAGCGCAGGGCCGGTCCCACCACAGCGGCTCCCTGGAGATAGGGCTCCAGGGACGGGTGGTCGGCATGGAATCCCAGCCCCAACACATGGACCAGACATCCCTCCAACAGGCAACTGATCTCGACCCCACGCCATAGGGTGGGCACCTGGCGGCCAGCGGCCCGGGCAGATCCCAAGACCTCGGCCGCCGGGTCGTAGGCCGTGAGCCGATGGTGATCGGTGATGGCCAAGTGCTCAAGGCCAAGCTCTAGGGCCTGGTCGGCCAATTGGGCAGGTTGCAGGCTGCCATCGCTGCAGGTGGTGTGGCAGTGGAAATTGAACCGACCAGGGCAGCTGTCGGGGCTGACCCGCCGCAGCACCGCCGTCAGGGGATGGGCTTCAGCGTCAGGCCGCAGCACCTGCCTGCTCCTTCTCAGCGAGCCGCTCGGCCCGTAATCGTCGCCAACGGGCATAGAACTGAATCGACGCCGCCATGACCACCACGAGGGCCACGAGGAACCAGGTGGCGGCTCCCGTTGGAAACTGGGCCTTGAACACCACCAGCATCACGATCACCACCAACAGCAGGGTGGGCAGCTCGTTCAGGGCCCGCAGTTGCTTGGGGCTCCAGCGGCACTCCCCTCGCTGCAGCTGACCCATCAGCCGATAACAGAAGGCGTGATAGGCCAGCAGAGCCAACACAAATGCCAGCTTGGCGTGCATCCAACCCTGGTGCAACCAGGCGGGGTTGACCGTCAACAGCCCGACGGCCATCGTCACCGCCACCACCAGGCCCGGCGTGGTGATGATGTTGGCCAGGCGCCGCTCCATCAGGGCGTACTGATCTTGAAACGCTTGCCTTAAAACAGGGTCGAGCTCCTCGGCCTCGCGGTGGTAGATGAAGAGCCGCACGAGATAAAAGAGGCCCGCAAACCACACCACCACCCCCACGATGTGGAGGGTCTTGAACCAGAGGTAGGCCTCCGGTGGCCAGCTGAACTGGGGCCCACGGCCCGGGATCGGGGCCAGGTCCAGAAGTGGGGCCAGAAGCATGAAAGCTGGAGCTGGTCGTTCACCAGCCTAGGAGCGGGCCCTCAGCGGCCTTGGCAACGGCCCTCGATCAGGCCTCGCCGGCCAGGCGGCAGGCCCGACGGGCCAGGGCGCTGGCATGACCCCGCTCCACCGGTCCCAGGGCCGGGCTGAGCCGGCCATCCCGGCAATCCACCACCAGCCGTTCCCGGTGGCCCTGTTGATCGTCGACCCGCACCCGCAACTGCCAGGGATGCTCGACGCTGCGGGTGATCTGATCGGCGCAGACTGGACCCAGGCAGAGGCCAGGGGCCGCTTGAACCACTCCAGGTCCCCACAGCAGGGCGAGGAGAAGCACCAGGGCCAGCCAGGGCCTGAAGGGGCTGAAGGGGCTGAAGGGGCTGATCATCCCGCTCCCCCAGCCAACTCCAGGGAGGGGTCCTGGTCCGCGCTGACGGCCGTGTCCTGGTCCTGGGGATGGAAGTACTCCCACACCTGACGGGCCAGGGCGGGTCCGACGCCGGTCACCTGGGCAATCTGATCGGGGCTGGCCAACTGAATCGCCTCCACGGAACGGAAGTGGGCGAGCAGGTCCTTGACCCGTTTCGGCCCCAGGCCGGGGATGTCGCTGAGCCGTGAGCGTTTCATCCGCTCCCCCCGCTGCTGACGGTGATAACTGAGGGCGAAGCGGTGGGCCTCGTCCCGCAGACGCCGCAACAGGGCCACCCCCAGTTGGTCGGGTTCACTCTCCAAGGGCTTGCTGTTGCCGGGCAGGAACACCTCCTCCCGTTGTTTCGCCAGGGAACACACCACCAGATCCTCATGGAGATTGAGCTCGCGCAGGGCCTCCATCACCGCCGACAACTGTCCCTTCCCCCCATCAATCATCACCAGATCGGGCCAATCGTTGAGCCCGTTGGTGTGCAGGGCACTGCCCGCGGCGCGGCGCAGCTCCCCCAGATCCCCCCCTGCGGCCTTGGCCTGCGACCAGCGGCGGAAGCGACGGCGCATGATCTCCGCCATCGCCATGAAGTCGTCGGAGTGGCCTGCCCGGATGCTGCTGCTCTGGATCCGGTACTTGCGGTAGTGCTGCTTGGCGGGCAGGGCATCGATGAACACCACCTGGGAGGCCACCGCATCACTGCCCTGGATGTGGCTGATGTCGTAGCCCTCGATCCGTCGGGGCGGCTGGTCGAGGTCGAGCAGCTGGGCCAGGTCCTCGGTGGCCAGCAGGTTCTGCTCACTGGCCCGCTGGGCCCGTTGCAGCTCGTAGGCGGCGTTGCGTTCCACCAGCTCGATCAGATCCGCCTTCTGCTGCCGTTGGGGCACCGCCAACCGCACCCGGCGGCCCCGGCGCTCCCCCAGCCAGGCCTCGATCAACTCCTGCTGGGGGAGACCCTCTTGCAGCAGCACTTCCGGGGGAATCTCCACCGATTCGACCTGGCTGTAATGCTCCTCGACCACCCGTTGCAGGATCCGGCCGACCTCGACAGGGTTGCCATCCATCCCCACCGCGTCGGCGGTGAAGCCCAGCCGACCCACCAATTTGCCGGCACGCATCTGAAACAGCTGGACGGCCGCAATCCGGCCATCGGCGGCCAGGGCCAGCACATCGCGACTGACGGAGCTGTCCCCCAGACTCATCTTCTGGTCGGCCGTCAGGGTATCGAGGCCCTGGAGCTGGTCACGCACCCGGGCGGCCGACTCGAAATCCAGCCGTTCGGAATAGCGGTCCATCTGCTCCCGCAGCAAGGCCAGCAAGTCTTCATTGCGGCCCTGAAACACCATCGCCACCTGGCGCAGGGTGTGGTGGTAGTCCTCCGAGCTGATCTTCTCTTGGCAGACCCCAGGACAACGCGCGATGGCGTAGTTCAGGCAGGTGCGATCTTTATAGAGCGGCTGGGGACGCTGGCGCAGCGGAAACACCCGCTTGACCACCGCCAGGGTGCGGCGCAGCAAGCCCACGTCCACATAGGGACCGTAGAAACGATCCAGGGGACTACGCTGACGACGACGGCGTGTGATAAAGATCCGTGGGTAGGTTTCGCTCCAAGTGATGCAAAGATAGGGATATTTTTTATCATCTTTCAGCAACACGTTGAAGTGGGGCTGATGGCTCTTGATCAGATTGGATTCCAGAGCCAGTGCTTCGGCTTCGTTGTCGGTGACGATGAACTCGATCTCGCACACCTGACGCACCATCAGGCTGATGCGCGGGCTATGACCTTGGGAACTCTGGAAATAACTGCGGACCCGATTGCGCAGCACCTTGGCCTTGCCAATATAAAGAATGCGATCCTCGGCATCTCGCATTAAATAACAGCCGGGCTCCACAGGCACGTCCCGCAGCCGCCGTTTCAGCCGTTCCGGTTGCTGGAGCAGGGGGCGCGCTGCGTCCCCTGGTGCATCGGGAAGACTCACCCGCCGTACTGCCAGCCGGTGCTGGCCAGGTCCAGGGCCGCCCCATCCCGATGGAGCACCGCCTGCTTCACCTCACCCACGAACACGGTGTGGTCGCCGGCCGCCACCTGGCCCACCAGCTCGCATTCCAGGGCGCCGAGGGCGGACTCCAGGATCGGCAACCCCAGACTGCCCAGTTGGAAGGGGGCGGCATCAAAGCGACCGCCGATCGCCTTCTGGGGCTTGAAAAACACGGCCGCCAGGTCCTTCTGATCGGCGGAAAGCACGTTGAGGGAAAAGCGGCCAGTGCGCTGAATGATGCCGTTACTACTGGAGTCGGCCCGCACCGCCATCACCACGAGCGGCGGCTCAAAGGACCCCTGGGTCACCCAGCTGGCGGTGAACCCATTCACGTCCTCGCCCTCCGCCACTCCACAGATGAACACGCCGTGGGGGATCTTGCGGAGCAGGGTCTTCTTGGCGGCGACATCGAGCTCGGACATGGCGGCGCGGCGGGAGCAGATCAGAGGAGACTCTAGAAAGGCAGAGCCGCAGCGCCGCTTTGCCCATGCGCGCCCTGTACCCGGGCAGCTTCGACCCCCTCACCCTGGGTCATCTGGATCTGATCGAACGCAGCGCCCGCCTGTTTGATGGCCTGGTGGTGGCCGTGCTTCAGAACCCCGGCAAACAACCCTGTTTTCCGTTGGAGCAGCGACTGGAGCAGATCCGGAGGGCCACAGCCCATCTGGAGGGGGTGGAGGTGGGCAGCTTCGATGGTCTCACTGTGAACTACGCCCGGCTGTGCGGCGCCCAGGTGATCCTGCGCGGCCTGCGGGCGATGAGCGACTTCGAATTCGAGCTGCAGATCGCCCACACCAATAAAAGTCTGGATCCCCAGATGGAGACCCTCTTCCTGGCCACGGCAGCCCACCACAGCTTTCTCAGCAGCTCGGTGGTGAAGGAAGTGGCCCGATTCGGGGGGGATGTGACGCCGATGGTGCCGGCGGGAGTGGCGGTGGACCTCGCGAGGCTCTTTAATCGGTCATCGCACCACGGTTGACATGGCAGAGGTCCGCATCACCGTTCTTGACCAGCTGGATCAGCTGGAAGACATCGTTCTGGAAGGCAGCCGCATTCCATTCAGTGGTGGGCGGCTGGTGAATGAGCAGGACGCCATCGAAATGATGGACGCCCTCCGGGAAGCCCTGCCGGAGCAGATTTCCCAGGCCGACGAACTGATCCGCCAACGGGAGGACTTCATTGGCAAAGCCCGCCAGCAGGCCGAAGAAATCGTTAACCAGGCCCGGCGAGAGCGCGAGCAACTGATCAATACCGCTGCCATCCGCCAGGAGGCCGAGCGGCAGGTGAATGAGTTGCGCGAGCAGGCCCGCCAACAGTGCGAGCAGATGATCCTCCAGGCGCGCCAGCAGGTGGCCCAAGCCGAGCAGGAGCACCAGACGCGTCTGGCCCAGATGGAACAGCAATTCGCTAGCCGCCGCCAGCAGCTGGAGCAAGAATCCCAGGGTCGCCGTCAACATCTGGAGCAGGAAGCCAACGAGCGCAATCGGCTCTTGGTGGAACAGCACGAGCGCAGCCGCCAGCAGGCGATGCAAGAGCTGGAAGCGATTCGTCAAGAGGGCCTGCGGGTCCAGCGGGAGAGTCAGGCCGAAGCCGAGCGGCTCCACAGCGACGCGCTCCAGTTCCGCCAGCAGACCCAGCAGCAGGTGGATGCCCTGATCGGCCGCAGCCGTCAGGAGGCCGGTGCGATCGAAGAAGGGGCCAACCGCTACGCCGAGCAGGTGCTCGGGGAGCTGGAGGTGCGCCTCAAGGAGCTAAGCCAGGTGGTTCTGGGGGGGCGGCGGGAATTGGTGCGGCTCCAGAGCAAGGACCCTGGTTTGGTACGTCCCAGCGAGGTGGCCGCCGTGCTGCCCGAGGCGGAGGGCGTCAGCCGCGCCCGTCGGACCGCCAACCGGCTGCGCAAGGCCGCTAGTCGAGGACTGGCCAGCTGACCAGTTTGTCCCCAGCCCAGCCCTCAATCCAACCCTCAGAGGCTGGCTTGAGGGCCGCCTCCGCACAACCCGACGTTCTGCACCTGCAGCATCACCCTGCCAATCGTCTGGTTCGGCACTGAGGCGCCATTGGAAATGGCACTCACATAGCGGGGGCCATCGCTGGTCTGAAGGACTCCGGTGATGGCGCGCACGCCCGTGAGGGTGCCGGTTTTGGCATAGAGCCGGCCATCCAGGGGCGTTCCATTGAACAGATGACGCAGGGTGCCCCGCTGGCCGGCGATCGCCATCGACCCCACGTAATCACGGCTGTAGGGGTGGTGATCCATGCGCAGCAGCAACGCCGCCAGGAAACGGCTGGTCACCCGATTGGAGCGGTCCAGGCCACTGCCGTCGTAGATGCGAACCCCCTCAAGGGGCAGACCCTGCTGGAACAGCCAGGCGGTTTCTCGCCGGGCAGCCTCGTTCACATCCCAGGTGCCGGCGGCGGTGCGGAGCAGCACCTCGGCGGTGAAGTTATGGCTTTCGGTGTTGGCCAGGCTCAACAGGCCATGCATGTCAATCGAAGGCTCCTCATGCATCAACACCGCCTCCGGGGGGAGGGGCTCCCGGGACGACACCATCACCAACTGCGCCTGACCCCCCTGCTTGGCAACGCTGCGGGCCATCAACCGCTGCAGACGGGCGGCGGGATCACTGACGGCCTCATCCAGGGCGTTGCTGGTGATGGCCAGACGGGTGATCGGCGCTCCATAGGCATAGGCCCGATCGCCCATCGGCCAGCCCTGGGGCCACCAGGCCTGGACGGGCTCCTCGGCCAATTGCAGCCGCACCATCGAGCCAGGCAACGGCGCCCCGGAGCCAGTCGCCAGGGCCACCTGGGCAAAGCGCTGCAACTGGGGCAAGGCCAGATCCGGATCCCCCTGGCCCGTTAAGCGCAGGGAGCCATCGGGCAGGCGCCACAACTGGGTGCTCAGGCGATGGTCGGGGCCGAGGCGATCCAGGGCAAAGGCCGTGCTGATCAACTTCTGATTGGAAGCCGGCAGCCGGGGGCGCTGACCATTCAGATCAGCCAGCAACCGCCCGTTGGGATCGGCCACGGTGATGCTCCACACCGAGGCCTCGCCCCCGACGGCGGTGGCAATCCGCTGCTGCAACGTGGGGCAGCTCACCTGGCTCTGGAGCTGGGGCAGCCCCACCGGGGTCGGCGGCAGGGGCAGGGTGGCGGTGCGGGGCGGGGTGAGTCCGGTGTTCGGGGGGAGAGCCGGAACCATCTGGCCGCGGGCCGCCTGGGCCAGGCCCGTGGCCAGCAGGCCGCCCCCCAGTAGCCCGGCGCTAAGGGCGACCGCCGTCAGGCGGGGGGACAGGGAGGCTCCCATCTCAGGAGGCTCCTAGCTTGAGGTCGGTCACGGTGCCGTTGAAGCGGTAGTTGCTGCCTTCAAGTTCCACCGGGGCGCCAATCTTGATCGTCTGGTTGCCGAACACCACCCCCCCCGCGGACTTGCGGCCCTGGCCGTGGAGGATATAGCGACCGTCGAAGGTGCTGAAATTTTTCTGGTTGGGATCGGGAGCACTCACCAGTTTTCCGTCAGGGGTGAGGGTGGAAATGCGCCGGGGCAGGGGAATGATGCGCTCCACGGTCACCGAACCATGGGGCTGGTTACGGATCACTAGGGCCACCTTTCCTTCCTTGGTGGCGCTTTCCAAGAGGGCAGCCGGATCGGCCGCGGGCTCACCCCGTACATCCACACTCACGGTGACGGGCTGTTCGTTGCCCGTGGCGCTAGCCACGGCACTGCTCAGCTTCGGACTCCAGATCACCCCACCGACGGCCAGCAGCACAGCCACGGCGGCGCCGAGATCCACCAGGTTGAAGGAACGGGCGGCGGACGGTTGGTCGGTCATGGGCACCTGAGCGTTGGCGAAGTTTACCCAGGGTTCCGGGCTGGCACCAGCTGAGACTTAGCGCTGTAAGCCCTCGATCAAGGCATTCAACGAGCGCAGGTTGGCCCCCATGCCTGGGGCGGCCCCCCCACTGAGCCCCAGTTCCTGCTGCTCGGCATCCGGTTTCTGCTCCCAGGTGCCCACTGCTCGAAAGCCATCGGCATCGAGCCGATAGAGCTCCCAGGGGTCGGGGTGGGCCCGCCGCAGGGCACGATCCACCTGGGGAATCAGGGCATAGGCCGCCTGCCAGGTGGCCAGAAAACCCCGGCGCCGCTGGCGCGCCACGCTGCCGATGCCCACCGTGGCGTCCTCCAGGGTGGGATTGACCAGCACCACCGCACCGCGATGGTCCGCACAGAGGGCCTCCACCTGCTCGTATTCCGCCTGACTGGCCCCCACCAGCAGCAGCAGCCCCTCCGTGGGCCCGGCGGCCTGGAGCCGGCGCTGGTCGCCGAAGCTGGCAATGGACTCCGCCAAATCGGCGCCATCCCGACGGGCCAGGGCCGTGGCGCCCATGTCGGCGAACAACAGCCGCGGCGCCAGATCCCCCGCCGCTAGGGCCTGGGCAAGCCGCAGCACCACCGGTAACAGTCGCAATCCCTGAAAGCGGAGCTCCACGGTCCAGCGGCCACGGGGCTCGGCCGCCAGGGCGGAACGCAGGGCGTCGAGCGTCTCCTGTTCAGCGCTGCGCAGATCGGCAGGAAGCATGGCGGGGGAGGGCGGCACGGGCGATGACGCTACCCAGCACCAGTGGGGCCCAGCCGGTCCCGCGCCCGGGCCAGGGCCGCCGGCACGCCCTCCAGGTCGCTGGGGCCCAGCCAGGGCCCGAGGCTGAAACGCAGACCACTGGCGGCCTCGGCCGCGCCGTAGCCAAGGGCCAGCAACACAGGGCTGGGGGCAGGCCCGCCAGCGCCGGCGCCACGCCCACTGCTGCAGGCGGAGCCACTGCTGACGGCATAACCCTCCCCCCACAGCGCCCGCACCAACTGCCGGCCCGACATCGGCTGGCCGCTGGCGCCTGACACCAGCAGGCTGAGGTGATGGGGAAGGCGGCCCAAGGGGTCGTCCACGGCAGGGCCGCTGAGGCGGATACCCTCCATCGCCAGCAGCCGCTCCAGCAGCCCATCCCTCAGGGGGCCCAAGGGGTCGTGGCCGTCGTGGGCCTGGAGCCGTTCCTGGGCAAGGGCCAGGGCCTGAGCAAAACCGACGGCCAGCACCACCGGTTCCGTGCCGCCCCGTCGGCCCCCCTCCTGCCCTCCTCCGCCGATCAGGGGGCTCAGGCGCAGCCCCGGCCGTAGCAGCAGGGCACCGATCCCCCGGGGTCCCTGGAGTTTGTGGGCGGCACAACTGAGCAGGTCCACCGGGAGCTGATCCAGCCGCACCGGCAGGTGCCCCAACACCTGAACCGCATCGACATGGAGCAGCACACCGGCCTCACGGCAGAGGCGACCGATCGCGTTGATCGGTTGCAGGGTGCCCACCTCGTTCTGACCCCAGATCACGGACATCAGCCGGGTGGGCGGCCGCAACAGGGCGGGCAGGGCAGCGAGATCGACCACGCCACGCCGATCCACCGGCACGGCAGCCACCTCCCAACCGCGGCGCTCCAACTGGGCCGCCGCCGCCAGGGTGGCGGGATGCTCCACGGTGGAGATCACCAGGCGCCCTGGCTCCAGATCGGCAGCCAGCCCCAACAGGGCCAGATGGATGGCTTCGCTGCCCCCGGAACACAGGATCACCTGATCGGCCACCGTCCCGAGCAGGGTCGCGATCCGCTCCCGACTCCGCTCCAAGGCCTCGGCCGCCGCCAGACCGAAGCCATGGGTACTGGAGGGATTGGCCCAGGCGAGCTCCTGGGCCTCGACCATGGCCGCCAGCACCGCGGCCGCCGGGGGGGTGGTGGCGGCGGCATCGAGGTAGCCGGAGAGAGCCAAACCGGGAGGCGGCACCATCTCAGCGCGCCGGATCCCCATCCCGATCGGAGCGGGCCCGGGCCCGCTGGTCCTGGGAGTTGGTGGCGATCGCCAGCAGGTCATCGAGCGAATGGCCGCTGAGCAACTCCGCCACCCGGGCGCGGGCCTCGGCGCTGGCGCAGGCCTCCGGTCGGAGGCAACCGTTCACGCAGGCCACAGCGCAGTCGATCGCGATTTCAACACCGCCGTTGGGGACAGCTTCTGCTCTGACTTCGGGGCTGACCTCGGGCCCAGCTTCAGGGGGGGCCACCGCGGGGGCGTCCGTGATGTCCCCCAGCAGAGAAGGAGCCACCACGGCATCGAACACCGCCTCGGCTGGACCGGTCATAAACACATGGTCACTGGCGGCGTCCCAGTGGATCCAGAGCGGCCCCCCGGGCAAGTCCAGGCAAGCGGCTGCTTCGCAGAGGCCAAGGCGGTGGCAGGCCACGAGGGTGGCGCAGGCCCCGGTGCCGCAGGCCAGGGTGGGGCCGGCCCCCCGCTCCCAGACGCGCATCACCAGCTGGGTGGGGGAGAGGACCTGGACAAAATGGACATTGGTGCGCGCGGGGAAGGCCGGATGCACCTCCAGGGCCGCGCCGAGGGTCGCCAGATCGATGGCCGCCACGTCTGCCACGGGGATCACCACATGGGGATTGCCCATGCCGGCGGCGGCCACGGCCAGGCGCTGACCGCCCACCTCCAGCTCCCCCTGGGGCAGGCCCGCCGGACCGACGGCCAGGGTGGTGGGCACCGCCTCGGGTTGGAGGAACGGCGTCCCCATGTCCACCCGGATCTGGCCATCGGCCTGCAGCTCCGGCACGATCCGACCCGCCAGGGTTTCGATCTGCCAGCGACGGCCGGGCTCGTCGCCATCGCTATCGGCCAGGAAACGGGCCAGGCAGCGGATGCCATTGCCACACATCTCCGGCTCACTGCCATCGGCGTTGAAGATGCGCATGCGCAACTCCCCCCCCTCCCGCGGTGGCAGGGCCAGGATCACGCCGTCACCGCCGACGCCGAAGCGGCGGTCGCAGAGCCGCTGCACCAGCGCGGGAGTGAGCCCGAAGGCCTGGTCCGGCTCGGCCAGATCTCGGCCGTCGAGCAGAAGGAAATCATTGCCCAGGCCCTGGTATTTACTGAACTGCAGCACAATCGCAACGCGCCACGACGGCTCGATCTTATGCAGAGTTACTTTGAAAAACGGGGACCGCGGCTCGACACCTCACTCCCCAGCGTGCGCCATCTGCAGGATTTGATCCGCACCGCCACCGTGGTGACCGTGCGCATGCGGGGAGGGGTGGAGCTGGAGGGAACGTTGAAGTGGCAAGACAGTGAATTCCTGGCCCTCAGCCAGGATCCCAACGCGCCGTTGGTGTTGCTGAATCGGGACGCCGTGGTGCTGTTGCGGGGCCTGGGCTGAGCGGCAGGGGGACCCTGGGGCTATGGCACGATCCGCAGGAGCGCTTCCTTCAGGCCCGTGTCCGACCCCTCCCGTTACCGGCCCCAGGAGATCGAAGCGCAGTGGCAGCAGCGCTGGGAGCAACTGGGCCAGCACGCCACCCAGGACGGGGAGGAAGGCCGCGAGCCGTACTACGCCCTGTCGATGTTTCCCTATCCCTCGGGAACCCTGCACATGGGCCATGTGCGCAACTACGTGATCACGGACGTGATCGCCCGGGTCCAACGCCTGCGCGGCCGGCGAGTGCTGCATCCGATGGGATGGGATGCCTTCGGGCTACCGGCGGAGAATGCGGCGATTGAACGCGGCGTCGACCCCACCGTCTGGACCGACCGCAACATTGCCCAGATGCGGGGCCAGCTCCAACGCCTTGGCCTGTCGATCGACTGGAGCCGGGAGGTGACCACCTGCCACAGCGATTACTACCGCTGGACCCAATGGTTGTTCCTGCAATTCCTGGAGGCCGGTCTGGCCTACCAGCAGGACGCCACGGTGAACTGGGATCCGGTGGACCAAACGGTGCTGGCCAATGAGCAGGTGGATGGGGAGGGCCGCTCCTGGCGCTCCGGGGCCCTGGTGGAAAAGCGCAAACTGCGCCAATGGTTCCTGAAGATCACCGCCTACGCCGACCAACTGCTGGATGACCTGCCGCAGCTGGAGGGCTGGCCGGAACGGGTGCGCACGATGCAGGCCAACTGGATTGGCCGCTCCACCGGCGCCGAATTGCACTTTGCGGTGATCGATGGGGAGGGCCAGCCCAGGGGCGAGCAGATCACCGTGTTCACGACGCGACCCGACACCCTGTTCGGGGTGTCCTATGTGGTTCTGGCGCCGGAACATCCGCTGGTGGCGTCCCTCACCACGGCGGAGCACCAGCTGGTGGTGGAGGCCTTCTGCGACCTGGTGAAGAACGAGAGCGAGCAGGAGCGCACGGCGGACGACCGGCCTAAACGGGGGGTTCCCCTGGGGAGCCTGGTGCGCAACCCGGCCAATGGCGAGCCGATCCCGCTCTGGATCGCCGACTACGTGTTGGCCGACTACGGCACCGGCGCGGTGATGGGCGTGCCGGCCCACGACCATCGGGATTTCCAGTTCGCCCGGCGGTACGCCTTACCGGTACGGCAGGTGATCATCCCGGAGGGCAGCGATGAGCACGCCTACGAAGCTGGCGCCTGGACGGAGTCGGGGGTGCTGATCCACTCCGGCCGCTTCGATGGCCTGCCCAATGGCGAGGCCAAACGGGCGATCACCGCCGCCGCCGAGGCCGAGGGCTGGGGCCAGGCCAAGGTGCAGTACCGCCTGCGGGACTGGTTGATTTCCCGGCAGCGCTATTGGGGCTGCCCGATCCCGGTGATCCACTGCGAAACCTGCGGCGTGGTGCCGGTACCGGCCGACCAGTTGCCGGTGGAGCTGCCCCGGGATGTGGCCTTCAGTGGCAAGGGGGCCTCCCCCCTGGCGCAGCTGGAGGACTGGGTGACCGTGGCCTGTCCGTGTTGCGCCCAAAAGGCCCGACGGGAAACCGACACCATGGACACCTTCATGTGTTCCAGCTGGTATTACCTGCGCTACAGCGACCCCGGCAACACGTCGCTTCCCTTCAGCCGCGCGGCCGTGGACCGCTGGTTGCCGGTGGATCAATACGTGGGCGGAATTGAGCACGCCATCCTGCACCTGCTCTACTCCCGGTTCTTCACCAAGGTGCTGCGGGACCGGGGCCTGCTGGGCTTCGATGAACCCTTTACCCGCCTGCTCACCCAGGGCATGGTGCAAGGCATCACCTACAAAAATCCCCACAGCGGCAAATACATCGCCCCGGCCGATGTGGCCGATCCCAGTGATCCCCGCGATCCGATCACCGGCCAGGTGCTGGAGGTGTTCTACGAAAAGATGTCCAAATCGAAGTTCAACGGCGTGGATCCGGCGGCGGTGATTGATCGCTATGGCGCCGACACCGCTCGAATGTTCATCCTGTTCAAGGCGCCGCCGGAAAAAGATCTGGAATGGGATGACGCCGACGTGGAAGGCCAGTTCCGCTTCCTGCAGCGCCTCTGGCGGCTGGTGGACAGTGCCCACGCCCGGGGCTTGCGTCTCGATGCGGCCGCAGGTTCCTGGCTGCCGGTCAATGGCGGGGAAGGTTTAACCCCTGCCGAGCGGGACCTGCGCCGGGCGGTGCACACCGCGATCGCCGCCATCAGCGACGACCTCGACGGTGACTACCAGTTCAACACCGCCGTGTCCGAACTGATGAAACTCAGCAATGCCATGGGCGACCACCTAGAGGGCGCCAGCGATGGGGTGGCTCGGGAAGCCCTGGCCACCCTGCTGATCCTGCTGGCCCCCTTCGCCCCCCACCTGGCCGAGGAGCTCTGGCAGAAACTGGGCGCCAATCCGGACGGTCAGAGCAGCCTCCACAACCAAGCCTGGCCGGTGGCCGATGCCTCGGCCCTGGTGCGCGCCACCCTGCCCCTGGTGATTCAGGTGCAGGGCAAGATGCGCGGCACCCTGGAGGTGCCGGCCGATGCGGATGCCGCCACCCTGGAACAACTCGCCCTGGCGAGCGATGTGGCGGCGAAATGGCTGGAGGGCAAGGCCCCCCGGCGCGTGATCGTCGTGCCGGGGAAGCTGGTGAATCTGGTGCCCTGACTCAGCCGCGCCGCACCCGCAGGCTGCTGGGCTGGCCCCAGTGGCCGCTGGCGGTGTAGCCCCGGCCGTTGGCGCACAGGTGGCGCAAACTCCAGAACAGGGGTTCCGGACTGGCGAGTTCCAAGTGGGCCCGCAGCTCCTCGAGGCTCCATTCGCGGCCATCGGCCAGCAACGCCTCCAGCCGGCCCTGCAGGGCCAGGATCACCGCAGCGGCCTTCTTGCCGGCCTCCACCCCAGGCTGGTGATAGGCGTTGACGTTCACCAGTTCGCCGTAGAGGCCCACCGCCCGCTCAAACAGGGCCACCAGGGCCCCCAGGGAGCGGGCATCAAAGCGCCGCAGGGTGATCGTGAGGCTTTGGCGTCCCCCTTCGCTCAGGGCCGCCCTGGTGCCCTGCAGAAAGCCCTCCAGAAAGTCCGCCGGATGCTCGTCGTTGATCGGGCCCACATCGACGGGGTCGTCCAGACCTTCGATGAAGGTGACGAAAAAGTTATCGAGCCCGTCCCGCAGCTGCTGCACATAGGCGTGCTGATCGGTGGACCCCTTGTTGCCGTAAACGGCAAGGCCCTGGTGCACCGGCATGCCGTCCCGGTCAAGGGCCTTGCCCAAGGATTCCATCACCAACTGCTGGAGATAGCGGCTGAACACCTCCAGCCGGTCGCGGTAGGGAAGCACCACCATGTCGCGGCGGCCCTGGCCCCCCCCGGCGGCATACCAGGAGGAGGCCAGCAGGGCGGCGGGATTGGCGAGCACCTCGGCCCGGCGGGTGGCCTCATCCATGGCGGCGGCCCCCTCCAGGAAGGCCTGGCCGTCGGCCCCGATCAGGGCGGCGGGGAGCAGCCCCACGGCGCTGGTGATGCTGGTGCGGCCCCCCACCCAATCGAACATGTCGAAGCGGCGCAACCAGCCTTCGGCCTCCGCCTTCTGATCCAGGGCGCTGCCCAGCATGGTGACCGCCACCGCCTGGCGAGCCCAGGTGCCCCCGGCCGCCTCCAGGCGGGCGCGGGCCTGCTCCATGCCCAAACGCGGCTCAGGGGTGCCGCCGGACTTGCTCACCACCACCACCAGGGTGGTGCGCAGCTGCGGGCCCAGGGCCGCCAGGGTGCGGCTGATGCCCTGGGGATCGACGTTGTCGAAGAAATGGAACGGCAAGCCCACCCCTTCCTGCTGGAGCGCCCGGATCATCAGCAGCGGCCCCAGGCCCGATCCGCCGATGCCGATCCAGAGCACATCGGTGAAGGGGCCGTCGGGGGCAGCGAGGCTGCCAGCGAGGACGGCGGCGCCGAAGCCGGCGATCGCCTCGATTTCCGACTGGATGTGGGCAGCGGTGTTCGGATCGGGAGCGAGGGAGGGGTTGCGCAGCCAGTAGTGCCCCACTTGCCGCTGCTCATCGGCGTTGGCGATGGCGCCGGCCTCGAGGGCGGCCATGGCGGCAAAGGCCCGCTGAAACGGTTCCTCCAGCTGGTCCAGATCGTCCTGTTGGAGCCCCATGCGGCTGGCATCCAGCCAGAAGCCGAGATCGTCGTGATACCAAAGCAAACTGCAGAAACGGTCCCACAGCGAAACGGAGTCGTGGCCGTTCAACGGCACAAGCGAAGACATGGCAGCAGTGAACGGCCCGGTGCGGCCCTCAGACCGTATCCACGGGGGTCGGAAAACCGCAAGCCAAAGTAGTGAATTGGGGTGGAGCGGGGTTGCAACGAGGCGTGGGCCAGCCCACAGACCGATCCCCTAACCCAGGACCGCTCGCCTGAAAAGAGCCAGAATCTGAAAAGTTTTCTATCGAGTCCTGCCGCTGACCCCCCCTGATCCCCACTGCGTTGATCGCTCCGGATCTTGGGCAACGCCCAATTTTCGGTGGCGGACCGCCCAGATCGGACTGGTGGTCAGCCTGCTGGCGAGCGGTGGGCTGGCGACCACGGGTCTGGCGCCTCGGGCCGTCGATCCCAACAGCGCTGCGGCGTTGGCCGGATCCCTCAGCCCCGACAGCACGGACCCACGGGGCTTCACCATCGAGGGCCAGCGGCCCGATCCCCTCGACTTCAGTGCCGAGGAGCTACGCAGCCTGCGCCAACGCTTCGGTGTCCATGGTCCCCAACCGCGCCTGGCCCAGCTGTTCACCCAAGGGCTGGATCAGCTGGAACCGCTCCGGGCCCACACCCTCGGTCGGATCGAGGAACTGCAACCGCTGATCCTGAGTGAGAGCCAACGCCAGGGCATCAACCCGATGCTGGTAGCGGCCGTTTTGTTCGATGAAATCCAGCACGCCAAGCCCGGCGAGGACACCCCCCTGGCGGCCGCGTCCGGCCTGTTCAGCACCCATGGTCCCGCCCAGCTGAGTCTCGGAGAAATGGAGAAACAGGGGCTGCTGCCGGAGGCCGCCACCACCGAGGAAATCACCAGCGCCCGGCTGCAACTGCTGGATCCGGACCACAACATCCGGCTGTTGGTGGGCAAGTTCGCGCGCCTGCGGCGGCTCCTCGGTTGGCGCCATGATCACGTGATGATGGCCAGCCGTTCGCCCCGTGATGCCAAGGCCCTGGCCACCCTGGCCTATTTGCACAATGGCAAACTCGACTATCCAGCCAGGATCCTGCGCTACATGCAAAACCCCGCACTCCATGCGGTGATTTACGGCAAACGGAAGTCTGAAGTTGGGCCTTTGATCTAATTCAGCAGAGCACGCCCAGGGCGGACAGGCGCTGCTCCAATTCATTCCAGTGGAAACTGCGGGGGTCGGAGCGCTCGCCCCCTAAATCCACATAGCGATGGGTGGTGATGTTCTGGGGGGGAATTTGATAACGACGCATCCAATCGGCCAGCACCAAGGCGACGGCGTCATACTGGGCCTGGGTATAGCCGCTGTGGCCTGGTGACTCGTTCTCCCCATCGGGTGGGGTTTCAAGGCTGAGATGGAGGGCGAAATTGTTCACCGATCCGCCCACCTTTCGGTTGGTGATCACCCAACGGCCGTTGAAGGAGGAATTGCCGGCCCCAAAGGCGCGCCGGGCTGGATCCACCAGATCAAGAACCTTGCCGTCCTGGCCCACCAAGGTGTGATAACTCACCTGGTCGTCGTCGTTGGGATGGGGGGTCATGAACGTGCCCACGGCGGAATCCATGCTGTACACCGTTTCGTGTAACACCACGATCTGGGGGGTTGGATTGATGGGATTCCCGAAGGCATCGCGGCTATAGCGACGACCGTAATTACTGGGATCGATCGAGACCTTGGTGCGGGTGCGATCGAACTTGGCAAATTGTTGCTGAAGGCGGGCCATCAGGGCCGGATCAGCCATCACGCAGGCCTGGTTGAGCGGGGTGGTCCAGGAACCGTGGGCGGGGGGTTTGGGCGCCGGTTTGCCTTGCAGAATCGGGCGTGGGGGAGGGCTCTGGCGCACCTCGTCGAGCAGTTCCATCAGCGAGGGCCGACCACTGGCACTGCTGGGGGAGCCCCAGAGGTCGCGACCAAGCCAGGCGGCGGCCCCGGTGGTCACCAACGCACCGGCACCGATGGCGATCAATACGGGTCTGGAGGGGAGATTCACGGACGCAGGCCCAGCCAGCGTTGGCGACGCTCGCCCGAGCCCGGTGCGGCTTCGGGCAGCGGCGCCAGGCGCCACGTTTGAATCTGGGGAGGGGCGGGCTGGATCGTCAGGGAACGGATCCGTCCATCCCGACACATCAGCAATTCCATCGGTTCAATGGGCTGGAGCTGGGGCTGGCTCTGGAGCTGGACCGCGCCGAGGGTGTGGAGATCCTCCGGTTGGCGCAAGCGAGCACCGGCGATGGCGATCAGCTCATCGCCCACCTCGAGGCCCGCCTGCTCCGCCGCTCCATCCCGTTCAACGCGTTTCAGACGTAATCCTCCACGGTCGGAGTCGACCTGCCAACCAAAACTCCAATGGGTAAAATAGTTCGGCAGCAACCGCAACCCCACATCCGCCAGGTACAAATCAATCGTTGGATCATCGGTGGATTCAAGCCATTTCGGCAGGATGGTGGACAGATCCTCGGCGTGGCTGCAGAACGCGGCAAGCAGGTCCATTTCGCCGTAGCCGCGCCGGCTTGCTCCGAATCGGGACCAAAGCTCCTGCAGCACCGCCCCCAGCCAGCTGCCGTGGCGGCGCAGGTGCAGGTCCAGCATCAGGGCCACCACGGCGCCCTTGAGGTAGTAACTCACCTGGGAATCGGCCGAATAGGCATCCTGGCGGTAGAGCTTCACCCAGGCTTCCTGGCTGCTCTGGCGCAGGCTCTGTCCATGCCGTCCCGGAGTCAGCAAATAGCGACTGAGGTCGGCGCCGAGGTCCTCCAGCACCTCCTCCTCCGTGGTGAGGCCGGCGGCCCGGGGCAACAACAGATCCAGGTAGCTGGTGATCCCCTCGGCGAACCAGAGGGTGGGCACGATCGCCGGCTGGTGATAGGGGATCGGCGTGAGCTGGGCCGGCCGCAGCCGCCGGACATTCCACTGGTGCAGGTATTCGTGGGCCACGAGCTGAAGCAGCTTGCGGCGACCGTCCGGCCGAGCCAGGGCCTGGCGCCCGTACTGGAGCACGCAGCTGTGATCGTGCTCCAGGCCGCCATACCCCTGCTCCAGCAGGTGCAGCACGAACAGGTAATGGGAAGCCGGCGGAGTCGAGGTCCCCATCAGCCGACAACAGGCCAGGCAAACCTGCTCCACCGCCGCCAGCCAGCTGGGATCCCGGGAGGGCAGATCTCCCCCCCAGCCCACCCAGCGGTGGGGCACCCCGGCCACGGCGAAACCATGCTGCGGATGGGGGCCCACCTCGACCGGCGTGTCCACCAGCTGATCAAAATCCTCCGCCCACCAGCCCCCGGTCGGATCGGCGGGGAGGGGCACAAAGGCCTGCCAGCCCTGGGGCAGCTGCAGGTTGAGGTGGTGCCGATTCCAGCGCTCTCCCTCCACCAGCAAGGCCACCCCCGCGAGGGCAAGGAAGCCATGGTCACTGTTGAGATGGCAGGTGCGCACACTCAGCTCGGTGGCCAGGATCCGCCAGTGGATCGTGACCGGGTCGAGAGCGTCCAAGTCCACCGCCCAGCAGGCCACCTCCCGCCGTTCCACCGCCCAACGTCGCCCCCCCTGACGGACCTCCAGGGCCTCCAGGGTGCGCACGTAATCGCGAATCAGATAGGAGCCCGGTGTCCAGGCCGGTAACCGCAGCTCCAGCCGCCGGTGGCGGGGAACCAGCTCCAGGCGAGCCTGCACCAGATGGCGCTCCGGTTGGCGGAGATCGAGATGGAGCTGGGGCTCGGACCCAGGGGCCAGCTCAACCATGGACCTCGATCAGGGCTCCCGGCAGGACTGCTGGCAGGGCAGCGGCGTCAGCCAGGGCCTGTCGGGCGGCGTAGGCGCGGGTGATGCGACCGATCAGGCGTTGCAGGGAGCCGGATCGGCCCAGCCGCTGCAGATCCCCCACCAGGGCCAGGCTGCCGTCGGACTGGCGCCGCCAGCCGAGGGGCTGACCGTTTGGGAGGCACACCTGCAGCTCCACCGCCTGACGGTCGTCCGCGAAACCCTGCAGCTCCCCCCCCCAGCGGGGGCGGAACCCCAGGCCCGTCAGGCTTGCCGCCAGCAGATCGGCATCGCGCAGCACTGTGGGCAGGATGGAGAGATGGGACATGGGGGCCATGGCCGGTGTGAGCGACGCTAGCGATCCCGGGGCAACGATCCAGTGGCCGTTGGCACAGCCCTGGCCCTCCGCCCACCCGCCGTTGCGGCTGGCGGTGATGGCCTCCGGTGAGGGCAGCAATTTCGAGTCCCTGGTGAACGCCTGTCGCCATGGCCCCCTGAACGGCGAGGTGGTCCTGCTGGTGGTGAACAAGGAGCAGTGCGGCGCCCGCCAACGGGCGGAGCGCCTGGACGTTCCCTGCTGCTGGATCGATCACCGGGCCTATGGCAGCCGTGAGGCCCTGGATGCCGCCCTGATCGAACGGTTCCAGGCCGCCGCGGTGGATCTGGTGGTGATGGCGGGCTGGATGCGCATCGTCACACCGGTGCTGATCGAGGCCTATCCCGATCGGCTGCTCAATATCCACCCCTCCCTGTTACCCAGCTTCCGGGGCGCCGATGGGGTGGGCCAGGCCCTGGCGGCGGGGGTGCGGCTGAGCGGCTGCACG
>Ga0209298_10000665_pt1 | contig 22820 bp, 24 predicted proteins | sample S_140806_EF_Meta_FD_187325 | JGI IMG/M metagenome (GOLD analysis project Ga0209298, IMG submission 187325) | Freshwater microbial communities from Lake Simoncouche, Canada to study carbon cycling - S_140806_EF_MetaG (SPAdes) (version 2) | ecosystem: Environmental > Aquatic > Freshwater > Lake ...
GGCTTCTTCGACCGCTTCTTCGAACGCTTCACCGATATCCGTTCCGTCGGCGGCGTGCGCTTCGCGTGCCTCGGCCCCGCGACCGAGAAGGCCCTGCGCCAGTACCACCTCGATTCCGACCTCACCGCCACGCAGAACGACGCGCTCTCGCTGGGACGCGAACTGATGACCAAGCACGACGTTGAGAACCAGAAGGTCCTCGTCGTCACCGGCAACCTCAACACGCCCGAACTGCCGCGCCTCCTCATGGAAGGCGCCATGGCGATCGTCGACGTGATCAAGGTCTACGCCACTGAGGAGAAGTCCGTCGCCGAGTCGCCCGAGGCCGCCGAGTTCCGTCGCCGCGGCGCTGACATCATCGTCTTCGCCAGCCCTTCGGCAGTGGAATCCTTCTTACACCAGGCCGCTTCGCTGCGCCCCGACGCCGGCGCGCGCCAGCCCAAGGCCGTGGCCATCGGAGCGACGACCGCGGATGCGCTACGCAAGGCCGGTATCCCGCTGGCCGGCACCGCTTCCGCTCCGACCGCAGTCGCCATTCGCAACGCAGTAATCGAAGCCCTCACATGATCGGCTCGGCGCGCATCAAGGTCTGCGGGATCACCCGCGCCGCCGACGCCGCTATGGCCCTCGCGCAGGGAGCCGATTATCTTGGCATCAATTGCTGGAGCGGCTCGTCTCGTTTCGTCCCTGCCGAAGCCCGCGCGGCGCTCCTGCGCGAAATCCCCGCAGACAAGCGCGTGGCCGTGACGGTGAATCCTTCCGTCGCCGAAGCCGGCGCGCTCATCGCCGAAGGCTTCGCCATCGTCCAGGCTCACTTCGACCCGGCCAAGGCCGAGTGCGACCCCAAGGGACTCTCCGCCAAGCTGGGTCCTAAGCACCTCTGGTTAGCCCCCAAACTCGCGGACGGCGCCGAATGGCCAGCCGAGCTCATTCCCCTCGCCGAAGGCTTTGTGCACGATGCGCACGCCAAAGATGCATTCGGAGGTACCGGTAAGCAGTCGGACTGGACCCGCTTCCAGAAACTCCTGCAGAAATACCCGCAAAGCCTGTGGATTCTCGCCGGAGGCCTTGGGCCAGATAATATCGCGGCGGCGGCCAAGTCCGGGGCAGGCTTTTTTGACCTGAATAGCGGCATAGAACTCGCACCTGGGCTGAAATCTGTCGAAAAACTGGCTGGCGTGTCGGAAGTGCTGCTCAAAAATAATCAATCGTAAGACCCTCCCCCCTTTCCAAGCACTTGGCACGGGGGATGCATAAGTGGTCTTGCTCAACCGAACGCCAAACCCAACCTAAACACACCACCATGAAGCTCATCGTCGCCATCATCAAGCCCTTCAAACTTGAAGAAGTTAAGGACGCTCTCGCCGAAATCGGCATCGAGGGTATGACCGTAACTGAAGTCAAGGGCTTCGGCCGCCAGAAGGGTCACACGGAGATCTATCGCGGTTCCGAATACACCGTCGATTTCCTCCCCAAGGTGAAAATCGAGGCCGCCGTCGCTGACGAGCAGGTCGAGAAGGCCATCGCCACGATCTCCAAGGCCGCCCAGACCGGCAAGATTGGCGACGGTAAGATCTTCGTCCTCGGCCTCACCGACGTCATCCGCATTCGCACCGGCGAGCGCGGTCCTGCCGCCATCTAAGTCCTCTGTTCGGAGCAAGCAGAAGGGCGTCCCTCGGGACGCCCTTTTTCTTTGGCTTATTTCGCGGCGGGCTTGGCGGCGGCCTTGGCAGCCTCGCGCTTGGCCAGCATGCCGGGCGAATTCCACTTGATGACGTGGTAGGTCGCCTGCCCTTCGCCGGCGTTACGGATCGCATGATCAATGTTCGCGGCTTGGAAGATGACGGAGCCAGGGCCGAGCTTGATCCATTCCCCAGCGACGAGCGCCTCGACGGTGCCCTCCTTGACGATGAGCAGTTCCTCATCGGCATGCTGGTGGGGCGGGTGCGGCGCCTGTCCTTTGTCCAGGGTCGTCACGTGCATCTCGAGCTCGTCGAGGGTGGCCGTCGGGGCGCGACAGATTGTGCGGGACTCGCCGACCTTGGACTTCTTCACGACCAGCTTCTCCCAATCGAAGGCCGCCGAGCCCATGATAGGCTTCGGAGCCGGGACGGTGGCGGCGAGGCGATCCTGGCCGATGAAACCGAAGAGTCCTAGGCAGACGGAGGCGGTCAGGGTGGCGACGACGAGGTCGCGACGGGTCGGGGTGATCATGGGTTATTTCTAGGAAACTCGCCGAAGGGAGTAAAGAGCCCATCCAGACGCCTTGCCCTCGGGCCGACCCCGGGCCTAATCTGCCCTATGCTTCGCCCCGCGCTCCGATGGACGGCCGCCCTGCTCGCCCTAGCGTGCCTGCTCGCGGGCTGCGGCGACGGCAAGTCGACCGTCGAGAAGAAGGCCGCCGAAGGCTACCTGATCATCAACAACATGGCCGAGCCTTCCGGGCTAGACCCGCAGACGATCACTGGACTCAGCGAGAGTCACATCATCGCCGCCCTCTTCGAAGGCCTCGTCGGCTACGACCCCAAGGATCTCCACCCTATCCCCGGCGTCGCGGAGAGCTGGGCGATGTCGAAGGACGGCAAGACTTGGACGTTCCACCTCCGTGGCAACGCCCGCTGGTCGAATGGCGACCCGGTGACCTCGGCCGATTTCCTCTTCAGCTACGAGCGCATGCTCACGCCGAGCTTTGGCGCCGAATACGCCTCGATGCTGCACGGTATCCGCGGGGCCAAGGATTTCGCCTCGGGCAAGACCAAGGACTTCAAGACCGTCGGCGTCCGAGCCCCTGACGCGCGCACGCTCGTCATCGAACTCGAGGACCCCATCCCTTATTTCCTGCAGCTCCTCTGCCATCACAGCTGGATCCCCGTCCATCCCGCCACGATCCTCAAGCACGGCAAGATGGATTCGCTGAATACGCTATGGACGCGCCCCGGCTCGCTGGTGGGCAACGGCGCCTTCACCCTCGATAAATGGGAGGTGGCGCGCCGCGTCGTGGTGCGCAAGAACCCGCTCTACTGGAACGCCCAGGAAGTCTCGCTCAACGCCGTCGAGTTCCGCGCGATCTCCGACCTCTTCGCCGAGGAGCGCGCCTTCCGCGGCGGCGAACTGCACATCACCGGCGCGGTGCCGCCTTACAAGGTCGCCAAACTCCGCGAACAGAAGGCCCCGCACCTGAGGCTCGACCCCTTCTTCTCGACCTCCTTCGTGTGGGTGAACTGCGACATCCAAGGCACCAAGCCCATCGACCTCGCCGCCCGTAAGGCCCTGAGCGACCCGCGCGTCCGGCGCGCCCTCGGTATGGCGATCGACCGCAACCTTATCGCCGAGAAAGTTCTGCGAGCCGGAGAGACACCCGCGTTGCACTTCACGCCGCCCGGCACTGGCGGCTTCCAACCGGTCGCACGCTGGAAACAGGATGCGAACGAAGCCCGCCGTCTACTCGCCGAAGCCAGCTATCCCGGCGGCAAAGGCCTGCCGAAGTTTGATTACCTCTATAATACGTCCGAAGGGTCGCAGATGGTGGCGCAGACCTATCAGGAGATGTGGCGACGCGAACTCGGCGTGGAGGTCGAGCTGCGCAACCTCGAGTGGAAGGTCTACCTGTCCGCGATGCGTAAAGGGGAATACCACCTCTGCCGCGGCGCCTGGGTCGGCGATTATAACGACCCGAACACCTTCCTGGAGATGCTCATTAGCGGCAACGAGCTGAACGTCTCGCATTGGAGCGATGCGGAATATGACCGCCTGCTCGGGTTGGCCGCCAAAGAGACCGATGCGACCAAGCGCTTCGATTATTTCCAGCAAGCGGAGGCCCGCCTGATCGGCCAGGCGCCAGTGCTGCCGGTCGTCTTCAACAAGAATAAGTTCCTCATCCGACCCGAGGTGCAAGGCTGGTACCCCACCTTGCTGGACCAGCACCCCTTCACCGCCGTCCGGCTCGTCCCTGCGAAAGGGGATTGAACGAGCCTCGGTAAGGACTAGGCTTTTCTCTATTCTCATGCGCACCCTCGCCCTCGCCCTGCTGACCACTCTCGCCGCCGTCACCGGACTTGCCCAAGCCGAGCCTCTCCGCTCCGCCGGCGGCGAAGACAAGGCCTTCGCCAAACTCCGCGGCATCACGTTCTTCTTCATCGACGTCAACACGACCGAGAGTCGACCCGAGGACGCCGACCTGCGCACCGAAATCCGCGATGCGATGGAGCTTGAGATGCGCCGGGCCAACATCGTGCCGAAGCCCGTCGAAGGCCTGACGCCCGAGACCACGACCCCCCTCCTGACCATCGAGGTCCGTCTCGATCGCGGCCTCGGCCGCTACAACGCCGACGTCATCCTGGCTGTCCGCGACAACGCCACCATCACCCGTAACAAGGAAGCCGTCCTCGCCCAGTCCTACGCCCAGTCCAAGCGCGCGATGGGCACCTCCGAGACAACCCTGAACCGCGAGGTCAAGGCCCGCAGCCGCGAACTCGTGCAGGAGCTCCTGGCCGGTATCAAGACCCTGAAGTAAGGCCAAAGGCCTCGCCTCCTTGGATCTCCTGAAGAAGATGCGCGGCGACGGGGCCAGCCCTCCGCCGCGTTCTTCGCTGTCCGTCATCGTCGCGACGGTGCTCGCCGCCGTGGCCGTCATCGGCGGCCTTTCCTACCTGACCCGCGAACTCGAGATCATGCTGCTCCTGGGTTCCTTTGCGGCCAGCGCCCTGCTCGTCTTCGCCTATCCCGACTCGCCCTTCTGCCAACCGCGTAACGTGATCGCCGGTCATGTCATCGGCGCGCTGTCCGGTCTCTTCTTCCTCCAATTCTGCCACGTGTCCTGGTGGTGCGATGCTCTGGCGGTCGGGACGGCCATCGGAGCGATGAAACTTACCCGCACGGTCCACCCTCCGGCCTGCTCGAACCCCCTGATTGTCTTCGCGCTCAAGCCAAGCTGGACGTTCCTACTCTTCCCCACCCTGACTGGGGCCGTGCTGATCGTCCTGGTCGCCCTCTTCTATCACAACTTGCGCCGCGAAGCCCGCTGGCCCAAATATTGGTTCTGAACTTATGTCCTCCGTCGAAGCCCGCCTCACCGAACTCGGCAGCACCCTGCCAACCCCTCCGGCCGCCGCCGGCGCCTACGTCCCGGCCGTCCGCACGGGAAACCTGCTTTACCTTGCCGGCACGCTGCCGACGAAGGACGGAAAAGTCATGTCCCTCGGCAAGGTCGGTCGCGAAGTGGATACCGTCCAGGCCGCCGAAGCCGCCAAACTCTGCGTGCTTAACGCGCTGGCCAACGCCAAGGCTGCCCTCGGCTCGCTGGATCGCATTAGCCGCGTGGTGATGGTCAATGGCTTCGTCAACGGTATCGACGGTTTCAGCGACAGCCCCAAGGTGCTCAACGGCGCCTCAGAATTCCTGCTCCAGGTCTTCGGCGACGCTGGCAAGCACGCGCGCGCGGCGGTCTCCGTCAACGGACTGCCGCTGGGCGTCTCCGTCGAGGTCCAGATCGTGCTCGAAATCCGCGACTGAGCCGGTTCAGCCGTCGATTGCGCTGATCTTAGTGAAGTCGATCTTGAAGGCCTTGCCGGCCGGCGGCTTGCCGCAGTTGCCGATCATGCCGCAGGCACGCTTAACCAATTCCGCCATACGACTATCACCGGGGCGGGTCACCCAGCCGGAGAAACTGGCGAAGCCCGAGGCATCGATGGAGATTGTGATGCCACAGGAACCGGCGGAGGTGATCGTGGCGCCTTCGGCCGCAAGGAGTTCGATCCAAGCGGTCCTGAGCTTGGCTTGGACTTCACCGGCATAGAGCGCCTGCTCGGAAGCTGAGCCGCCTTCGCCGCCGTTATCGCCGGTACCGTAAGGGCGTCCCTTCTTAACGGAGACACCACCGATACCGCCGGTCTTGCCGGAGCCAGCCTTGCCACCCTTCTGCTTGTTGAAATCGTCAATCGACATCTTGCCGGGTCCTTTGCTGATCGTGCCAGCCTTGCTTGATGCCTTGGTCATCGACTTCGGCGAACTTGATGAAGCCTGCGCGGACTGCTCAGCCTGCTCGCGGTCACGGAGCGTCTTCTCGACGTCGAGCTTCTTGAGACGAATAATGGGGACGCCGCTTTTCGAACCGGACTCGGAACCCTTGGCGACGCCCGCAGCTTTGCCGACTTCGCCCGGCCGCTTGCCAGGGATACCGTTCAAATCAATCAGCAAGGGATCGACGGCCTCAATGTTTTCGCCCCCATGTCGGGCGGCGTACCAGGAAAAACCCACGATGACGCCAAGAATGCCGAGATGCACTGCGACGGAACCGACCCAACCTTTGCCTCCGCTCGACATCTCAGCGTGTCTCGGTGTCGAGTCCCGCCTTCGTCAGGCCCTTGGCCTTGGCCGCGGAGAGGACGTCGATGATCTTCTGGTAGGACAGGACGCCGTCGCCGCGGATGCGCACGACCGGCTGATCAGCTTCGGGCATGGCCGCGATGGAGGCGAATTCAGATTCTAGCTGGGCGAAGCTGACCGCGCGTGCGCCAATCGAGTAGGCGCCGTTGCGGTCGATGCTCACGATGCGATACTGCACCTTCGTGTCAGGGGTCTTGCCGGCGCCTTTCTCAGCCTTGGGCAGATTGACCGCGGTGGTCTGTTCGAGCACCGGCGTGGCAATCATGAAGATGATCAGCAGCACGAAGCAGAGATCGAGCATCGGCGTGACGTTCAGCTCGCTGATGACGTGGAGCCGGTTGGGCCTGGAAAAGGAGCGGGCCATACGGGCTTACTGCGCGTCTTCCCAACCCGGCAAGGCGGCGGGAGGCTCGGTGGCGACGGGTGCCGGAGCGACGGTGGCGGCGACGGGGACGGTGGCGGCGACGGCCGGAGCAGCGGCGCGGAGGAGGCGTTCGCGTTCCTGGACGGCTTCGAAATTACGGCGGGCTTCGCCTTCGAGCTCGAGCTCGACGCGATCGGCGAGCGAGCTCGCGAAATTCTCCAGTTCGGTCGTCATGATCTTCACCTGCGTGAGCAGATAGTTGTAGCCGAAGGTGGCAGGGATCGCGACGAGCAGGCCGAGCGTGGTAGTAACCAGGGCACCGCAGACGCCGGGAGCGAGCTGCGCGATGCTGGCCTTCTCGGTCAGCGCACCGAAGGTCACCATGACGCCCCAGACAGTGCCGAGGAGTCCCAGGAACGGACCGCCGGAGACGAGCGAGCTGAGGAGCACCATCTTATCTTCGTATTTCACCATCGTGCGGGCGACGCCACGCTGCACGGCGTTCTCGACGTGGCCCATGCACAGCGTGACATCAGACTGGCGGACGAGGCGTCCCTTATGGCGTTGCACGGCGGAGACGGCTTCGGCGACGAGGAATTCATAAGGTCCGAGATTCGAGCCTCGCGGAAAGTTGAGGGCGACGACGGAAGGCTCATCGCGCAGGCGACGCTCGAACGCATGGTTACGGCGGCGGAGCTCCTGGACGTCGGACCATTTACCGATCATCGCGCCCCAGCCGATGAAGGAGCAGATGAGCAGGACGCCTGCAACAGCTAGGCCGGCGGTGTCCATCTGCTGGAAGTACCAGAGAGCGCCCTTCGTAGCGTCAGCCAGTACGAACATAAGAACAGGAGAAAGCATCACTTTCATAGGCAATCCGCCGTCGGCATGGCTTCAACCTGAAAAGGTTCGTGGTCGCACTTGAGTCGGAGGGCTTTCGTATGCACTGTAGGCGTGCTTGATTCCTCGTCCGCCAACCTGCCAGGGCTGCGTCCAGAACGCCGCCGTCTATTTTACCCTCGTCGCCGGGGGGAAGGCAGAGACCTATGCCTGCTGCCAAGGCTGCCCCTCCCTGCTTGCGGACTCCATTCTGCCCTCTCTCGCGCTCGGACTGAAGCTGACCGTCCCGACACCCGTCGGCCGGGGCAAGTGCCCCACCTGTGGCTTCCGATGGGCCGACTTCGACCGTATTCACCGCCTGGGCTGCCCGACCTGCTACGAAGCCCATGCCCCCCAAGCCTTGGCCACCATCGCCCGCATCCAGCCGGGCCTAGAGCACCATGGCCGCCGCCCCTATGATGCCGCGGCCGACCGTGAAACCAAACTGACCAAGGCGCGCGACCTGCTCAAGTCAGCCATGAAGGAAGAGGACTACGAGACCGCCGCCGTCCTCCGGGACCAGATCGCCGAGCTCGAAGCCGGCCTCCCCGGAGCCAAGAAATAACCTTAGGATGAAGCCCTTAGCCCTGCTGACCAATGACGACGGCATCAACGCCGCCTTCCTCCATGCGCTGGTCGCCGCTTGCGTGGCCGAAGGCTTCGACGTCGTCGTCGCCGCCCCCTCCGGTGAACGCAGCTGGATCGGCCGCGCCTTCAGCCGCCACCGCGAAGTCACCCTCGCCGACTACCCGAATCTCGGCCGCCAAGCCTGGTCCATCGACGGCACCCCGTCCGACTGCGTGAATATCGCCCTCGGCCACCTGCTGCCCGTGAAGCCCGACGTGGTCCTCTCGGGCATCAACATCGGCTTTAACGCTACCATGCCGCTCTGCCTCAGCTCCGGCACCCTCGCCGGGGCGACCGAAGGCACGGCCTGGGGCCTACCGGCCGTGGCCTGCTCCCTCGACCTCGAGCAATCCCTCTTCGAGCAGGTCCACCGTAACTCGTCCGTCTGCCCTCCGGCCCTCCGGCCGCACCTCGAAGCCGCCGGCCGTCATGCCGCCCGCTTCGCCAAGGGACTCGTCGGCCAGCCTAGCGATAGCCTGCACGTGCATAGCCTCAACTACCCCGCGACCGTCACCGACGCGACCGCGATGGAACGGAGTACGCCGGCGCTCGTCCGCCACGGCTCCCTCTTCAAGCGTTCGGCGCAGGGCTTCTCGTTCGCTTGGAACGACGGGGAGAGCCTCACCACCGACAAACAAACAGACCTCGCCGTTTTGGAGCGAGGTCTGATCAGTCACACTGTCTTCGACTTCAGCGGCACCGCGCCGCTCTAAGCCGACTCAGTGCGTGTGGCCGTGATCGTGGCCATCGCCATGATCATGGTCGTGGTCATGATGGCCTTCGCCAGCGAAGAGCAAAGGCACAAAGACCATAAGGCCCATGAAGAAAATGGGCGACCATGCACCAAAAAGCCCCTTAGCCTGAAGCAACGGGATAAAGGCCACGAAACCGGCGAGCGTCCACGCGCCAAGATGATTCTGGAAAATCCAGAGACCCTTAAGGCCGGCATCGTTGGCGCGTCGCTGGACGTAGATGGAGAGGAAACCGGAGAAAAAGATGGCCGAGAGGATTAAGAGGAAGACGGCGAACGGCGCCCAGCCTTCGACGGCGCGGTGGTGAATCTCTTCGGCCTGCTTCTTGAGTTCAGGCTCGGCAGCAGCTTCGGCGGCGGCGACAGCGGCCTTCTCGTCGAAGGCCTTGCCCTTGGCGGCGGTCTTGGCTTTGGCGACGGCCTTATCCACGAGGGCGACCTTGGCGGCGGCTTCCTTCGCATGGGCGTCAGACTCCGGAAGAGTATGGCTCATGTAATAATAGGCTCCGACGGAAATACCGTAGAAGACGGCTCCGAGGACAAAGGTGTTGATGACCAGGCCGAGGCGGCCGAGGGGCTTGGTAAGATCCAGCGAGAAGCTCATGGTGAGAAACCGCAACCTAGGTCGCCCGCCCTTTCCTTCAATTCCAAACTTGGAAACCGCCCCGTTCCTCGCCTCATAAGGGCTTCGCTATGGCCCACCCCCTTCCCGAAACCGTCCTTTTCGACCTCGACGGCACCCTGGTCGATAACTTCGAGGCCATCCACCGCTGCTATGACGACGTGATGAGCATGATGGGCCTGCCCGGCGTCACCCTGGAACAGATCCGCCGCGCCGTCGGCGGGTCGGTCAATGTCACGGTCGTCAAACTGGCCGGCGAAGCCAACGCCCCCACCGCCACCCGCCTCTTCCGCGAACACTTCCCCTCCGTGATGTACCATGGCCTGCGCGCCTACCCAGGCTGCCGCGAAATCCTCGTCGGCCTGCGCGCCAAAGGCATCCGCGTCGCGGTCTACACTAACAAGGACGACGCCAACTCGAAAAAGATCATGGAGCACCTCGGGCTCGACGATGCCGTCGATGCGGTCTACGGCACCAACGTCCACCCTTGGCGCAAGCCCCAGCCGGAGTTCACCCATTTCATTCTTTCCTCCTTCAAGGCGCAGGCCGAGACCACGGTCATGGTGGGGGATTCGCCGTTCGACATCGCCACGGCCCGCAACGGCAAGCTCGCCGCGATCCATTGCGTGACGACCGGCAGCCACACCGCCGAGGAACTCGCCCCCTATGCCCCGGACACCGTCCATGCCGGCCTGCCCGAACTGGGCCGCACGCTCTTCGGTCTAGGCTGATTTTCGTTTCGCCCCCGCCCCGCAGGGGTGATTGGCTACCCGCATGTCGCCGCCACGCGAACCGCCGCGCGGACCCGAAACCACCCTTTCGGGCGTGGTCGAGCGCATCCTGTGGCTCGACGAGGAAACGCATTTCACGATCGCGGAACTCGCCCCGGAAGCCGGCGAGAAAGTCATAATCCTCGGCAACATGACGGGGCTGCAGTGCGGCGAGACCGTCGACGTCAGCGGACACTGGGAACGCCACCCTTCGCACGGCCCGCAGCTACGCGTAAGGACCTTCAGCTCGCGCCTGCCCTCCTCCGTCCACGGCATCCGCAAATACCTCGGCAGCGGCCTCATCAAGGGTATCGGCAAGACCTACGCCGATAAGATTGTCGCGAAGTTCGGCGTCCGCACGTTCGACATCATCTCCAACCAATCGGGTCGCCTACGAGAAGTCGATGGCATCGGCCCCGGACGCGCGAAGGCCATCAAAGTCGCTTGGGATGACCAGAAGGCCCTGCGCGAAGTCATGGTCTTCCTGCAGACCTACGGCGTGACCAACGCGCTCTGCGTGCGCATCGTCAAGGCCTACGGACAGGACGCCAAGAAGGTCCTGACCAACGAGCCCTATCGCGTATGTCGCGAGGTCGAAGGCGTCGGCTTCAAGACGGCCGACAAGATTGCCCGCAACCTAGGCCTCCCCACCGCCGGCCCGCAACGCGTCGACGCCGGCATCCTGCACACGCTCGAAGAACTCGAAGGCGAAGGCCACAGCGCCTTCCCCGACGAAGGCCTGCTCGAAAAAGCCACCGAACTGCTCGAGGTCGACAAGACGATCGTCCACGACCGCCTCCGCAAACTGATGGAAGAGAAAGCCGTCGGCGTGCTCTCCACGCGCGGCGTCCGCCTCGTGCAACTCCGACCACAAGAGAACGCCGAGAAGTCCATCGCCGCGTCGATTCAACGATTCCTCGCCACCCCTTCCGGTCTGCCGACCATCGTCGCCGACAAGGCTGTCGAGTGGGCCCAGACCCGCGCCGGCTTTGCCTTCTCGCCCGCGCAGGCGGCAGGCGTGCTCATGGCCTTGCAGAACAAGGTCACCGTCCTCACCGGTGGCCCCGGCACGGGTAAGACGACCATCCTCAAGGCGCTGTGCGACATCCTCAGCGCCAAGCGCGTGCGCATGGCCCTCGGTGCGCCGACCGGCCGGGCGGCGAAGCGCATGACGGAGGCCACACGCGTCCAGGCTTCGACGATCCATCGGCTGCTGAAGTTCGATCCGGCGGCCGGCGGCTTCACTGCCAACGCAGAGAGCCCGCTCGCGACGGACTTCGTCATCATCGACGAATCCTCGATGCTGGACACTAAACTCGCGGCCGCGCTCCTCCGCGCCGTCCCTGGCACGGCCCACCTGCTGCTCGTCGGCGACGTCAATCAGCTCCCGTCCGTCGGCGCGGGCAACGTGCTCGGCGACCTCATCGACTCCGGCGCCGCCGCGGTCACGCGCCTGGATACGGTCTTCCGCCAAGGCGCCCGCAGCGGCATCGTCACGGTCGCCCACGGTATCCTGCACGCCGACACCACGCCACCCACGCCGGTCGAGGATCCGACCAAACTCGACTTCACGCAGGACATCCACTTCGTGCGCGTCGACGACCCGGAAGCCTGCGTGGCGATGGTCACGAAGCTCTGTTGCGACATCCTTCCGAAGGCGCTGCGCTTCGACCCTCTGCGCGACATCCAGGTCCTCGCGCCGATGCACAAGGGGACGGGCGGTATCCAAGCCTTCAACCAGGCACTGCAAGGCCGCCTTCGCGGCGCCGACGCGCGTCCGGGCCGTATCCAGCCGGGCGACAAGGTTATCCAGACCCGCAACAACTACGACAAGAACGTCTTCAACGGCGACTTCGGCGTGGTGCTCGGCCAGAACGAGGAAGGTACGCTCCTGATCGATTTCGACGGCGCACGCGTGGAGCTCGAACGTGGCGAACAGGGCGATCTGCACCTCGCCTACGCGGTCAGCATCCACAAATCCCAGGGCTCGGAATTCCCGGCGGTCGTGGTGCCTCTGCTCCGCCAGCATAGCATCATGCTCGCACGCAACCTCGTCTACACCGCCGTCACCCGCGGCCGTAAGCAGGTCATCCTCGTCGGCGACCCCACCGCGTACGCGATGGCCGTGCGCAACGCTTCGGATTCACGCCGCATCACCGGCTTACTCCCTCGCCTCCGCGGCGAGGAGTAATCAGAGTTTTACCCTCATCGTCCCGCGCGTAACGCCAAGCTGGTTCAAGACTTTGAGGTCATTCCAGAGCGCGGTACCATCGAGGTCACCCTTGAGCAGGGCCTGATATTTCTCGAGCGTGCGCGTGACGGTCGACGCATCCTCGTCGACAAACTCGACGCGGAAGCGGCGGACGCCGAGGGACAGCAGCTGGGTGACGTATTCAGCACCCGTCTGAGCGCGCGAATTGAAGAGCGTATTGCGGCAGCCGGCATCGGCCTTGAGGATGTGCTCGGCGCCCACGCGATCGCGCAACTTGACGCGGTGCGTCTCGCAAGGGCGGCCGCAGTCGCGGTAATCCTTACCCTTGGAGAGGAAGGCACAGAACACGCAGTGCTCCATATGGAACATCGGCATGTGCTGGTGGACCGTGACCTCGAACCATTCCGGCGGAGCGGACTGGAACAAGGCCGTGACCTGCTCGGAATTGAGGTCGTACGAAACCGTGAGGCCTTCGAGGGCATGCTCGCGCATGAGCCACTCGGCGGTAAGTCCGTTGGCGACGTTCAAGGAGAAGTCGGCGCGGAGTCGCTTACCCTTGAAGGCACGCAGGTCCTCGTGATTGCGGACCAAGTAGCCGTCGGCCTCGCAGGAAAGGACGATCTCGCTAATGCGTTCTTCACCCTGCTTGTGGATGCGCGGGCCCATGGCCCAGAACTCGACCTTACGACCGGCTTCTTGCTCGTAGGCCCGGACGCGGGCGACGGCAGCGCGGAATTTCTTGGGATCCTCGTATTCGGCGTAGATGACGCGGGCTCCACTCGCGAGCGCGGGCTCCAGCTGCTCGGGTTCGCGGATGACGACGATGATCTCGGCTTCGCCCGGGCGCTTTGACTCAAAGGGAGCGACCTTCGTCGCGGCTTCTTCGAAAGGCAGGAGCGTCCAGCGCAGCGGCAGGCTGCGGAGCTTGGAAATCTGTTCGGAAAGGTCGCGGCGGAGGCGATTCAGTTCGCTGACGGGAATAATGAGGGCGCCTTCGAGGTCCGCCTGCAGCTCACCCATCTCGAAGCCAGTATCGCCGAGTCGGCCCAGCTGATCGCGTAAAGTCGTGACATCCATCGGACGCTTCTCCGCCGCGGCGCAAGGCATCGTGGTCTCGCCCGCGACGACATGGCCTTCGCCGTCGTTGAATTCAACGCGCAAGGGCTGGCCGAGACGACCGATCACCTTGGCGTGGAGCGGACGACGGTAATTGGCCTTCTCGCGATCCCAGGAATCATGAAGTCGCTTGTCGAGTTCCTGGTCCTTAGTCTTCCAAAGAATGGCATTGGGCTTCACCTGCGACCAATCCACGTCTTCGCGGCCGAAGCGGATGAACGTCAGGCCGCCGCGGGCGGGCTCGAGGCCATGGACGAAGCCACCCTGCTCGCGTTCGGCCGGCTTACCTTGGTCGAAGACCACGCCGTCGCCAGGCTTGAGCGGGCCTTCGAGGCGCATCGTCACGCCGTTCGTGCCGACGTCGACGACCGTGCCGAGGTAGGCGCCGCGCTTCTTACCGAAACGGGCGTGGACGAGCTGCTGGTTATCGATGCCGCGGAGCCAGCCTGGGTATAGGCCGCGCGAGAACGTCATCTGCATCGCATAGTCTTCTTCCTGGCGGACCTGCACGGCGGCGCGATCGGCGTCGGCGCCCTTCGCGAACGCATCCCAGGCGGCATCGACCGCGCGGCGATAGGCCTTCGTGATGGCGGCGACGTATTCAGGGGATTTCAGGCGACCCTCGATCTTCAGCGAACGGATGCCAGCGCGGATGAGGTCAGGGACGACCTCGATGCCCGCGAGATCCTGCGGGGAAAGCAGGTAGGCCTTGTCGCCGAGATCGCGCACCACGCCGTCGACCACGAGTTCATAGGGTAGACGGCAGGCCTGGGCGCATTCGCCGCGATTGGCCGAGCGGCCGCCGAGGGATTCGCTCGTCAGGCACTGGCCGGAGTAGGCGACGCAGAGGGCGCCGTGAACAAAGACTTCGAGATCAAGGGGCGCACCCTTAGCGGCCTGCTCGGACTGCATCTTCTGCATCTCCGTGATCGAGACCTCGCGTCCGAGGACGGCGAGCGAAGCACCCAAGTCACGGGCATAGTCGACGCCGGCGGCGCTGGTCACCGTCATCTGCGTCGAAGCGTGGATTGGGAAGTCGGGCGAGATACGGCGGATGAGGCGGCAGATGCCAGGGTCTTGGACGATGGCGGCGTCGACGCCAGCGGCGATAATCGAGCGGAGCGTGCGGGCGGCTTCCGCAAGCTCGTTGGGGAAGATGAGCGTATTGAAGGTCACGTAGCCCTTGACCCCGCGGCCATGCAGATAGGCCATGAGTTCCGGCAAGTCGGACTCCTCGAAGTTCTTGGCCCGGACGCGTGCGTTGAAGCGGCCTACGCCGAAGAAAACGGCGTCGGCGCCGTTCTCGACCGCCGCGCGGACGCAATCCCACTCCCCGGCGGGGGCGAGGACTTCCGGCTTGCGGAGGGGAGCGATGAGGCTGGTGGCGGACACGAGGACAGGAAGGCACAGTCCGCCCTTCCCTGCAAAGAGCAATTAAGCCCCCGGGGAAGCCCTGGCGGCGCTTCCGGGATTGCCCCGGGGCGGCCTTCCCGCCCTAATCGAACCCATGTCCGACAAGCTCGAAGAAATCTTCCAGATGCAGCAGGCGCTCAACAAGCGCATCGGCGTCGAAACCGCCGGCATGACCGAGGAAGAAAAGATCAAATGGGTCCTCAACTACCTCCGCGCCATGCAGCAGGAGATGGCTGAGTTGACCGACTCGGTGCCCTGGAAGTGGTGGGCCAAGTACCAGAAGTTCGACGAGCAGAACGCCCGCGTCGAGGTCATTGACCTCTTCCACTTCCTCATCTCCATCGCCCAGGTCCTCGGCATGTCCGCGGACGACGTCTATCAGGCCTACCTGAAAAAGAACGCCGTGAACCATCAGCGCCAAGATTCCGGCTACGTCAAGAAGGACGAGAACGACTCCCGCCACATCTGAGCCCCACCCCCATGCGCCACCCCATCGCCCGACGCTCGGGCTTCACCCTAGTCGAACTGATGGTCGTCATCCTAGTGATCGGCATCCTTGCCTCGATCACCTTCGGGCTCTTCAAGGCCGCCAATAACGGCCGCAACAAGTCCAAGTCGCGCGGCGACATCCAGGCGGTCGCCATGGCCTGCCAGAGCTACCGTAAGACCTACGGAGACTTCCCTAGCTGTGCGAGCGGGAGCGACGTCCGCTTCCGTCGCGACCTCTTCGACCAGCTGATCGGCCGACGCCTCATCCGCGTCACCGTAGCGGGCAGCCCTCCGGCGCTGCTAGACTACGACGACGCCTTGCTGCCGACCGGCAGCGCAGGCCGCCAAATGCGCAGCTTCCTGAACTACGACGAAATCACGACGAACGATAACACGAAGATCACCGCTAATGACTGGAAGGGCAACAACGCCGCCTGCAGGGAATTCATCGACGCCTGGGGTAATCCCTATGACTATCGTTACCGCATCCTCGTTGCCGGAAAATATGCCGACTGGAAGTCGCCTAATTTCCTGTTCGTCTCCTGTTCCGTCAACTTCGTGCCCGCCTTGATAGAAGGCGATGCGCCCGCCCTTGACGAATACTGGGATTCGGCCAGTTCGGGCGGGAGCACGATGACCCGTTCAGGCATCGTGCCCAAGAGCTACTTCGATGAAGTTGGCACCACCGGCCCGTTCCGCGCCGACAACCTCGTCAACTGGGCGAACTGACCTCTCGCTCGAGAGGCTTCCGCAGCAGGAAGGCCAGCCCGACGCAGAGCAGCCACGCCAAGGAGGCAGTGGCGAGGGTGTGCGACAGGAAGTGCTCGCCGCGGGCCACCTGATAGAAACCCATCCAGCAGCCGACGCCCAAGCCGAGCGCAAGGCCGCGCCAGCGGCGACCCTTCAGGATCCAATAAAGTCCCAGCAGCGCGAAACCTCCGCTGGCATGACCAGCCGGGAATGCGTGGCTCGGATATCCCGCTGGCTTGGCCTGAAAAAGCAGGAGGTGATCGTGGACGCCGCCGAAAGCCTTCAGTTCCAAGGGAGTAGCCATGCCGGTGACCGCCCGAAGCTGCGTACAGACGACCGAGACCACCGCGAGGCAGGCGAGGAGATATAAGGCACGGACGCGGACGCGTTTTGCGAAAATCGCGGCGCCGATGAGCAACAAGGCCCAGATAATGATGAGCGCCTTCGGGCCATCGTAGGCGATCGCCAGACCGAGCGCGTTCTCATGCGGGATCAGCCAGGCCTTGCCGTTCCAGAAAAACGACTGGAGCCAGAGGTCCAGCGCTTCACCGCCCAGACCAGGCAGACCGAAGAACACCACAATCGCGGCGAACGCGAGGACGGGCGCGACGAACGAACGCCAATCAACGTGCGGGATTCTGGAGTCCGCCATGGTTAAAGAGATCGTCGGCGGCCTGGTAATGGATAATCGCCTCGTCCACCGCCGTGGTATCCGGGGAAGCGACCGGGGTCAGCCCGCCCGTGGCGAGGTCGGCCTTATACTGCACCGCCTGACGCACGGGCTTGAGCACCGTCAGCAGACCGTCCGGGCGAAGCACGGCGACCTTCTGGTAGTTACTGATGAAGGCGCGCGGGCGGAAAGTCGGGCTCAGCGCATCACTGCCAACAAATCGGGAGAGGTAGTTCGTACCGAGGAGTCCGAGCACCGTGGGAGCGGTATCGATCTGGCTCATCATCGTGTCGAACTTACGCGGGGCGATATTGCCCGGAGACCAGATGAAGAGCGGGATCTCATACTTGCGAATCTCGAGTTCGCGCTTGCCGGCGACGGAAGCGCAATGGTCGGCCACGATGACGAAGACCGTATCCTTGAACCACGGCTTGTCCTGAGCAGCCTTGAGGAACGCCCCAATCGCGTAATCCGTGTAGGCCACCCCGCCCTCGCGGTCGACAAGCTTGGGGTCGATCTTGCCCGCTGGCCAAGTGTATGGGCGGTGGTTCGACGTCGTCATGACGAAATGGTGGAAGGGCTTGCCGGCGGCATGGGCCTTGTCGGCTTCCTCCAATGACCAGCCGAACGCATCTTCATCGCACGCGCCCCAGGCGTTGCCGAAGGTTGCCTTCTTGCCGGCGGCTTCCTGCCGAGGCAGATCCACCACCCGGTAGCCGTTGGCTCCGAAGAAGTAGTTCATGTTATCAAAGAACCCGTCGCCGCCGTAGATGAAGGCCGTGTCGTAACCTTGCGTACGCAGCACCGAACCCAACGTCGTGAGGTCTTCACAGCCCTTGCGACGCAGCACGGACTGTCCCGGGATGGGCGGAATCGAGAGCGAGAGCGCTTCCATGCCGCGCACGGTGCGCGTACCGCCGGCATAGCAACGGGAAAACCAGACCGACTCGCGGGAGATGCGGTCGAGGTTCGGCGTAAGGTTCTTGGCGGCGTAGTCGGGCGAACCGTAGCAGCCGAGGAATTCGGCGCTCAGGCTCTCGATTGTGATCTGGATCACGTTGAGACGGCGCGCGTCATGTCGTCCGGCGGCCTTGATGCGGCGGGTGATATCGTTGAGGTCAGCGCTCGCCGGCTCGCCGCCCTGGGCGATGAGCGTCGCGCGGAGCTGGGCGACGGCGTCAGGGCGCGATGGATAGAAGCGCTTCCACTCGAGCTGGTTGGCCCAGAAGGCCGCCAGGAAGGCGTATTCGCCGTTCTTCGCGAGTTCGGTATCGTAGCTATTATCCCAACCCGGCTGAGGGTCACCCATGTGGCGGAGACCGGCCGTAAGGCGTTCGCCGACGGAAGTATGGGCGGTCGAGGCCGCCTTGAGGTCGCGACGGCCGACGAAATAGGCGACGAGCAGGATCGCGAGCAATGGCGCGAGCAGCACAGCGAAATTACGCCAGCGCGGTGTGACGTCGGCGGCGGCGCCTTCGTCCCAGCGGCGGACGAAGCCTAGGCGGCTCCACAGAAGGAAAAGGCCCGTCGCGACGACCAGCACGATAGCGATGATCAGGGGAAGGTTATAGGACTCCTTGATATTCTTCAGCACCTCGGTCGTGTAGACGAGGTAGTCGACCGCTATGAAATTAAAGCGGACACCGAACTCTTCCCAGAAGAGGATCTCGGAGATCTTCCAGAACGTGAAGAGGAACGCGCCGAAGATCCAAGCCGCGCGTAGCGGCAGGCGCAGCCAACCGGCGCCGGAGCTTGGCCAGACCGTGCTAAACAAGCCCATCGGCAAAGTCAGGAGCCAGGCCATGAAGAGGTCGAACAACAGCCCGACGAGCAAGGCGGCGAAAGTCGGCAGACCCCAGGACACACTACCGGCCGAGGCCACGAGCAGGCCGAGGCGAAGGAGCGTGCCGAGAAGGAGGTAACTGGAAGCCAGGAGCAAGGTGCCTCCCTGACGCGAACCCAGGACCTTCGAGAACAGCGATTTCACAGGGTGATTAGTCAGAAAATCGCCACCTCAGGGCGAGCCAATTAAACGGTCACCACTGGGCTTCACCGTTCAGGCACCTCATCGACACCCGAGCCACCCCAGGGATGGCATCGGCAAATCCGACGGAAGCCCATCCATCCGCCTTTGAAGAAACCAAAACGCGCAAGGGCCGTGGCTGCATAACACGAGCAGGTAGGGTGATAGCGGCAACCCGTGCCAGGAATCAGGTGGAGCGGCTTCGAAAGGAAACGCTGGTAGAAATGGACGGCACCCAAGGCCAGACGAGCCAGCAAAGAAGGGCGAGGCTCGCTCATGCGGCTGGGCCAGTCTTCGCCGCCAGAATTCGGATGGCCGCCGCTGCATAGACCTTACGGAGCTCGGCCAGCGACCGCTTCAGCATGCCTGAACGAATGACCAGCACGACCTCCCAGCCCGAGGGGAAGGCGGCCTCGTCGGTCCGGAAAAGCTCACGTGACAGGCGCTTAGCCCGGTTGCGATCGACCGCCCGCGGCAGGTTCTTCTTGGCCGCGATGACGGCGAAACGGGCTTTACCCTTCTCGCCCGTCTGGCGAAAATTCAAAAGAAAAGGCCCGCAATCCAGTCGCGAGCCTTCTTGGCGGAGGCGGTTGAAATCGGCCGAGGCGCGAATTCGACGCTCCCGCGGGAGACGCATGGGGCTTAGGAGGCGCCGAGGCGCTTGCGACCGATGGCACGGCGCTTGGCCAGAACCTTACGGCCACCGGGGGTCTTGGAACGGGCGCGGAAACCGCACTTGCGGGCGCGGGAGATCTTTGACGGACGATAGGTCGGATGCATGGCTGTAAAGGAACAGCCAAGGACACCCCACCGAGGGTGTCAAGCCCCACGCTTCCCGGCTTGGCAGATGGCCTCAGGAGGGGGAGGATGGGCCCATGAGCCCGGAAAAAGGCAAACTAAGGCCCACCCCGCCCCGGGCCTACCTGAACCCCGAGTTCATGACTAGCCCCCAGGCCCGTGGCATCCGCGTGCTGACGGAGATGACCGAGCCGCATCTGCGCTTCAAGAAATACGGCGTCCGCAACACCGTCGTAATGTTCGGCTCCGCGCGCACGCTCCCCCCGGAAGTCGCCCGCAAGCGCCTCGAAGAAGCCAAAGCCATGGCCGCGAGCGGCACATGCACCGACGCCGAATGCGCCCATCGCGTCCGCGTCGCGGAGATCGACCTACGTAGCTCCGCTTATTACGAAGCCTGCCGCGAGCTCGCTTTCGAGATGACCAAGTGGTCGCTCACGCTTCCTGAGTGGCAGCGCTTCCTCGTCTGCTCCGGCGGCGGACCTGGCATCATGGAAGCCGCCAACCGCGGCGCTCACGAAGCCGGCGGTCGCTCGGTCGGACTCGGTATCGCCCTGCCCTTCGAACAGGAACATAATCCGTACATCACGCCCGAGCTCGACCTAGAGTTTCACTACTTCTTCGTCCGCAAGTATTGGTTCCTCTACCTCGCCAAGGCCCTCGTGGCATTCCCGGGCGGCTTCGGCACGATGGACGAGCTCTTCGAGATGCTCACGCTGATCCAGACGAAGAAGACCAAGAAGCAATTCCCGGTGCTGCTCTTCGGTTCCGCCTTCTGGAAGGACACCATCAACTTCGAGGCCTTTCAGGAATGGGGCATGGTCTCGCCGGAAGACCGCGACCTCTACATCCATGTCGACTCCGTGAAGGAGGCGCGCGACATGCTGATTGAGATCATCACGGAGCGCTACCTGAAGCCCGACAGCGAAGCGAATGACTGAAGCCGTTAGCATCGCCCTGACGACCCTGCCCTCCCGCGACGAAGCCGACCGACTCGCCGCCGATGCGGTGGCCGCCGGGCTCGCCGCCTGTGCGCAGGTCGACGGTCCGATCCGCTCCCATTACACCTGGGAAGGCAAGGTCGAGAGCGAGGACGAGTTCCGCGTGACCTTCAAGTTCGCCGCAAACAAGGGCGCCGACCTCGAGTCCTGGGTCCACGCCCGCCACCCTTACGCCGTGCCTCAGTGGCTCGCCTTCGTCGCCGACCACGCTTCGCCCGGCTACCGTGCTTGGGTGCTCGGCGTGCGCTGATTCCATGGACCTGACCGCTATCAAAGCCCTGCTCTACTGCGCCCTCGGGCTATTCGTGCTCGTCGCCTGGGCACGCGAACGCCGCAAGCGTACGCTGTCCGGCGAGCCGGAGAAGTTCTGGCCCGGCACGACCTACGCCCCGAAGAGTGCTTATTTCATCGCCGCCGCTGGCACCATCCTGATCACCATCGCCGAAGCCGCCGTCGAGAAACGTGCCGGGCTCACCGAGATGCAAAGCGTGCTGCCGGCGATCTTCATCTTCCAGCTGCTCGGCGCTTCCGTCGTCGAAGAAATGCTTTTCCGCGGCTTCGTCGCTCCAGGTGAACTGTTCGGCCGCAAGCTACTCGCACTGATGATCATCGGCTCGCTCGTCTTCGCGCTCATCCATAATTTCGACCTCAGCGAACCCGAAGGCCAGGTGAACGCCGTCTTCGCCTTCATCACGTCGCTCTGGCTCTACGTCGTGCGCTTCAATCCGCTGAACCCGGACCGTTCGTTGCTACCGTGTTTTATGGCTCATACCGTTCGTAATTTGGCGGTCTTCGGGATTAAAGGAGCCCAAGGCTTCATAAGCTGGTGATTTGACGAGGGTGGTCGGCCAAATCCGTTGCAACCACGGGCCAGCTTTGCTGTCTTGAAGATACCCCATGGAACCCCTCGAACCCGGTAACCGTCGCGATTTTCTGAAGCTCAGCGCGTTCGCGGGTCTCGGCTTCGGCCTGAGCGCAATTTCTTCCGCGGAAGCGAAGCCAGATCCCTCCCAGCTAAAGCATCGCGCCGCAGCCGATATCGGTGCGCCTCGCCCGCGCCCCGCCGGCAATAAGCCTGTCTGGGACCTGACGACGAAGCCCATCGAGAAGGTCCGCGTGGGTATCATCGGCCTGAACCGCGGTTCCTCTCACGTGGCCTCGGTTGCCTCTACGCCTTTCGCCGAAGTCGTCGCCGTGTGTGACATCCTCGATGATCGCGCCAAGGCGCAGGCCGAAGTCGTCCGCAAGAAGACCGGCAAGACGCCTATCATTTACAGCGGCGATGAGAACGTCTGGGAGAAGATGGTCGCACGCGACGACATCGACGTCGTCTACGTCGCCACGCCCTGGGAATGGCATAAGCCGATGGCGATCCGCTCCATGGAGCTTGGCAAGCACGCCTTCATCGAAGTGAACTGCGGGCTGACGGTTGACGAGTGCTGGGATATCGTCGACGCCTCTGAAAAATACCAGCGCCATTGCCCAATCCTCGAAAATTGCTGCTACGGCGAAGAAGAGCTCTTCGTCCTTAATCTCGCCCGCCAAGGCTTCTTCGGCGACCTCAAGCACGGCGAATGCGGCTACATCCACGACCAACGTGTCAGCGGCACCGGTACCGGCCCCAAGGGGTTCACCTTCCTGGATGCCCAGCGCGAATGGCGTCGTAACTATTCCACGCTGCTTCAGGGCAACGTCTACCCCACGCATGGCCTCGGTACGATCTCCCAATACATGGGCATCGGCCGCGGCGACGCCTTCAAGTACGCCGTGTCGGTCTCTTCGCCCGAGTTCGGCCTTTCCCAACTACGTGAGCGCGTGAAGCCGGACCGCGACCGCTCCAAGGATCAGAAGTTCGTCTGCGGTGATATGAATACCTCGATTGTGAAGACCGAGCTCGGTCGCACCATCGTCATCCAGCACGATAACACCAGCCCGCGACCCTACACGCGCGGCA